>Ga0307515_10013462_pt1 | contig 15286 bp, 6 predicted proteins | sample 17_EM_MG_FD_194513 | JGI IMG/M metagenome (GOLD analysis project Ga0307515, IMG submission 194513) | Populus trichocarpa ectomycorrhiza microbial communities from riparian zone in the Pacific Northwest, United States - 17_EM | ecosystem: Host-associated > Plants > Roots > Unclassified | place... | reverse complement strand
AGAGTACAAGGGTACAAGGGTAAGTCGGGCGCGGTGATACAGGGCAAAAGAGCGCCCGACTTTTTTCCCCCATACAACGAGAAATGCCAAGATCCTCATCATTTACTACACAGCAAATATTTTTCTAAGAAAACCTCATAGAAGCATCTCAGGTGGCCTACTATCACTGCCTTCACTTTCAGAATCTCTCTCAATTGTTGTTGTGGAGGTGTAGAATTTCCGCATTTTATGGGGCGCGCCCGACTTTTGGTATCTTCCTAGTACATACTGATAGCTTTCGAAGGGTGTGTTTGGTTGTTTAAGCGGTTGCTGTGGGGGTGGTGCGAGGAAAGCCATTGCGCAGGTGTTACACTGCATTCTCTTTCTGCAATCGATGTTTAGCCTTACAGCACATGCATCCCGATCCAGTTCCCCACCATTTCATGCCTCGTTTGCTCCACCTTCTAAACGAACACACTCCCCAATTGAACCTACAGCATGGTTCAGCTATGCAAGGAAGCTAGTATCACCGATCAGAAGCTCAAACATATCGGTTACACATTCTTAACCCTTACATTATTAATTATTGTATTACCACTAGATTCTTTCTAATCATGAACGACTGGGTAAGCCGATAGAGCTTCAAACAACGGAGCCTCACTCATTCACCAATGCAACCTGCAGCGCTACTGAATTCTACTACTCCAAAAACAAGACGCACAGCGAAAAAATTGAGATTTAGAGTGCCATACAGCTCTACTACAGCCATAAACTTATCATCCAATTAAAAAATTACTCCATTTACCACTACACCTGGCAGAGCATCACATTTCTTCCCTCATAATTGGTCGATATATCCCACATAACCATATCGTAAATTTCTTTGACATGAAGCAGGCTTCTTCTTATAGGCCGCAATATCTCATACGTTTGGAGTTAAACCCAACTGTCACTGGGTTTCTGGTTCTACAATTGAGCTACACCAGAAAAACAGTACTAACGACATTTACGAAGCAGATGTAAGCCAAAAGATAGCATCGTGATAGGCGCTAAGGCGAAGTCTTGGCTTTGTAGGCAGTGAATTGTGTTTTGCTGGTATCAGCGCTATTGTTGTGGTGGTGTTTAGTTCGAACTACACCAATGTTTTCAACAGTCCGGACGGACCCGGTCTTAGGTATAGATCAGCACAGTCCAGTCCAGCGGCGAGGTTAGACTGAACTATACAACAGACTAGAAGTCTTGTTCTAGACTGTACTGATCTACACCAGTCCATTTTCTACAGTGCTACTTATCTAGATTCGGTATAGCTCCTCGCTGGCGGCCTACAAATCATGATTCTTCTCCATTTTTAAGCTGCGAACACTCACCTATAGACAACTGTGTCTGGTATAGGGACTGGCCCCGTGGCGCAGTGGTATCGCTGCTGAAAGTATAGGCGGGGTATACGGTCACAATGCTATGGGTTCGAATCCCAGTGCCAGCCCCTCGGTGTGAAGGGAATAAAGGGTAGCGGGTGGGGAACTCCGCCATTTAACCGGCCAGCCCGGAGGCGGAGGGGATATGGGGCTCTGTCATACTCTAATTAGAGTGCATACAGTATGAATAAAACAAACAAAAACTGTGTCTGGTATAGTATATGTTTCTAGTCAAACTGGGCAAATTTTTTCCATTATCAACCCGATTCCAGCAAGTTCTATAATCAAGTCCAGGACCAGTCCAGACTGAGTCTAAACCGGTCTCATGAAATGTTAGACTGATCCGATTCCAGTCCGAAATGACCCCGCACTGAACTGGACTAAATCCGGACTGTTCCAGTCTAGACTGGTCCACCCTCGGACCATTGAGAACATTGAAAACATTGAACTACACTGCATATACTCTAGCGATTCTAACAAAAAAGCAGTGAGATAGGGTGAGTCTCGGACATGTTGTATTGATTGTTATGCGAATTATGCATGCGACTACATAAGCTACGAGACATGAGCAAAACGACCGCGGCGTATCGATAATTGCATGGACTGCAACTATTCTGGTGACACTATAATTACTCCCATACAAAAGAACTCTCAAGCCAACCCTCCCACCCAAACAGCCCCATCCCCTGCCACGAGAAAAGGTCCTACCCAGTGCCCCCCGCACCCAAAAAAGCACATCTCTGAACCCCCTAGAGAGCGCCCCACACCAGGAGTTGCAAGATGCTGGTCTCATCAAGGCAGGGGGTAGACGAAGTCTGTTCCATCCGACAGCTCTGGGCTATGAAGTATCGCCCTGAAATTTGGGATAGCTGGACTCCAGGTGCTTCTCCGGTTGCGGGTATGTCTTTCCGTTCCAAAGATGGTGCCCTTGTTATATATATGTTCCTATCTTTCACCCTTTTTATACCAAGAAAATAACGTTTATATATACCACAGATAATTCAACAACTTTGTTCATACTCGATTGATCTCACCTGTTACGATATAGGTAGAAACGAGTGCATAGACTATGCTAGAGAGAAGGGAGAAAGAGAAAGACCCCAGATATATACAGGAAGCATCATACCCTGCCGCAGTGACCGTGTATCAGATGTCTCTGGCCCATGTACATCTGTAACATTACCAGCTGGAGGTTGCCGAGTGATGGCTTAATGTGCCGAGTGACACGTTATGGCCGAGTGATGGAACTGGGAATCAGGATAATCGTTGGAATTAAGATAATCGTATTGGCAACTAGTATACAGGCGACACCCACTGTATGACCACATGAAGCCTGTTCTCATACGCTGTACCTGAATTGGGATTTGTGTGCCACTCTATACAACTGTATGCGTAATGTAACCCTAACCTTGTCAGTCATCAGCTTCAGACGGAGCGGCCTATAGGATGTCAAAGGTTACAACGAACAAGACGGCAATACAAAGCCGAGAATGGTTATAGAGTAGACGGACTTTGTCGTTGGCTATATTCAGGGAACACTGCGCTCCTGGAATATCTCCACACCCACTGCAACGACAATTATTATAGTGCACAAGCTTTTAGCAACTCCCGCTAGAGAGGGAATCAGACGCCTAATAATTAGCCATCTGTACTAACGATTGATAAGCTCGAAATTGACGGCTATCGCGCTTCACTCGGAACGAGAGCTTAAACTGGTGGTGCCGCAAGCTCCGAATGCCGGGCAACTCCTCAGACTGCAACGCAGCGAACAACATACAGGCTTTACGGCTGTAACACGAGTTTCATGGAGATCTGTAAACAAATTTGCAGCCCTCAGATCGTACTGTATCACCCCACTGAGTTATACGGTCCCACGAATCTATATATTCGGACGCTATACCATAATCATATGTTGTAACATTACATAGGTTTTATAATAGCCATATAGTAGTCGCTTAGAACCAAGCTCAACTCGCGATGTTAAAGCTTACAATGTGCTTCGCGCGAGCCTTATAATACTGGAGGTGATGTGGGTGAGGGCATCTAGACCACGCAGTGAGGCGGTATCGATACGGCATCCATGCGGGAGTTGAGGTTGCTATGGCCATTGTTGTAGATAACCTTAAGTTGGAGCAACTATTTAGCCTTCCGTGCAGGGGGTATTTTCCGCTTTAAGAATCGTCATGGCAAAGATGTCTTGCTTCCAAAATCGCTACGATATGCTATCATCATTTTTGTCTCTAAGAGCGAAAAGTACATCTTGTACATCCATCAATCAGTTGTGGAAGACACCCGATTTCTTAAAGTTTTACGGAACGCTGTGACAGCATCCAGAGTTATGCAATGTGTACCGCAGATATCATGTTTAAGGAGTGGTACGGCGAGTGGAAGTCGGGGTGTGAACGTGCTTCAGATAGAAGAATGCAACCTAAATGCATAGCGTCTACCTGTCACTGTCACATGCGATTCCGTATCTGTCCTGCTGCTTGGCACCTTTCTGTCTTTCAGGGATCCCAAAACTGGAGGTAGGATGGGAGATTTGACGTGTATTTCGCCGCTTCTCACCTGATCAGCATAGCTCCTACGTTGTTGATCCGCTTCACAGAGTTGGTGGGTATAAGTGGCTCGTTTTTTCCCCCATCACCCCATCATCTTTCAGCTTTGACCACCGGTTGGAACGACTGTAAGGCCTTGCAGAATTGTATCGCACAGCATATCCTACTAGTCTGTCCTAACTACCAAATGGTTGCTTAATTGCGGAGTCACCGCGTAGATATGGTCGGCTGTAGCAAGTTTGATATCAACAGGAGGCACCACCTGGCCTTGATTCCATACTAACTGGTGCCTATGATAACCTAATGAAAGTCATGAAACTAGTAGATCAGATGGCTCTATCTAACAACATTCGACCACCTAATTGTCCCTCGACCGGCTCTCCAGGAGCCCCCTCCCCAACTCAGGTGCTCCATGAAGTCCGATGACTGCGCCTTACGCCCAACAATATCCACCGTAGTAGCGTCGAAATCTTCCACAAGCATCATTAGCCGCGGCATACGATTTGGTAATAGCAGCGTTTGGTGAAAGCTCCGGAAGCTCGTATCAATGTCGCACGCATCGAAGCCGCCCCACTCCCGGAAAAGCTGCAGCATCGGACCCTGCCTACATGCTGTTGCTAATGAAAGTGGCGTATATCCATCGGTGTCCACCGTGTCAGACTCAACGTCGTCCCGCTTCAGGATCAGCCGCACAACAGCCCTGTGTCCACGACACGCTGCTCGGGACAGCGGCGTCCTCCCGCAATTGTCCCTCGAATTGACGTCACTGTCACCCCGCTCCAGGAGAAGCTGCACTACTTCCGTGTGTCCGTATGTCGCTGCGACTGACAGTACCGTCCGACCGCTATTGTCTTTTGAGCTGACATCAGCATCGTCCTGTTCCAGGAGCAGCCGCACCACCTCCTCCCGTCCGTATCTCGCAGCCTTTGCCAGCAGCGTCATTCCCAGATCGTCCTTCGCGTTCGATTCAATATTGTTTCTCTCTAGCAGCTGCTGCACCACACCCACGTGTCCATATCTAGTAGCCCACGACAGCGGTGTCATCCTTCCCCGGTCGTCCATTGGGTTCCGGTCAATATCATGTCGCTCGAGCAGATGTCGCACTACAGCCTCGTGTCCATTACAAGCAGCCCATGACAACGGTGTCACGCCCCCCTGACTCTCTCTGCAGTTCACATCGATATCGTCTCGCTCTAAGAGAAGTCGCACCGCCGCCTCGTGTCCATTGCAAGCAGCCCATGACAACGGCGTCACTCCCCCCCTATCCTCTCTCGAGTTCACCTCAACGTCTTCTCGCTCCAGGAGCAGCCGCACTACCGTCTCATGTCCATTCTGAGCCGCTAATGACAGCGGGGTCATTCCATGTTCATCTCTCGAGTTCATATCAACGTCGTCTCGTTCCAGTATCCGTCTTACTACCTCGTAATATCCGTTAATAACTGCCCAGTGCAGCGGTGTCAATCCTCGATAGTCCGTCGAGTTCGGGTCAATGTCATCCCGTTTGAGAAGCAGTCGCACAACCGCGTAATGTCCCTCACGAGCTGCCAGCAATAGCGGTGTCGTTCCGAAATGCTCGCTCAAGTTGGCGTCAACATCATCCCGCGCCACTAACAGCCGCACCACTGTCTCATGCCCTTTCATGGCCGCATAGAATAATGGCGTATAGTCCCAGCTGTCCATTGCATTAACTTTGGAAATCTCCGCCAAAGAGCGCACAATTCTGTCGACACCAAAGTAGGCGGCGATATGCAAGCCGGAAAACCGGGTATCCTTTCTCCAGTCGCAGTGCTGCATAGATCGGAAAAGAATCCAAGAACAACAGCGTAAATCAGCGTCGGGATGGAGAAGGTGCATTGCCAGAGTAATCACTGAGTCGTCAGTTTGTTTGCGCGCATGATGGCCCCATTGACAAGCGGCATAATACACAAAGCAGAATTTTGCTGATTGTTCATAAAATTCGGATTCTTCAGCCCTACTCTTTTCGAAGTCGAAATCTACTGCTTGTGAGCGCTGATGTCTGCGTGGGAGGGAACTGAAGTTAAGGTATGTGAGACAGGTACGAGCGATCTCGCAATGACCTTGGGGAAACAGCGTATCGCACTGAGTGAGTAGATATTCTTGTAGTGACAAATGAACAAGACGAACAGTAGACGTTCCTTCGTCGATAATAATCAGTCCGTGGCAAGAATTGAGCAAAGATTTTTCCGAAGCAATGTTGTCCCGATCGAGGTCAGTATCTCCTTGTTTAACGGCTAGAGCGTGACGTAGTTCTTCCATGACTAGTGGTCTTTCGGCAAGAAATACCCATTTGAACACGTTCATAGCTTGGTCTGACAGTCCCTTCGGCTGACGCATGATTCTCTCGACAGTTTCTCCAAACGCATCGTGAAGGCCTCTAGGCATGGTCTGGAGTACTCTCCTTCTCTGCGAGACTGTCGGATGATCTAACACTGTCTGGATTTGGAGAGCGGGTAGTAGGAACCTAAGTACAATTGCGTCAGCTTCGGTCTAACCGTCCGACAAGACATGGGCAAAACAGGTATAGTGCAAAAAGATGATGATAGGAGTGCGTAAGAGGAAACAGGTTGGCAGATTAGGCCACTTCTAACGCTCCTAACAGCGACTATGCCCACTAGTTGTGAACTCTAGGCTAATCTTAGAATAAACAGCGGGAGGGTATGCAGCACACTCAGGGCCTTTGTTGCGCCTGTTATCCTTATCGCACAACAATTAACGGAGTTATGATGGGTCTCCACTGAAAAGTTACTCAAACTCTATGTCATCATATGATACCTCCGCTAATTTTTGGGCGATATGGCGTACTAAATCTAAGATCGCCCTAGCAAATCTTGACTGCAAGGCATTCTATCACCGGGAACCTTAGAGTGGAAAACCTAACCCAGGTTCGGGCGGGTCGCTGAGATGTTTGAATGCAGCGACACCGTCTCGAACCAACTCTGCCATTCACATTGCAGTCATGGAGGAATCTTCTCAGACGTACATTCCCTGCGACGCGTCGGCAATTTTTGTAATGATTTCGTTCTTAAATCATCATTCATATCCACTGGATTGTGATCTTCAGCAATCTGGTAGGCCACATATTTCATAATATCGTGGTTGTTTGCAACTATGCGCACCGCCAGTGGCGATTCAAAATATCTACCGACCTCGTCCTCCACATAGGGCCTGCTTGTCACAAACAATCGTGCCAAGTGCTGGGAATTTTTCGACACTTGCTGCAAGGACCGAAGAAAAACCCTTCTGTATTCGTCTTTGCATTCGTCGAGAGCTGCATAAGTATGTCCGATGGAATGATTTTAAGCCTTCGGACAACATATGGCGAGCATCTTCGAGCCCTAGCGCAGTGCGCTTACTCTTCCGAAAGACTTTCATGACCTCGTCTGGTACATTTGGCTGCGCCATTATGACTTGTTTCAAAAGGCCGCCGATCATGTTCACTGGGGTTTGTTCTTCTTGGTTGCTATAGTCACAATAGTGACAAGCAACACAAGCACTCCTTCCGGATACCTCGGTAGATAAATGGTCAATGACGAGAGAGCTGTATGTAACATTAACGTAAAATCCCCTTCTCGAAAGCAGTTACTTACCTAATAACTGTCTTCCCAGCTCCAGGAATCCCATAGCACCCTAGAACATTATGCATGTCTTGGCTCTCATTTTCGCTGTCCCGCCAAAAGAGAAACTCGGTCGTTTGCAAGAGCCAGTCTCCGGTTTCTTTCATGCGTTTGGAACGGATATCTTGGTGCGTTTTCTGGGGCTCTAAAGGAGACAGCCACCGCAGAAGTTCTTCGACTTCGCGATCTGCAATAGTAAGCACACACACGAATTACATTTGCTTCGGTGGTCAGAGACCTTTCATAGTGTCTTGTAAGCTTTTGACACCAAGGAAAATATTATGTATTTCTGGGCCGGATTGGGCAATCGTGGAGAGGAGGCTCGACACAGCCGATATTTGGTTTGAAACTTTCAATAACTCGGTAGGAACCGGGAGAAGCATTGCTTGTAACGAGTCTATGGTCTGCTGCATTTTCTGGTGGTTTTCCTCTAGCTTAGACAACACCGCTGTCGACGTGTTGGAAAGAAGAGCACTGTGATAGTTAGCATAATCTCGAGCACAGAATATCTAGGTACAAACCAATTAGAAACAGTCAAAGAAAACTCAAACGTTTGAGCGCATCGGTGTAAAGTCTGCACAGTTTGTTGACATTCGTCCTTACTAAGAGGCCACTTAAAGCGCTCCAAAACCTTTGCAACCTTGTCCTCTCCTTGAAGTCGGTTGAGTTTCTTTTCTAGGTGCTCGAGGGTGGTCTGGCCGACTATAATCACTGAGCATAGCACAGACGTTTAGTCGAATGAATTTCCTTTCACTTCCTCGTTTTGAAGGAACTTGACCAGCTGGTCTAAGACATGGCTAAGAGCGTTGACTTCTGTGAGTAGTATCTGAGCGTCTTTCGGTGCGGACTTGACATCACTGACATATGTACTGAGAATCTTCGAAATCTCGATAGTGAGACTGAGAAATCCCACGACGCCGGTAGAGATCGTAAAGGGATCCATGGCGTTTGGGCAGAACACAATCGGGCCTATGAAGGATTGTTTGACTAGTGGTTGAAGTGGGGCTTGGTGCGCGATTGCTACTGGCTGTGAGTTTGTCGGGACTGGTCTTTAACAGCTTGAGTCTGTTGGTGTCGGTGCGGGGTAATTACGACATTGCCCCGCATCTCCGTATGTTGAGGCTCTCAATCGGCCGGGTGATTGTCTTGGCGACACACGAAGTTATTCACCAGAATCCCAAAATTGCAACTTCAATCAAGTCTATACTTCATACTCCAATCAGGACATGTATTATACGCAAAGTGAAGTTGTCTCTATTCTCCTTCATAACTTCCTGATTCCTGATTGTTTTAACACCCATAGAGTTACTGTAGAAACACACTTCAAATGCAAAACCCAACATTATTTCCGCAGACGAGTCAATGTCTTGCGCGATCATATTAAATCAGAATTATCGTCGACAGCGAGAACGGAGTTGATGCTTTGATTACTGAAAAAACTTGGCTGTTTCGGACAAGAAAAAGCGCAGTTCGATGACTGTTAAATTTGCATAGTACAATGAATCTGGTAAAGTCGAATGACAGTAGTCCCATGCCATAACCAAATTCCGAGTGTGCGCAATGCGACATGTGCATGTGACACATATAGTTATGTTCCAGCATCATCACATACTGCATTATACCAATAACCGAATTTTCGCGTGTGTAATCGTTCGTGAGTTATTTTCGGGTTGCGCCGAACGTAACGCACCGTTGACTGTAACCCATTTTTACTGGCCATAATAAATAGCAATCTGGTAACAATTAAGTATAAATCAACTGTTTAAATTGTGCGCTGGTGTAAATTCAGTATGTGTACCTCGCCAAGAACTTTAGCGTTTAAGCGAACCGCTAGCCCCCACATTCTGCGATACGGGCCGGCATGCAGAAGTTCCCGCTCCCAGCCAACAACAGTTTTCTTGCGCTACCGAGGTGAGTCCGAATTCATGCTAGACGGCGACGTGGTAATTTTAGCTAGCGGGGACTCGACCTTAGGCAGCAAATCGTTCCTTGATAAGGTACAGATCGTGTTGCCGCCTGATCCGACAAGAAGTAATTGCCAAGCCTTGCATGTTACGCTTAGAGTTCCTGGTTTCAGAGAATGTATATATTTCCAACCTGCCCCCAGGAAATACCAGCTACCTTCTTCCTTTCGGCCCGCTTCAACGAATCCATTCAACAGCCCTACGCAGCCTACCGAGACACTCATACGCCACTCGCAATTATGGGTGCCGAATTGAGCATTGTAAACGACGTCGGAGAAACTTGTCTGGTCGAAATTTGGACTTGGGGAGGGGTGTGCATAGTTCAGAGTGGGAGTATTGTGTCTGGAGAGTCTAAATCATTCAGTTATCTTGGGGCTGTTGCGTATGATGTTCAGTTTTCGCTCTGGCGCATGGGAATCCAGCAATTCCACACCAAAACGTTTGTTTTCCTCCAACGCTATCATTTATGTGTTAAACCCAAACCTGAGTACAACTGATTTGTGGAGAAGGGTGCAACTTGGTAGTGCGCCAACCGTGATCCACGTCTCGGTTATATTTGGGGACGGCTCACAGCGACATATTGAATCGCCACCCGAATATGACGGGGAAGGAAGAACGGAATACGCCAGGGGCGGCACTGCGGGACAGGTTCTGAAAGAGTCCGGTTTGAAGATTCAACGTGACATTGGGCGAGGATCGGAAGATCCAATTGAGCGGACGAATGAACTTGCTCAAGAGAAAGATATTTTACAAAGGTACATTGCATCATAACTGCTTCACTCAACTTCAATATCAAGCGGTTAACTAATATCCTCCAAATTACAGCAACATCGATTGCAGGCTAGATAAACGCAATGTTCACGGAACGGTTCATGAACAGCGGTCGGCTTAGGAACTTTGCAAGCTATAGCGCATTCGGGGTATCTGGTATCTGCGTATTATATGTAAACTATGAGAGTGAGAAAGCTTAATGCAGCGTTGTATTTTAGAAATGCTACATGATAGAATCCTTATACCGCGGTGATCTACGAGTCATGATTTTGGTTGTGGTGTGGTTGGTTTGCGCGGAGGCTGGCGTTGTGACGGGCATCTCGGGAGCCACATGCAGGCTTCGCAACCTGCATACATTGCACAATGCTGCAGGCATGTCGGTATTCCAACGGAAGCGCCGTCCCGGTCTCCGATCGCAGCAGCGCATTACGACGTTTGTTCAAATTTGAAAATTATTTTCCTGCTGCATACCATGTACCCACCCCCACCGTGGCGACGTGCCACGCTTTCCCGCATAACTACAAATAGAACTACCGAAAAATACGCTTCAGTCCAGTCATTGTGTTGCGATATAAATGGAAAACCTTGTAAGTGTATTCTATGGTACAGAGAAAAGATCGAAGGAGAAAGACTTGTCTTATTTAGCACAAGAGAGTGGCGGCAGCTGCATGGCCTCTTGCAGCCCTTTGCTATCCGGATATGCAACGCATGGGACTAGATTCCTTTATTTTGCGCAGTACCCTGACTTGGAGAATGTGGGGTAGTTATTTCCAACTAATTATGGTTTTGCAAATGGTTTAGTTTCATATTACTCGGACTTAGCTGGGGCCCGATCACTTCCCAGGAATGATGTCGTGTTACCCACTGGCATTCTTACAATCGGCTGACAAAGGTTTGTGACAAGCATAATTCTTTCACTTCTACGTGTATTAATAATGCGCTTGGGTAGCAGCTTTGGATGAGTTGACAAAGAATTATTATACTTCTCTAAGTGTGATTATTCGGTATGTATAGTTTGGTGAATCCATACGTGCCACTTACAGTAAAGATATACGTGTGGTCGCTAAAAAAAATAGCTTCACACATCTACCATCTGTCAACTTTCTACGGCTTTTACAGTCCACTCACGATACGCGACGTTTTCAACCCGTAACTCCACGCTGGAGTCATATTACGATGGAATGTTTATCAGATACCCCGCTTCGACACATCGCTCCAGTAACAACCTCCAGGGCGACCTGATCGCATTCCTTTCGATTGTCCAGAAATGCAACATCCAATACCTCCCCATAACGTGGCAAGCTGCCCTCAGGAATCTCGGTCAGGGTGGCACCGCGATGATAAGCCAGTCTGCATTCAGCACCGACATGCACCTTGCATTCAAGCGACTCAACGAAGGTGGAGATTCAATCACTGTAGATTCTGACAATGACTTTTTACCGTTGATGTCATGAGGCACTGATTTTGAGTCAACCCCCAATTAAAAGCCATCCAAATATAGTCAGTGTTCCTAAGCGGCCCGGCCTCCATTCTGAAAGCCTGCGCTAAGGGCGGCCTGCATGTGATTTAAAAAGCCTGCATCGGCCTGCATAAGCCTTGGTCTGGTTGATGGATGGAATACGGAAATGGCAGGGCTACGATGATTGAGTTGGATATGGTTTATGTTTCGTACTTTGGAGACTTTCTTAGTAAAGTTAGTAAAGGCAGCATAGAATCTTTCGAACAAAATATTCTGTTTAGGCTTAGTCCGCCAAGAAAAGCCGCCCGGCCGCCAAGAAAAAGCCTGCAGGCCCGGCCCTCATTTAAAAGCCGCCGCTAAGGGTGGCCCGGCCCGGCCTATGCAAAGCCGGCCTGGCCGCTTAGGAACACTGAATATAGTCCACCTCGAGGGATTTTGTTGGGAAATTATGCGGAGAACATAGAAAGCCGTTCCTGTACTGATATTTGAAAAAGCAGCGTGGGATCTACACCAGTTTGTGAACGTGAGTGAGGGAATGAATATGTCGGCCGACGACCGTCTGAAAATCTGCGCCAATGTTGGAAGTGCTCTCATGACTTTACATGCTAATGGTGTGCCATTCCTACTGACTGTTGCTTTTTGAATTCTTACATCGACACAGACATCATTCATGGCGACATCAAGCCACAAAATGTGCTAGTTTTCAAAGATGTGCCGGCACGACTACAATTAAACTGGCTGACTTCGGCTTCGCCACACTCGCCACTGGCGAGACGCAAAATGTTTTTTTGCCAAAGTCAAGGCCATGGAATGCGCCCGAGCACCATTTCGGGGGTTTCGATGTTCCTTAAGCTAAAAAGACGGATATGCATTCCTTTCGTATTCTGTGCCTGTGGGTTCTATTTGAGAAATCCCTGTCAGAATCGCCAGTTCCTGTCGATGGCGTGGCGGAGTAAATTTCTTTCAACACATCTACAATGTCTCATACCTTGCTTGAACGGTTGAAAGATGAAGATCAAGGAGGATCTATTGCCAAACAACTCATTCAATCAATGCCAGGCTTGAATGCTGGGCGTAAAATTCAACTGAATCATCTTTTCAGCTTGACTGTTTCCCGTAACTCCGAAAAACGGATATCCGATATTGGAAATTAGTGGAACTTTTCGGCCAAGATGAGTGAGTTCAACCCCATATATGGCAATTATAGTGCATTCACTAAGCAATTTAGGGTTGAATCTCAACACGTTACTGCAGAACGATCGGGGACACTAAGGTACTTCCAACGCATGTTGAATTCCGAGTAAGCATGCAGTCATTCGTCATTTTTCCAAACATGAGATTGACTATATTTGGAGGTGGCCAATATCCTTGGAGACCTCGTAGTAGCCGACTACCGTGTACGGACGCAAATCAGAGAAAACCTGGAAATTAACTACTTCAGACATGAAAACCAGCCCATCGCTGCCCAAATCGCATTTCAGCTTGCATTTTGTTATAGAATTGGGTTCGGGGTCAAGTCAGATGGCAGTAAATGCGACATGTGGCTGGAGAAGAGTAACAGACAGTCGGACGATTTCAAGATTGAAAAAGAAGTGGTACGCCCTACGATGTGGAAGAAGGGGCGAATGAGTCGCGTCAATGGGTTAATGACAGTCGACATTATACATGAGTATCGTATATGGGGACGGAACATGCTACAGGAAGCTTCGGCCGAGTATGAAAGAGATGCTGACGATATGGCGCGGGAATTTGGAGACCTCCATTTCATACCATTAGGTTTATACAGTATAAGCGGAGATCTGCTGGATGAATTAGGTGAACTTGCCAAATCGAAAGCACTACGAATGCGGTTCAGAGATCAAATGCAAAGATCAGATGGAGTTAGACTTTCATATTATATTGCGTCGATCGTTGATTTAGCCCAGTCGCAAAACGAGCTCGGTGAGAGGCAGGCAGCACAAGAATTGCAGGAAATAGTTGCGAGGTATTTGGAACGCATCTATGGAGTACAAACACCAGAGACTGCTGATATAATGAACAACCTCTCATCGACCTACTATTACCAAGGGCGATGGAAAGAAGCTGAGGAGCTCTGTTTGTTTGCCCTGAAGATGAAAACGAGGGAACTTGGCAAAGAACATCCAGATACAGCGGTCTGCATGGGTAACTTTGCGGCTATATACACGAGACAAGGGCGATGGAAGGAAGCTGAGGAGCTAGGGGTGGAATTCACGGAGATAAGTAAGAGAGTTCTTGGCCAGGAGCATCCAGATACATTGAGGGCCATCGATAATCTCGCAGCAATATATCGGGCTCAGGGGCAGTGGTTCAAGGGGGAAGAACTGTCTGTGCAGTCCTTAGAGATGAGAAAGAGGATACTTGGCCAGGAGCATCCAGACACCTTGTTCAGCATGGCCAACCACGCAGCAATATACAGAGATCAGAGGCGGTGGAAGGAGGCAGAGGAGGTGGAGATACAGGTCGTGGAGATGAGAAAGAGAGTGCTTGACCCGGAATACCCAAATACCTTGATCAGCCAGAACAACCTAGCCAATGATTCCACCAGTCCGGACGGTCCCAGTCTGGGGTAGGGCTCAGTCCAGTCCAGTCCAAATGGAAGGTTGGACTGGACTGGACCACAGACTGCCAGTCTTGGACTGGACGGGCTCGGTCTGGACCAGTCCACACACACTTACAAATTCGACATTGTTTCATAGTCAAGTATCACTGAAAACATGACTCATCCTCACATTTGATAACCACTCACCTCTGAATACCCACTCTGGGCGAAATTATGACAGTTCTGTCTGTATATTCGGTACCATTCAAATATATTTCTCGCATTAAAAGACCGATACAGTGAGAAATATACCCTAACCCTGGACACAGAGCTGGACTGGTCCACGCCAGTCCAGTCCAGTCCAGTCCTGGTCCAACAGAATTGGGGACTGGTCCGATCCCGGTCCAAAAACTGCTTGGACTGGACTGGACTAAACCCGGACTGGTGGAATCATTGAACCTAGCAGCAGCATACAGGAACCAGGGGAGATAGAAGGAGGCCGAGGAGCTCGAGGGACAGGTAATGGCGACAAGTTCGAGGGTGAATGGCGAACAAAATCTAGATACCTTGCTCACAATGAGCAGCCTTGAAGGGACATTTTGGAACCAGGGACGATGGAAGAAGGCAGAGGAGCTGCAGAGACATGTCAAAGAATCGCTTTTGCCAGTGCTCGGCCAGGAACATCCAGACACCTTGCGCGCTATGGGCAACCTCGCAGCAACATTCAGAGAGCAGGGGCCAGTGAAGTCAACCGTCCCGTCCGTCCGGGATCACTGCGGACGGGGACGGACGGCAAAGTGGCCGTCCGTCCAAGGGCAGGACGGAAACGGCGCCGTCTTTTTGAGGCAGGACGGGGACGGACGGCAATGACGGCCAACTAGCCGTCCCCGGCCGTCATCTACCGACATCCATGGATCTCCTGCATTGTACGTTATAAAATCTCATAAA
>Ga0307515_10013461_pt1 | contig 15286 bp, 16 predicted proteins | sample 17_EM_MG_FD_194513 | JGI IMG/M metagenome (GOLD analysis project Ga0307515, IMG submission 194513) | Populus trichocarpa ectomycorrhiza microbial communities from riparian zone in the Pacific Northwest, United States - 17_EM | ecosystem: Host-associated > Plants > Roots > Unclassified | place... | reverse complement strand
ATCGATTGCGAAGGCGGAGGCATGAAAACCGTAACGTTCAAATGGGACCATAAGATCTTGAGTGGGGTCCCATTTCCCATGCTTGTCGAATTGGTGGTCCATTGTGAACCTGAGTGGGTCCAGAATGCCGTACACGCAAAGGGTAAGTAGAGTGACGAAGAGGATCATTCACACCACTTACCCAAACCTTGTACTCATAGGCTCAGTGTATGGGATAAACGAGAAGATCGGTGTGGAAGGGCTAGAACCAATAGTGAGCAAGAGTGGTGGACTTCCACGCCGGTGACTGGGGTGTGGATTCAACTCGGACGTACTCGTTGACGTACACGTCGAGTGCTCTGTCGAACGGCTTGCAGCTCGCGGGAACGTGAACATAATACCGGGATGGAACGTCAGGGGTAGTGCGTGCACCACAAACTACGACCTTCCATGAAATGGACAACACATATGCATCGAGATCTAGTTGGATGGTATGGCCGAGTATTGATACCTAACGCGGCGACGGCAGTTAGTAACACGCATTCCATTGAAACAGAAAGGCAGGCTCACTCCGGTCACGTTGGAGAGAACCTGATCTCGCATCGACCGTGCATCTCGGAGGACGGTAACCCAAGTCGCAGCGGAGAAGACGATGATGGCGGCCAGTGAAATCAAGAACACCGCGAAGGCGCAGTTTCCCAGGACAGAATGGATAAGGGATGGGGTGGGGGGCGTCACGTTGACCTCGCCTTCGTTGGCACAGGCGTCTGCAGACCCCCCACCAGACTTGAGGGTTACAGCAGAGCTGAGGTGGATGGGATCCTTAGGCTTCCTTGAATGGCCAGCTGGGAGCGCAAGTGATAAAACCTCGGCGCGGACACGAACAACTGGGGTAGAAATCAGGTTGGAACTTGTATGACGCAAACAAAACAGCCTTACCGCGTGCGTTCTGGGCATCCTCCATGGGAATCTGCCTCTGAGCCCCATACTCCAGGGCATGAGGGTTCTTAACTTTGTCCATTTCTCGAGGACCGGCAGAGGGTAGGGGACAAAGAGGACGTATCCGAGAGCTGGGGCGTCCGCGTCCAGGCGTGCGGTGTATTTATATGGCGAATGAACATCGTGTCCGGGTGGGTGTGCATTTGACATATTCTAGATTACACGGGGTGACGATCTGTCGGACAGGATATTGTGAAAGCGGTGATGTGAATGGGAGCCGGGATGACAAATCTGCTCCGTGAGTCGCGGAGCTTCGTTTGATATGTTATCTCCGTCCTCCGTCCGGGGGGCGCTACTGCGCCCCCAGCGACACACAACTCACCATAGGGTGGTACACACGTCAGCCCACGTAGGTCACGCGCGCGTAGTATCCCATCTCACACGTTACATGCACCTCCCTCCCCTCACACGTATACCCGGATTTCTCCTGGGAGGTTCCCCACCTCGGCCTGGACAGAGCTGAGAGTAGGGGGTTCGTAGCGTTGATTTTTGTACTATTTAGAGATAGTTTCGAGCGTAACACTGCCATTTTCAAATTTCTGGTGGTCGGAAGGGCCGCGGGACTAGTGCGCTTAAATATTTACCACCCTGGACCCACCTAAATCTACCCCGGAATGAACACTGTTATCGGCGCCGGCTTTCGTGGCCTAAGCACTTCTCCAGGCCTCTTGTCCAGTCGCAACTTCGATTATTAAGCTTGAGCTTTGGCTACTATAGAACTTAGTTACTGAACACACAGGGTATTTGAAGGCGGGCGGTCACCAGTCATTGATCAACGTTTCAATGTTCAAGTTTTGTCGGGTACTCTCGTTGAAGGGTGTCGAACGTCAGAACGATGGTTATGGCCCTCCGAGTTGACACTCGGCATCGGTAGGTCGCCGGGCCGGCCGGAAACCGACGGGAGTGATCGGATCACGGACCTCGGATAATTCCGCGGCCCTTCCGACCGCCAGAAAAATGGCAGTATTACCCTCGAAACTACCTCTAAATAGTACAAAAATCAACGTTACGGACCCCCTACCGGCCACAAAGTTCTCTGGTATGTTCCCGTATGTCGACGTACGTTTAACCGACGATGTTCTGGATTTTGTAGATCCCCGGTCGGAGTTTTCCATCTCTGAATACAGAACCGGACTCGTTTTTCGAGGTTAAGATCATGATGGGAGTGAAGAAACCCGGAGGCATGGGCGACAATCACTATTCTTACCAACCGGTACTGAGCAAGAAGTGTGGCGGGCACGTGTGTTGGCATATGACACTAGCGTTGTGAATTACTTGCGTTCCCCACGGCCTGCCGCACTTGCTCTCCCGACCATGGCTCACAACCCGACCAATGATCGACCTTCCTTTCTCAAAGACGGAGAACTGAAGCCATGAGACATTCCTCGATATCCATGTACACCCGAGGGAAGCGTGTTGTCCGAGTCCCCTCAAAGATCTCGGTTCCGGCTCGTAAGTCGGTATCCGTTGTCTGTGCTTTACGTATCTGATTGTGAGAAGTGGGAGATCAAAAGGTTTAAGGGGGACATACGGCCCAGGTGGTAAGTGCACCGGTGTTTCTGACCTTTCCACTGCATGCTGAAGAGTGAGCGTGACGATTTCGGCACAATAGTGACCGAGGTAACAATCGTTACTACTCGCAAGAGGTACCGAGTCGAAAATAATTGAGTTTTCTGTCTGCATGTATTATTAGTATTGAGTCAATCCGTTATACTGAGCATTATCCTTACCAGTAACGTTGTATTAACCACTCGGCCGTACACGAAAGTATGGCGAGCGCTCATGTCAATGCACGGTACCCCCATCGTGACCCGGGCCTGGGCGTTTTCCCCATGTTGCCGTACCTTCTCCGCCAACCATGACCCCGCACTCGACCAGCGATTCCTCCTCCACCCCCGAAGACGGAAAACCGAAGCCGGGATTCCACAAGATCCAGAACCCTCATTTGGACCCACCTCGACACCCACAAACACCCGAGGCAAATGTGTTGTCGTCCTGCCCAAAGCCTTGAGGAGGGAAACGGACTGGCGCGTTCGTTTTCGTAGTCTGTTGTTCGTAGATCTGGCAATCACAAGTGGAAAGTTGTACCTCTCGGGGCTGGGTATTCCGTGCAAGGGGTGCGTGTTGATGTAAACCAACGCCATCTGCTATTGTGTGCTGAAAGGTGTGAGGCATAGGTTGAACCAGGGAAGCCGGAACAGTTTTGCACGTTGGAGGGAATGGGAGACGATACCCCGTGGCATGGAGAGTCTAAATCGTCAACGACGACGCATATCGTGACTTTGAATATGTTCGGTGCGAATTAGACGTTGCCCGACGCACCAGAACAGCTCACCCACATTGGGTATTAGCATTTACTGGGGAACCACAAGGAGGGCTTGGCATCTAGCGGGGGGGTTCGAAGACGACGGCACGATGGTTAGACGCTCGGAAGTTCACCGATACCAGAGAAGCAGAATTAATCGGTCTTACCACCTAGGTGCAAATTTGGACGGATACAGAGCCCTTATCCTGGCGGATTTGGAAGCTAATCCTCGTGAAGACTGAAGTCGTATCCAAACCTTCAGGGCCATCGTCCGAAATGCTCAACGACTCAAGCTCCCCTCCTTTATACGAAGGGGTTGGGCGGCAACCCACGTGGCACTCAAACCTACCGGATCGAGTCCGAGAATGACGAGTTTGGCACGGTTGTGACCGAGGTCACCGTTATCGTCACCACTCGCAAGAAATATCGGGTTCAAGAAGTTTGAGTATTTTTTGTCGTTCCACCCGTGTAGGATGATACTTGTACAGCCTACAGCGGTTCCGATGAAGAAATTCGGATGAATATGCTGTACGCTATGTTGGAAACTATGATCCTCAACAGAGGAAGAGCGACTACGAGATGAGAGGAAAAAACAAGGTGGGAACTAACTACTATAGAAGGCAGAAGACGAAGAAGAAGCGTGAAATGTGCATATTCAACACGCTAATATGTGGAAGTCTAGACAGGGAGTCCCGTCGCGTCTGATGATCTACATCTAGTGAGGACCCTCAACAGGACCAGAGAACATAACCCCGTGGTCGCAATCTGCACGAAGAATGCAACTGCATCTGGTAGAATGGGTCAAACCGCGAAACGGGCGGGGAGAAATGACAACCGTGGCTTACCGACGGAGAACCCTAACGGTGACGAGCTGATATAAAGAGAGCGAATGGTGGGAATGACCACAAGAGCACTGAAAGGGAGTGCGGCGATCATGCTGTTCGCTTCCAGCTTTCCGAAGACCACCAGGGCCGTGGTATACACTGAGCCGACAGTCGCCGCCCAGTTGCCGAGAAACAGGCAGATCACGAACGCCTTTGCAATCGCGGATCGTTCGATCTCCGCCCGTAGCACACGGGATTCAACTTCCGTGGTCACTAGCCTGTCTCCAGATTCGTAGGTAAACTTGGTTGTGCCCACCGTGTCGTAGGAACGGACGATATAGTCGCTGAGTGCATCGGCGATGCCAAACATGGCAAGTTGGACCGATTGATTTGTAAGGGGATCGATTGCGAAAGCGGAGGCATGAAAACCGTAACGTTCAAATGGGACCATAAGGTCCTGAGTGGGATCCCATTTCCCATGCTTGTCGAACTGGTGATCCATTGCGAACCTGGGTGGGTCCAGAACGCCGTACATGCAAAGGGTAAGTAGAGTGACAAAGAGAATCATTCACACAACTTACCCTAACCTCGTACTCATAGGCTCAGTGTAGGGGATAAGCGAAAGGATCGGTGTGGAAGGGCTAGAACCAATGGTGAGCAAGAGTGGTGGACTTCCACCCCGGTAACGGAGGCATGAATTCAACTTGGACGTACTCGTTGACGTACACGTCGAGTGCCCTATCGAACGGCTTGCAGCTCGCGGGAACGTGAACATAATACCGTGATGGAACTTCGGGGGTGGTGCGTGCACCACAGATGACAACCTTCCATGAAATGGACAACACATATGCCTCGAGATCTAGTTGAATGGTGTGGCCGAGTATTGATACCTAACGCGGCGGCGGCAGTTAGTAACACACTCATTGAAGCAGAGAGGCGGGCTCACTCCAGTCACGTTGGAGAGAACCTGATCTCTCATCGACCGTGCATCTCGGAGGACGGTAACCCAAGTCGCAGCGAAGAAGATGATGAGAATGACCAGTGAGATCAAGAACACCGCGAAAGCGAAGTTTCCCAGAACAGAATGGATAAGGGATGGGGTGGGGGGCATCATTTTGACCTCGTCTTGGTCGGCACAAGCGTCCGCAGATCCCCTACTAGACTCGAGGGTTGCAGCGGGGCTGAGGAGAATGGGATATCCGGACTTCATTGAGTGGTCGGTTGGGGGCGCAGGCGATAAAACCTCGGTGTGGACATGAGCAGCTGGGGTCGAAACGAGGTCTTCAGGAGCTATAGATGGAACGTCTGGTCTGCTGCAATTGTCCATCTTGGAGTGAGGTCAACTTCTTGGAAAAAACAGTCGGGGAGGGATTGTAGGTGAGGTGGAAGCGGGGAGCCCGGTATTAATAGTGGGTGGATGTGGCTGTGTTGAGTTTTGTTGACCTTGAGGAGGGAAACGGGCTAGTGTTCGGATAACTCGGTCGAGTGCCATGATCCTCGAGATCCTCCATTCCAGTACATGATCGTCTGCGCTTGGAATTTGATACCCCTCATCCCACAGTTGACGGTGTTTCACCACGCGTAAGAGGTCCAACGCTAAGTGCAGCAAATGGCTTGGATCCACGTGTTACTTCCGCCGGGGTGATGCTGAACATTAATGCAGCGTTGCCTACTGGCCCCCTAGGTTCATTGCGCTTACATACTTTATACTTAATGCATAATAAACGTTCGCGGATCTTTTGAACCGCGTCTCGAGGCGGAGGGATTGCGCCCAGACATGGCTTTAACGGGACAGAGACCCCGTAAGATAAGCCGGGAGGAGGTCTGGTGGGCTGGAACGGGGCACCCACGCGTACGAAGCCCTAATCTCCACGTGTAATCGGCCTACCGACAGGATTGGTAGCCGCTGATCCGCAGACGCTCAACGACCCAAGCTTCCCTCCTTTATACGAAGGGGTTGGGCGGTAACCCTCCACTCAGACCCAACGGATCAAGTCCGAGAACGACGAGTTCGACACAATTGTGACCGAGGTCACTATCGTTATCGCTCGCAAGAAATATCGGGTTCAAGACATTTGAGGAGTTTTTGTTGTTCTGTCCGTGTAGGACGATGCTTGTGTAGTAAACAATCTGCTGTTGCCGCAGTGAGCACGGCCAGGAGTAAAACCTCGAGCGTACCAGAGTCTAATGATGATGCGTAACAAGATGACATCTGTCCATTCCGAAAACAATCTGGTTCGGCGATTTGCTCCAGGACTGAGTCCGAGTTGCTTGATGATTGATGGGCCCCGGCTCGGATCGGGATCGTCCGCTGGTTCCCTTCACACGACCCGGTACCAGTGACAATGGTGGAGGTGAGCGTGGTTACTCATTCATTGGCACGTGAGGGAAGTGCTCTCGATTACAGACTTGGTGGATATGGATCACAGGTGACAGAAGGCTCTCAATCTCCTTCAACCCGATACTTTTTCCGTGTGGTGACAGTGTTCGTTGTGGTGGTGACTGACCTTGACGGCAGTCGTTCCAAACCCGTCATCACCCGTTTCCGTGTGTTGGTGAGAACAAGTGGAGCCTTGGTTTCTCGAATTCCCGTCGTATGGCGGGAGGGGTCCCGCCACTGACTGAGACTCGGGGTCCAACTTCACTGGGATCAACTTCCAAACTCTACACGCGTTGAAGTCGTAGTTATCCTTGAGCTGTACCTAGGTTATAGGTATTTCAGCGGCGGCCTACAAATATCGTTATGGGATGACGACTGACTGGCGTATGATCCTTATCACATCCGAGACCTCTGAGGTCCCAGGTCATATTGGTCGCACCCCAGAAGAGGCTGGAATGGTGCAAGTGACCGATCCTAAAACAACTCAATCATGGTAGGGTTCACCGAATATATTCACATCCATGGTAACACTCGTCACGAGCAATCTCCGCCCTCCAAGCCACAGGAAAGGTGGCAACGGATACAATACTTTCGTTTCCCAATCCGGAGAGCATGATGCAGAATTATCCGGGCTTGCCTGGTTCGAGCTACGTTACCTCGTTCAATACACAACAAAGAGAAAGGTGGGTCAACACTGTACCCTGCGTATGGTGTATCCGGGACCGGAAGGATGTATTTCCCACTGAAGATAGCCATGACTACAGTTTTCTGAGTCAAACACGGGCACTAACCCACCAGTCCTCTTCCCTCGAGAAGTGTGGCGGGTCGACCACAAAGTTCTCTGGTGCACAGGAGTACACTTCCAGAAGCCAAGCGGCCACTTCACGGAAGTGAAATGATCATAAACGCCCAAATTTGGCGGGGAAACCGGTGAGAAAAGACGGGCGCTCATAAGTCTCCGAGATTTTCCTGATGCCGCATGTCAACGTATGTTTGACTGATGATATTCTGGATCTTGTAGATCCCTGGCTTGAGTTTTCTGTCTCTGAATATGGAACTGGACTCGTTTGTCGAAGTTAAGCCCATGGCGATCGGAATGGAGTGAAGGAACCTGAAGGCGCGAACGGCAACCACTGTTCTTACCAACCGGTACTGAGTAAGAAGTGTGGCGGGCACGTGTGTTGACATATGACACTACTTAACTGTTAGCATCGTGAATTACTTGCGTTCCCCACGGCTTGCCGCACTTTGCTTTCCCGACCATGCCTCCCAACCCAACCAGAGATCGTCTTTCCATTTTCGAAGACGGAGAACTGAAGCCGGGGATCTACAAGATCCAGAACATCTACACCGATACATTCCTCGATATCCATGTACACTCGAGAGAAGCGTGTTGTCGTCCCCTCAAAGATCTCGGGGAGGGAAGGGGCTCGTAAGTTGATATCCGTTGTCTGTGCTTCACTTATCTGATGGCGAGAAGTGGGAAATCAAAAGATTTGGGGGTGGATATACGGTTCAGGTGGTGGGTGTACCGATGCTACTTGATCTTCTGACCCTCCTCCTCCACCACGTCGTGCTGAAGAGAGCTAAACACAGGTTGACCCCGGGAAGCCTGAACAGCTTTGCACGGTGATGGGTGGCCCTCTCAAAAACTCGTCGATTTCTGTCGCTGCCTTTCCTGTGGCTTGGAGAGTCGAAATCGTCGACAACGACAAACATCGTGGCTTTGAATTCATTCGGTCGGCACTATGTGTCACTCGGCATACTGGAGCGGATCGCTGACGCCGCGTGATAGCATCTACTGGGGGACCACGAAGTGGGCCTGGGATTTGGGAGCAGGGTCCAACGCCAATGGCGCTGAGGTGATATATATCTGCACGTATCGGAGAACTATAATTGAACGGTTTCGACACCCAGGTGACCATATGGTCGGATGCCGAGAACCAGCGGCCCTGGCGAATTTGGAGGCTGAAGCCCATGGAGATTGAAAGAACGGCTGAAACGCTTGGTCCGGGCCCCCCTACCCCGTATGATGAGGACGCGACCGGGCAGCCCTCCAGTCGTACTCAGAGTGTGGAGTCTGAGCGTGACGGTTTTGGCACCATAGTGATCGAGTTATTTAACAATCGTTACCACTCGCAAGAGGTATCGAGTCGAAGACTGTTGAGGAATCTACGTTTTCTGTCTGCACGTATTCAGTATTAGTATTGAAGAAATCCGGTATACTGTGCATTATCCATATCAGTGATGCCAAGAGGCGCTTTGGAAACGTTCGAACAAAGCAGCCGTTTGTAATTTCTCACATCAGCAAATCGAGGAAAGTCCAACAAGCCGTTGTACCTGGCCGTAAGCGTTATAATCTACCATCAGCGCTACGATTCCCCAAGCGTAGATTATAATCTGTTATGATGGCACGTAATCCCGTGAGATCCCCGAAATGCTGGCGGTAGCTCGTAACCAATATATTCATTCTGATAGTCGACAAGGGTTTACAATGAATTGTAATCCCGTAGGAGTTTCGCAACCAAAACAGGGGGTTATATCGTGGTGCATGCGCTCGTAGTGGTAGTTGCGTGGGACCACACACCCGGTCTTCATGGTTCACACGTTGAATAGCAAGAATTTGTAAAATATGGTGATATTTGTGTAGAATAAACAGCCGTCGAGATTATTACAGGGAACTACGAGGGTGGGCGAGACGAGCGGGCAGCTTGACGTCGTTGTCGCAGAATCGCGAGGGCGGGACGTACCTGTTCCACCACTCGAGAGGTTTCGCTAATGCAAGAGCACTCACCTAAGGATCGTCTCAGCCCCAGTCTGTGGAAACGGAAAGTTCAATCGAACTCTGACCTCAGAGTTCGAGCGAACTTTCCGTCGATCGTCGACCGGCGCGTGCCGCTCTTATCGGTACCATTACCAAGGCATGGGGAGGCGGCTGAGCACTAGGAACTGTCGTGGGTGGGTGTGGCCGTCTCACCTACCTTTCCAGCGCGCACGTTTTTATACCCCTCCACTCGAATTTCAGTCTCGCTAGCTCGGACCCCCGATATCGGGCACGGAGGCCTGATCCCGACCAAGCGGCGGCTTCACCTGACCGCCAACCCCTGGCTGCTTAGGGGTGATGCCCCTAACGGCCGCTTTGAACACCCGGAAAAACATTGGGTTCTTTATGGTGAACACAGATCAGGGCTGACAACGTTGAATGTCGGCAAGAATTCGGAGTTAAAATTTCGGAAAAAAAACTCAACATTTCTCAAAAGTAGACCTCTCTACGACCATGACGCTATGGGTTTCAAGCCAATCCGTTAAGTCCTTGAGGTTAATCGCGTGGTCCTGAGTCTCGCCCGGCAGCGTCAAGAATCGTCTCGCCAACCTGTAAGGTTCAGCGGGAAAATGGTGAGATGCATGTGATCCTATACCCAAGTACGTACGGATGGCACACTGAGATACTGGGCAATGTAATCGGACGCCCGAAAAATTACAAGTGATTTTATTCCACGTTATAGTCCTCGCATGGACATTCAATCGGTCGTCACAAGCGACGCGAGGTGTTATACCGGAGTATAAGGTCTGCACAGGGAGGTGGGGAGAACGTGCATTCCGTTATAATTGCCGTCCAGGGAGCAGAGAACGGAATATACCCCGTTGTAAGCCCCTGTCGGGGAAGCGGTCCGGTTACCAGCGCTACAAGGTTATGTCGGATTTTCCACGACTTGCTGATGCATGTCTCTCTGTGCCAACACTTTTCGCGTGGTGTTGTGGTAACCGCTCGACCGTACTAACACGAAAGTGTGACGAACGCTCACACCAATGCACGGCGTGACCCAAACCCGGGAGTTTTCCCCATGTTGTCGTACCTTCTCCGCTAACCATGAGCCCACACCCGACCAGCGATTCCTCCTCCGCCTCCGAAGATGGAAAAACGAAGCCAGGAATCTACAAGATCCAGAATCCTCATTCTCGGACCCACCTCGATACCCACAAACACCCGGGGTAAATGTGCTATCGTCCTGCCCAAAACCTTGAGGAGGGAAACGGGCTAGTGTTCGGATAACTCGGTCGAGTGCCATGATCCTCGAGATCCTCCATTCCAATACATGATCGTCTGCGCTTGGAATTTGATACCCCTCATCCCACAGCTGACGGTGTTTCACCACGCGTAAGAGGGCCAACGCTAAGTACAGCAAATGGCCCTGTCCATGCACTGATGACACCATCCAGACCCGCTTCCACGTCCTGTTTATGTGCCCCAAGCACGAGGATGCCAGACACCACCTCCACGGCCTCACCCTCAAAGATATCTTCAACTTCAAGAAAGGCAACGACGCCCTCGTCGTCTTCCTCAAGAACTCCACGGCTTTCAAGAAATCCAACTACTCCCAGGCGGAACACCCGGTCCCAAAACGACATCTTTCACTTTCGGAGTTAATAACCCTTTCGACCCTACCTGGAGTGAGACTCGTAGCCGTACGCGAAGCCTCCCCAGCCTTCCTCCCCTGGCGCACCATGCGTTCAGTACATGTACCCAACCCTTTTATTCTTATTAAGCCACGTCTTGCCCTTGTATTAGGTAGCTGTTGCGGGGTATAAATGCTGAAGCAAAAAAAAAACAGCAAATGGCCCGGATCCGCGTGTTACTTCCGCCGGGGTGATGCTGAACATTAATGCAGCGTTGCCTACTGGCCCCCTAGGTTCATTGCGCTTACATACTTTATACTTAATGCATAATAAACGTTCGCGGATCTTTTGAACCGCGTCTCGAGGCGGAGGGATTGCGCCCAGACATGGCTTTAACGGGACAGAGACCCCGTAAATTAGGCCGGGAGGAGGTCTGGTGGGCTGGAACGGGGCACCCACGCGTACGAAGCCCTAATCTCCACGTGTAATCGGTGGTAGCTGATCCGCAGACATTCGACGATTCTAGAGTTCCCCTCCTTTATACGAAGGGGTTGGGCGGCAACCCTCCACTCAGACCCAACGGATCGAGTCCGAGCTGAATGACGAGTTACTATCGTGACCACTCGCAAGGAATATTGGATTCAAGAAGCTCGAGGATTTTGTCGTTCCACCCGTGTAGGATGATGCTTGTACAGCCTACAGCGGTTCCGATGAAGAAATTCGGATGAATTTTATGTACGCTGTGTTGGAAACTATGATCCTCAGCAGAGGAAGAGCGACTACGAGATCAGGGGAGAAGACGAGGTGGGAACTAACTACCACAAAAGGCAAAAGACGAAGAAGCAGCGTGAAATGTACGTATTCAACACGCTAGTATGTGGAAGTCTAGACGGGGAGTCCCGTCGCGTTTGATGATCCGCATCTAGTGAGGACCCTCAACAGGACCAGAGAACATAACCCCGTGGTAACAACCTGCACGAAGAATGCAACTGTATCTGGTAGAATGGGTCAAACCGCGAAACAGGTGGGGTGAAATGACACAACTGTGGCTTACCGACGGAGAATCCTAGGGGTGGAGAGCTGGTATAGAGAGAGCGAATTGTGGGAATGGCTACTAGTGCACTAAAAGGGAGTGCAGCGATCATGCTGTTCGCTTCCAACTTTCCGACGACTACTAGGGCCGTGATATACACCGAGCTGACAGTCACTACCCAGTTGCCGAGAAACAGGCAGATCACGAACGCCTTTGCGATCGCGGATCGTTCGATCTCCGCCCGTAGCACTCGGGATTCAACTTCCGTGGTCACCAGTCCGTTTCCGGACTCGTAAGTGAACTTGGTCGTGCCCGCCACGTCGTAGGAGCGGATGATATAGTCGCTGAGTGCGTCGGCGATGCCAAACATGGCAAGTTGGACCGATCTATTTGTGAGGGGATCGATTGCGAAGGCGGAGGCATGAAAACCGTAACGTTCAAATAGGACCATAAGATCTTGAGTGGGATCCCATTTCCCATGCTTGTCGAATTGGTGATCCATTGCGAACCTGGATGGGTCCAGAACGCCGTACATGCAAAGGGTAAGTAGAGTGATGAAGAGAATCATTCACACAACTTACCCCACCCTTGTACTCGTAGGCTCAGTGTAGGGGATAAACGAGAGGATCGGTGTGGAAGGGCTAGAACCAACGATGAATAAGAGTTGTGAACTTCCACCCCGGTAACTGAGCCGTGGATTCAACTCGGACTTACTCGTTGACGTACACGTCGAGTGCTCTATCGAACGGCTTGCAGCTCGCGGGAACGTGAACATAATACCGGGATGGAACGTCAGGGGTAGTGCGTGCACCACAGACGACAACCTTCCATGAAATGGACAACACATATGCCTCGAGATCTAGTTGAATGGTGTGGCCGAGTATTGATACCTAACGCGGCGGCGGCAGTTAGTAACACACACTCATTGAAGCAGAGAGGCGGGCTCACTCCAGTCACGTTGGAGAGAACCTGATCTCTCATCGACCGTGCATCTCGGAGGACGGTAACCCAAGTCGCAGCGAAGAAGACGATGAGAATTGCCAGTGAGATCAAGGACACCGCAAAGGTGAAGTTTCCCAGAACAGAATGGATAAGGGATGGGGTGGAGAGCATTATGTTGACCTCGTCTTGGTCGGCACAAGCGTCCGCAGATCCCCTACTAGAGTCGAGGGTTGCAGCGGGGCTGAGGGGAATGGGATATCCGGGCTTCCTTGAGTGGTCAGTCGGGAGTGCAGGCGATAAAACCTCGGTGTGGACACGAGCAGCCGGGGTCGAAACGAGGTCTTCAGGAGCTATAGATGGAACGTCTGGTCTGCCGCAATTGTCCATCCTGGAGTAAGGTCAACTTCTTAGAAAAAACAGTCGGGGCGGGAGCAGCTGCCAGGGTAGAGTAACCGGGGGAGGGCATGGCTTTATAGGGTGGGCGGTGGCACAAACGACCAAGAATGACGGTCGTTAAAGTTAAGAGGCGCGCCTATCAAAGGTTGAAGACCCACAGCCCATTCACTTCCTGATATGGACATCCCGCTACCAAACCGAAGAAGACACTTGATAAGCGCACGGGTATGGGTCAAACCCCAGTAATCTCCGTCCCTCAGAGATCTTCTTCGGTTCGATTCTCACCCAGGTCGGAGCGCTTTGTTCTTTCCTCTCTATCTTCGGAGATGGCCGACTGAACGCGTGTGGGTGGACGGTTCCGCAGATTCCGGTACTCTATGACAGGCATTCAGTCGGCCCTTTAGTACTGTAGAATCTCGTCAGCGGGTTGGGCGGCAGGTAAGCCCTCTGATGAGCCCCTTCGCAAAAGCAAAACCCAAAGTCCGACCGCCTTTCACTCCCACTTGGGCCCACTCTCTTTTCTTCTTGCACTTGCTCACCGATCGATCGTAAGAAAAAAAAGAGAGCGGACAAAGTTTTCGCACAGGATTGTCGGTGAGGTGAAAGCGGGGAGCCCGGTATTAATAGTGGGGGGATATGGCTATGTTGACAGTTGAGTCTGTTGTTCTTCTGCCGGATCGGGACTAAAGTCAGGTGCTTAGGATGAGAGATGACGAGATTCTCGGTGGTTCCGTAAGTCTTTCTCTGCACGGCTGCGCGGTGGGCCAGCCAAGCCTCTCTCCGCGCACAGCATGATCTTCGAATCCGGATCAAAATCGAGGCGAGAAATTGAAAACTCTCCTTCTGACAGCGGACGTGTTTCCGGGTGAACCAACGTGATCCGCATTGGTCAGGTTATTCTCGTAGCCACACACAGCCCTTCCACTTCCTGATATGGACATCCCGCTACCCACCAAACCGAAGACACTTGACCAGCGCACGTTCAGACGCTTGGCTTGTAGCAGATCCATGCTGCTCTTTGACCCCTGCCTTACACACATGGCGGTGCATTCGACGTTCTCTTCGACCATCAGTCCCGTCACGTGAGAAATGTCCGAGTAACGGGCCAACTCCCCATTCGCCGACGCCGAATCGACCTCGATGACAGTGATTGAGGCGTTCATGCACTTCACAAGCCGTACACGCGTACACCCTTGTGACTGTCCATCCACACCGTCCCCTTTCGGAGCGCCTGCAACAGGACTCCTATGAGGCCACCGTGTGAGACGATTAACACATCCGCCACAAATCGCATACCGACCTCCGCCTCACGTCATCGGGGTTTCCTCTCACCGTGTCGTAGCGGTACTCCGCTGGGTCCCGCGGTGCTGCATTTGGCGACCACAACCTGCGTGTAGTTGAACTCTTGCTTCAACGGCGTCGTGAACAATCTCTATTCTCCCAGCCACGGGAAAGATGAAACACTTTCGTTTCCTAACCCAGGGAGCATGGTGCAGAATTTCTCGGGCTTGACTGTCTCGAGCTACATCGCCTCGCTCAGTACACGGTAAAGAGAAAGGCGGTCCAATGAACACCCTACATATTGCATACCCTCGATCCCAAGGGAGGGTTTTGAGCAGTGTCAGGTCAGCAACGTAGTTCCCGCGTGTCAACATGTTGGGCTGACAACGTTCATGTAGGTCCCTGATTTGGCCCTTCTATCTTTGAAATGGACACGGGGTCGTTCGTCGGGGTCAAGGCTGGGTCAAGGCCATGATGTGGAAACAAGAATTGTGGGTGCCTCAGAGGCGCCCGCCGTAGTTTCCACGGGCGGTGCGATGCGAAAGGAAATCAAAATATACATGCGTTACACTTTCTGTGACTTCGGTAAGACCTCCTAAAATGTCTAAGAGCAGTATATGCAACTCCCAGGGGTCGCGCTTGAACTAGGCTAGTTTTTTGTTGACATATTTTCATGGACGTTCATTGGTATGTGGGGCAAGCACTCGATTACAGGGTCGATGTACGTTCACAAGCAACGGGGATCCTAG
>Ga0307515_10013460_pt1 | contig 15288 bp, 17 predicted proteins | sample 17_EM_MG_FD_194513 | JGI IMG/M metagenome (GOLD analysis project Ga0307515, IMG submission 194513) | Populus trichocarpa ectomycorrhiza microbial communities from riparian zone in the Pacific Northwest, United States - 17_EM | ecosystem: Host-associated > Plants > Roots > Unclassified | place... | reverse complement strand
ACCAGTTTAAACAATCATGGAGACACCCTACGAGCTGCCCAAAGGTTCAAGAGGTTTACGCGATCATCGGAAGCCGGGGAGTCTTGCATAGATACAACGCTTATCGGTAACAAGCACGTCGAATTCGTTGTTCGAGTTAACTTTGACTCCGTCAGGAGCGCGGCGGAAGCCCGGGGTAGGTTTGCTGCCTATGGTCTGGCCCCGGGGAACCAGCTACGGCGGTGGCACGGAACGAACAGGAACTGTAACGTGGGGACGACGGTCGTACCTCCTTTTGTTACTCCTCACAGTGCTCTCTATGCTGTATCATCAAAACCTCGTTCGACATAACGTATTCGAAGAAGAAAACCGGCTGGGGGAGGTTTGGAAATGGGATCTACACCTCGTCCACCTCCTCGAAGTTTGTCGGGTGCTCTCGCCGATCGTCAAAACCGTCCTGATCCTTGATGTTTGTAGGTCAAACGATTACAGCACGAACCTCGTGTATTCTCCGTGGAAGGCACTATTACTTTCCTACGTGGTGGTCGGAAATGGCAAGAAATTCACAACGGATCAGCCTACGTTAACACGGGCCCCTGCGGGTTTTGATTCAGTGCGGTAGATGTACTTATCCCCCTTCGAGGTCTTTTGTGACTGTTCTTCAGGTCATTGGCGAACCAAGCTCCACAGGTTCTCTGAACTACGACGAACTCGTCGTCTATACCAACGACGCTGTGCGTCCGGGTTACCTGGTGGTGTATGGTTCCTGAGAACAAATGGATGTGATACGAGGCCGATGTATGTTTAGGAATCTTTGGGTTGTAAATCTTTTGTTTACTATGTGCGGACAACGCTAGGTAGTTGTCAATTGCGAAGAATTGGGTATACGGGAGGTGATTCGGTAGCCCGTAAGCGAAACGATGAGCGTGGGTCTTGCCGTTTTTCCGTTCACCACCCGACGCCACTTGGTCGAACTAAAGGCCTTTCAGAGAAAAATGTTGCAGGCGCTCAAGGACAAGGAAGGAGTTGGAAGAAGAGACTCGCAAGCTTTAATGCAGATGAACAGGATGAGAGTGGATTTGGAGAGTGCGGCGCCGAACTACCAAGAGGACTCGAAGGGAGGGATAGAGGAGGCGATGAGGTAGACGGCGCAGAGCAAGCTCGTCTGGGGAGGGAACAAACTGAGGCTACGTATGGGCAAGAGATGGGTGCACGCCGCTGTAGTCCAGGGATAAAAATAAAAATATTTCAAAAGAGCCGCCAGAAAGAAACGTCGCGTTCCAAACAGCCGCCGTTCAAAGGAACGGAACCCAAGGATCAACCCAACGAATTTAACGAAGTTCGAACATAACTATGCATGGCACGAAGTGACAAGGACGTGGACGTGGTTATCCGGGACACAGCCAATTGTTCCCGCCTCCAGACTGGGTAACAAAGAAAGGAGAAGAGAGAGGACAAGGAATGGTGGCGGGGGTTTGAACGTCCAAGTCGACTGAGGGGCCTGAGAGAGGACCGGTGATCGTGATCGGTGTGAACGTCACTGTTCCCTCCAGATTCGGTTCCGTCGTTATGTGGCGAGGCTCTCGTCCCTCTTTACAAAAGCACTCCAGCGGTGATGATACCGATGGAACGTCTGCACTAGGTGTATAAGAACATGCAGCATTTTCTTTCAGCTCTCGCCACAACTCTTTCCTGTAACTCTTCTCGCCTACCCGCCCGCCCGCATCGATATTCACCCTATGTCAGGTCTGGAACTTGGAGGGATTGGGATGGAACGGTAAGCCCCCCAGTCTCGCAATTTCCCTCCGCTCATTCGCTGCTAGTGCGAATGCTAAAGAAGGTGAAAGTGGCGGAGGGAGCCATCTCGCAGGACGAGACCCTACTCTGAGAATACAGTACGTTATATCACAAACTTATCGAGTTCCTCCCTGAACACTTGGATCTCGAACCTAGGAAGCATCGAGGTTCCGGCGACATGGGCGACGCCGGTGAGAACGCTACTGCTGTACCAACGCATTGCTGTTTCTCGCATCAATGTCACACCGTGTCTCGGACATTCGGTCCCAATAGTGGCACCGAAGACCAGGGGAGTGGAGATACAGCGCTGGACGAGGGACCGGCCGATAGGTAATGTCCGGTCACTCGTTCCTTCCGATCCACACTGAAGTCCCCCCGCAGCCAAAGAAAGGACGCGCAGTCGATTCAGGAGAATCTCCGTGCCGAATTCTACAAGCACTACCGCAAAGAGGCCGAAGAATACGATAAGGACTTCATCAAGAAATACGACGAAGACCTGACCACAAGCCTGATATTCGTGCGTCTGGAGCGAGACACGACGAATACATGATGCTAATGTGACCGGCAGGCCGGTCTGTTCTCCGCCGTGACCTCGGCATTCATCATCCAGATCCAGAACCGGATGGAACGGGACCCAAACGAAGAAACCGCCGCTCTCCTTCGTGTCCTCATCCACAAAATCGACAATACTACCTTTGGCGACGACGTTCCCCCTTTACCCCAGTGGACCGGCCCTTTTTGGGTGGTGACTCATGTTCAATGCATCCTATGCATTAGCCTTGCCATGTCCCTCCTCGCCGCCTTTTTTGCCATGCTCGGGAAGCAGTGGTTGAGCAAGTATGCTTCCATCGACATGCGAGGGTCGGCCATCGAGCGCAGCCAGGATCGGCAACGAAAACTGGACGGGATCGTTAGGTGGTATTTTGAGCACGTGTTGGAATGTCTCTCGATGATGTTGCAATTCGCGCTGTTCCTGATCGGATGCGCTCTCGTCCGATACCTTTGGGATATCAGCACTGCCGTCGCAGTCGTTGTCATTGTTATGACTTCGTTCGGTGTTCTGTTCTACGTTTCTATCGTCCTTGCGGGGACGGCTTCAGAGAGCTGTCCGTACCAGACCCCCTTGGCAGCCGTTTTTCGCCTGCTTATCAAACACCCCCGCGTACGTAGGGTATGGCGGGGCCGCAGTGACCCCGACAAATACGCAATCAAGTTGGAGCGCCAAGCAACCGCATTGGATTTCCGCTGCATCTCGTGGATGTTACGGACATCATTTGACAAAACTATCAACTTGTCGACTCTCGGCTTCCTCAAGACAATCCTTGCACTCTCTGACTCCAATCCCAATTCCGATATTGTTACGAGCTGTTTCAACATCTTCAGCAACTGCTTTTTTGCCACTAACAACACTAGTCTATCAATCACTCGTGGTTCAGAACAGCTTGCGGAAATATCTGCCATGTGTTTCTTCTGCGCCTTTTCATCTTTGCTGACCGTGGAACCAACATCAACCACAATTGAAGATGTGCGCCAGCAGTACTTGAAGATATTCCCACTCCGTGCCAATTTGCAGCATCTCCCATCTCCTATCAGGACCTTCCACCGTCTGTTCGTCAAGGGAGAGAAACAACCGAATATTTCGTGGACGCACTATAACCCATCATCCGATGAGCTCGTTGCGTTCGCACGCGCTCTGGATCAAGCCACCAAATTCAATTACCCGAGCAACGCGCATGCGGAGCAAAAAGTTCCCCGCTGGTTGGTTCGCTTCGCATTTCGTTTTCTATCCCAGGATCCGCCCCCTCCCGCCTCGGTCCTCATCAATTGCTTGAACATCATTGCTGTTGACCTGGGCCGTGATGATTGGGATTCTCACAGTACGGCATCGGAAGAAAGGTGTGTTCATCCCTAGGGATGACCGTCTCTCCGCTGACACTACACTAGCACAAAGCTTAAAGAAAATTTCGAATGGATAATCAAGAAATATGAGACTTTCTCTCACCAGGGTCTACGTATGGATGAACATAGGTCTAAAGCCACAATTGCGTTCCTGCCATACGCGGCCCGACAGGAAGAAAATGGCGTAGGTGAGCCGTCAGACACATCCTTCCGTGCCGTAGGATTCTCACAACATTCTCACTAATTTCACATCCGATTTCCAAATCTGCCGCTCGATGCTCGGAAACAGTACTTCCCGATTCATTCAAGTACGCAACTCTAGCTGCGTTCCAATACGGGCACCGATTCCTGCAATATGGAAGTGATATCAGTGCCACGATGCAATTCTGGATAAAAGCAGCTTCTGCACTCCCGTATACAGACGACGTCGGCGGGAGTGTGGTTACCACGCTTTTGAGTATTGCATCCAGTGATCTGTCGCCACATATACCGATGGTCGCTTGGGACTGGTTGAACAAGCGGCCTGTTCTCGATCATGAATCCTTCCGCTCGCAAACTGTAGGATTCACGGTCCATACGATTCGACAACTCAGGGACGTCAAGCTTATTGTATCATACCTGCATACCGTCTGGTCAGAGTGGCACCCGCTCTCGTACCACGATAGGCCAGCGATCTGCAACTTCGTCAGGGAGGAGCTGAGTGGGAGTGGGGCGACAGGACACCGCACAGATCTGATCCGGCGACTGGATTATGTCCTGCTGCAATTGGACCATGGGAAGGGGGCGCTGCAGGCGAGGGGGGAGTACGAAGAGCTCAGAAGGGAACTGGTGAAGGTGGATGAATAAGCAATGAGGATCCTGACCGGTATGCCATCCGGTTGTCGCCCCTTTTTCGTTTACATTGCTGACTTATATGTTCATGTGCAGGATGCCGTCCTACCTCCATGTGCGCGCTTCCTCTTCCGTGTCCATAGTTGTGTGTATCACTCGATCCTTCTTCCTGTGTTTGCTTGGGAATTCCTATCTTGTTCCCAAGTCCAGTTCCCTCGTGCGATAGTCAATTGTATCTCCTGTATCGCAAGTAGTATATCTCATGTTTGTTTGGTCTTGTCCGAATCCGAGTGTCATCTTTAGTCGCCAGCTCGCGGAACACAAGTATCAGACCATCCGATTGTATGCAACGACAGCGTGTCCTGTTAACCGGGCCCATAGCGCCGATTAAATTAGGAGGAAGAAAGGACATCGTACGCAGAAGGTCCACACCCTTCCCTTCCTCTCCCCACGAGCCCGCCTCCTTTCTGCGTTTGCGACGACGTCGATATCTCAAGGTCTGTATCCTCCAAGAATGCCTCATGCTCCAGCGGCGGTTGCAACGCGTGGGCTGACTCCGAATCTATTTGCGTGTCAGCTTGGGAAACCCACCGTCTCTTGGAGGGTATTGGATATATAGGACGGGATGGGGTACCCGTGCATCTGTTCCGATGTAAGGAGTGTAGATTTCTCTCTCCTGAACGCTCTAGTGCTGCACTAAGTGCGTTTTAGCCACCACGGTGACACCACAAGAAGCAAGATAGTGAAATACCTATAATTCGCCCTTCCCTGCTGTCTCCGTTTCTTCTCCGAAGAGGATAGCGAGGGAGGATTGGCGGGAGGTGTGTGGCGGCGGGCTGGGAGCTCGCGCGAGGGCCGAAATTCAGCGTCAGGGTCGGCCGCGGATGGCGACCCCCCGCCAGGGACCGCACTCGAGTTCAAACCATGAAGCCCAATCATACATACGTACGAGGCATGCCCCGTGGAACGCGTGTGAGCCGGATCTAGGCGGCCAGAATCAAGGGAAAGTTTTGCAAGGGCCTTTGGTGACTTTCACACCGTGTTCATCGTGAGCCTGATTGCAACGGTTACCTCTGTTCCACATTTCCTTCGTTTCACCTTCTCCCTCACCTAACGGCTGCTTGTGCTGTGGATACCTCCCCCAAGTGGGACGTCGGCGGAGACGGGGGCCTGTGAACTCAACAGTCGAAAAGAACGAAAAGGCGTGAATCAGTGAACGGAAGGAAATGGAAGGGCTAACCGGTAACCACTGATGTTGATCACCCATGGATACGTAATCTCAGCAAGACGAGGTGAGGACATCCTAGGCTGGAATCCGGTCTCAGGCCTCAAGTTCAAATATCCCCCAATGCCGCCTGGATTTACGGCTTTACCAGCCACCACCGAACCTCCACGGTTTATCTCCCCAGATACATACTTGAAGCACACCTCACGTCAAAGCACCCGTCGGGTCACAATAAACAGGAGCGCACCAGATCGTGATGGCAGACTCGCTCTTACACCTAACTCCTCGATCTGTCCGCTGCTTTCTAAGTCTGAAACAGTCAACGATTGACATGGAGATAGTACCACGCTCTCCCCCGCGTAAGCGATAACTTGGTTCTCCGGTGCTTTCTCGGTGACAAAGCGCCACGTCGACCAGCCCTGACAGCAGATTCTTTAAGGCGTAAGTCGCATGTTTGATTCAAGACTTCACGTGGTGTCTGGCTGGATCCTAGGCTTGAGGACAGAGTTCGTTTTGACATAACTCCGGCTCGATTTCATGGAGGGCTGGACCCCTTGGGTTGAAAGCAATCGAGTTAGACGTTCCCTCGCGGAGCCCCAGTCGACTGTGGGTCCTTGTTCAAAACAACGTCAAAACATTCGCGGGCGCTGAGATACCGGCGTGGACGGCAGCCTCATGTCTGTGCGTTTTGGACAAGACGACGGACCACCTTATCTCCCTTACTGTCCCATCCCGCGAACGACAGCAAAAACATGTCCGCCATCCTTCGAAAGCGACCCCCATCGAGCGGTGGGACGCCAACCGAGCCAAGTTCTTGTGAGATACACTGTTTGCGATTGCTACCTTTTCAAATCCGCTGATAACCCACAGCCAAGAAACAACGGTTCATCGATGTCGTCAAAATGTTACTGGACATTTCGAAGGAATCTGCCGATGCGTTTCCACCCCTCAAATCATGTTTAGGAGGCATCAACGCACTGATCAAGCACTACGATGTGGGTCTCGTCGGACAACCTCTCGGTTCCAGACTAATACCACCTAGCAATACAAGGATGTGAAAGACAAACTCGGTGATCTCGTCCCATGGCTGGAGAAGTTGCTGGTAACATTAGCGAAGGTGAACCCCAACGACGATCGTGATGAGGTCGAGAGACGATCAGAACTAGCAAAGTTCGTATCGTGGCTGAAATTCTCGCCCACTCGAAGCTGACAGTCGATAATAGGTCATTGGCAGATATTGAGAAACGATCGCTGGCATTATCAGAAAAGGGAACGGCCGCCCGGTTCCTCGATAAGACGCGAGATTCGGGAGAGGTCGTTAAACTCGTGGAAGAACTCCGGCGAGCCATCCTCGTCTATCAGGTCAGTGTCAGGCACCGTCGAAGTCGTAAATATTGACACGGAGGACAGGTGTCACAACAACAGTCAATATATAACCAGGTCGTTCATTTGACTGTGAGTTTCCACCTCTCGTCTCCGGCTGTGGGACTAAACTGGTGACTGGTTGTATCAAGTCATCTTTTGATGCGCTTTTGAAACTACACCATGTAAGGGAGCATGAATACTGCCAAAGATGCCGAATAACAGGTTTACAGACATCGCCAGTCAAAAACAAAATAGAGTCCATTCGTACGCGGTTGGATCGGCTCAGAGTGGAAGGAAATGCCACGAAGAGTGCCGACGAGCTCAGGAGACAGGAAAATTTATACGAGTGTGTATTTTTTTCCCATAGTGAATAAGTGTCCGCATTAAGCTGGTCTCAGAGCTCTCGAAGGGATCAAGGACAAGTTGCAGCTTATATCTGAACACTCCGGTGACACTGAGCACACGGAGAAGGAAGGAGACACGACTGCCGTATACGATCTTGCAGACGACCTCAGGGATGTCATCGTTGAATACCAGGTCAGCGCTATTATTGGAAGCACGTACTGGATAGTTCACTCATACAACTCATAGTTCTCGCAGCAGAAGGCGATCTATGAGCAGAACTGTAAATTGATTGTGAGTTGTGGGACCCGCGCTTCGAGAATACATCAGATCTTAATCATTCTTCTTAGGATGCTGGTCAGACATAATTTTCCTTTTGATTGTCTCAGACTTACGGTACAATAGCTGAACTGTCGGTGCTGAATAATTGCCGTCGTGCTAAAGGAGTCGAGTTCCGACATGGCGATCGCCAGGGCTGCCTCAAAGGGACTCGAAAGGCTGTCTTGGACGGGATAGAGTCGTGGTCCAAAGACTTCAATACGTCCCCAGTCTACTGGTTGAATGGGCTTGCTGGGACCGGCAAGTCCACGATCGCCCAGACGATCGCCGAGCGCGTCTTCGCCGACGGGAGACTAGGAGCGTCGTTCTTCTGTTCACGCGATTTCGAAGACCGCAGGGACCTTCGCTATATCTTCCCCACTCTCGCCTTCCAACTCGCTCGCACGTATCCAGAGTTTCGGTCAATCCTTGTTCCTCTCCTCCAATCAAATCCGGATATCGCACATGAGTCACTCTACAACCAGATGGTGGCATTGATTGTCGGACCCCTCAGTTCATCAGATATTTCGACGGTCATCGTCGTTGACGCATTAGACGAGTGTATGGACGAGGACCCGCAGTCTGCCATCCTCTCCGTCATGGGTCGATTGGTTGAAGGGATCCCGAACGTCAAATTCCTCATCACCGGTCGGCCGGAACCTCGCATCCGATCTGGTTTTCGTCTCGGACTTCTCAGACCGCTGACCGACGTCTTTGTCCTCCACGAGGTAGAACCTTCTGTCATCAATACGGACATCCGTCTTTTTTTGGAACACGGGCTTCACGAGCTCGCAAGGAGACAAGGCATTGAACAAGATGGTTGGCCGACAGAAAAACACCTTGACCTGCTGTGTGAGAGAGCAGCCGGCCTCTTTGTGTACGCTGTGGCAACCCTCAAGTTTTTGGACCACCCGTTTACCCCACCCGGCGAGCAACTTGACATCATCATGAAAGCCCCGGGGAGCACCACCTACGAAGGAAATGCCAACTTGCAGCTCGGCACAACCCTTGATTCGCTCTACCTTTCGAGCTTTCGTAGCGCCTTCAATAGGACAAACACTGGAGATGATGAAAAAGTTCGCTCGGTTATTGGTGCGGTTGTTCTGGCTACAAATCCTCTCCCACCTTCTGCAATCGCCACCCTGATCAACATGGGGAAACAGCAAGTCATGAACATTCTTCACCTTATTCAGTCCCTTCTCAAGCTCTGCGAGGATCCCAATGCTCCAGTGCTTTCATTCCACAAGTCCTTCCCTGACTTTATCACCAATCCACTCCGCTGTTCTGATGGAAGGTTCCACATATCCCCCAGGACTGGCCACCTCAACCTTGCTCTGAGCTGCTTGAAACTGATGAATAACAGTTTAGAGCAGAACCTTCTATCACTCCCCAGCTATGCATTGAACTCAGAGGTTGAGGATCTACAGGCAAGAATTGACAACTGTGTCAGTACTGCATTGGAGTATGCCTGCAGATCTTGGCACAAGCACCTCACTGAGGTTAGAGGAGACACTATAGATATCATTCCCACTCTTCGAAACTTCTTGCAGGAGGGATTCTTGGCATGGTTAGAAGTGTTGAGTGTTATTGGGGCTGCAAGGGATGCTATTGTTGCATTGGAAAGATTGATGCCCTGGATACAGGAGGTTTGTTTTATTCTATATTTGCATATCTCATGATGTTCACATACCAAAATAGGTGGCCAAGGATCATCAACTTCTTGACACTACAAGAGACTATTTTCATTTTTTGACCACCTTTTCTGAGCTCATCAACACCTCTGCCACCCACATTTACCACTCTGCCCTGGAACTATCCCCTCTGTCATCAATTATCAGAAAATTCTACTATTACCAAAGACCCCATCCCTCACCAAGGGTGGTAATTGGAGTTCCAGATTCATGGGAGCTCAGGACATCTGTTTCTGTCAGCCATTCCTATTACCTATCCTCTACCTGGTCACCATGTGGTCAGACCATTGCTGCAGTAGCTGAGGGAGTTGTGAGGGTTTGGGATGCACTCAGTCTTAAACCCCTCTCTACCCTTCAGTCAACCAAAGCTACCACAAGGTTCAGGTGTGGGCTTGCCTTTTCACCAGATGGATATTCTCTGGCAGGTTGTTCTAATACTGGCATTATAATATGGGATATCCAGACAGGTGGAGTGGTCAAAGAAATTGAATGTGAGATCACTTGCAATTGGTTGGAGCTTGTGTGGACATTGGATGGACAATCAATTGGTGCCATTTCACCAAGAGTATTGGAGACTCTTACTGTGCATATATACAATATCACTGCAGGTACTATACTCTCCTCTGTTACTCTCCAGTCAAAAGACAAGCCATATGTCTGGGCTCATGACAAATCTCTTCAAATTGCAACAACAACTGCATTGGATCACAAGGGTTATAGGATTAACATCTTTGAAGTTAATTCTACACTTGTGAAGATTGAGTCATTCCCATTCAAATCAAACTCCAACCTTAGGGCATTCTCTCCAACCACTTATAGGATTTCTGTTTCTACCCTTGAAGACCACAATCATAGCTCTAAGCTTCTCATCCTGGATATTCAAAATTCAGGAGTTTTGCTGCAGGAAATAGGCTCCTATGGGTACTCCAGCTTCTCCCCTGATGCAAGCTTATTTGGGGCTTTCAGTGGAGACTACCTTCATATCTGGAGATATACTTCTAATCAGTATACCCAATGGAGGGAATTCAAACAGACTCCAACCCCATTTCAATTCTCACCAACCTCCTCATCAATCCTGGGCAATGCTGGTATTCTCCTGTACGTAATACATTCAGACCATTCCCCTGCAACTCTTGCCATTGAATCTGCCACTACTACCAAAAGTATACCACAGGATGCCTATTCCCCCCATGGTAACTACATTGCAACAACACATCATGGGAAAAGCACTATCTCAATTACCAACCTCTGTTCTCAAAACCCTTCTCCCTCCCAATTCATTGAGACAAATATGGATATATTAAAAATAGTCCTCACTGGCAATGTTCTTTTGGTGAAGGGTTCAGATAAAGTTGTAGCATGGCTGCTTACAGAAGATGGAGTGGTGGATGGAATCCTTGGCAACAAAAGGGCAGACCAGAATGATAGCATTTGGAGTATGTCATCACAGGATACAGCACTTCAGGCCCAATCATCACAGGACAAAAATCCCAGCTTTTGGGCAAGATTACTGCAGAGAGATCATGGTGAGAAACCAAATAGTGACAAGGATCTGGAATTCTCAGTTGGAGATGGAATTGCTGCTCTTAGACATCGTAATGGATTTGACTTTCATATCTATCACATGGAAACTGGAGAGATCCTCAAACAGGACAAAGCACTCCTCCACCCCAAAAGAACCTGGTACCGCTTCCACAACCCACACAGAGATGATTGTGACCTCTATCACCACAATTTGCATCAGCATCATGAACAACACCCTGAATGTGATTGGCCAGTTTCACAAGACACTTTACAAGAGGGATGGATAAAGGACCCAGAAGGGAGGCATCGGTTATGGTTGCATGCACAGTGGAGGGTAGCTGGGAATAGTATAGATTGGCTCAACAAGGTTACAACCCTAAGGCTCAAAAACTCATCTGAACTTGTCATCATCAAGTTCTAATTGGAACCCTTTCCCAAGCCCATTGACCATCAACTTAGGTATGATATCAATGTGATAAGCATCAAATTATGTAGCTAACTTCATGTATCTTCCATCTCGGTTATACTCCATCAAGTCAAATCCATTACTTATCCCAGATATGCACTGTACATTAATTAGTAGCATATATATATGTATTTTGCTCTTGAGCACATGCATGTGAGACCTAATAAGGAAATTGTGTGATGCATCTGACTTCTTAAGGCACAAGCAGTATGCTTGGATTTTTATCTCAAAGATCCTTTTTTCCTTTCATCCCTATCATGTTAGCAGACATTTAAACTTGGGCCTTTGCCTTCGCAGCCATCTACAGAAGACTATGAGCGACTGCACATCGAGATACACTAGTAACGTACCAAATTCAGAGCGGATCCACCCTTGAACCACTCTATCTGTCCCTCGTTGAAGGTGTGGGCCAGGGAGATCTTGTCCTGGGTACCATCCTCGTGCTTAGCGATCAAAGTTAAGTTGACACCAGGGGCAAAGGTCTCGAGACCTTCAATGGTAACCTTGTCGGATGGTTGGATCTTGTCGTTGTTGGCGTGGTCGACGAATGTTAAAGCAAGCATTCCCTGCTTCTTCAAGTTGGTCTCGTGGATACGGGCGAACGAACGAGTAATAATGGCCAATCCACCGAGGAAGCGGGGCTCAAGAGTAGCGTGCTCACGGGAGGACCCTTCACCGTAGTTGTGGTCACCGATGGCGACCCACTTAATACCCTGGTCACGATAGGACGCAGCAGTCTGAGGGACTCCTCCCCATTCGCCCCCCATTCGCCGGTAATTTGGTTCTTAATCTTGTTCGCCTCGCCGTTCTCAATGTTTATGGCACCAATCAAGCAGTTCTGCGAGATGTTCTCGAGATGACCACGGTACTTGAGCCAGGGTCCATCAGCGGAGATGTGATCAGTCGCTACAGAACGAATTAACATGCGACCTCGGATCTGAAAGGGAAAAACTACATACTGCAGTTGTCCTTAACCCTTGATCAAAACCGGAAGGACCTCAGGTGTCTTTCCGTCGCATGGCTTGAAGGGTTTCAAGAGCTGCAGCCTGTCCGAAGTCGGAGAGACGGCAACCTGGACGCTAGCCCTATCCTTGGGAGGAGCCCGGAAGGTATTCTCACCAGGGTCGTATCCGCGAGGTGGGAATTCGTGGCCGGTAGGATCCGAGAACTTGAACGGTTTGCCGTCAGCATCGGCAAGGGTATCCGTGAGTGGGTTGAATTGAAGATCGCCTGCAAAGACGAGAGCAGTAACGATGTCTGGAGATGCAACGAAGGCATGGGTGGCGGGGTTGGCATCGTTACGTCCAGTGAAGTTACGGTTGTAGGAGGTGATGGTCGAGTTGACGTCGCCCTTCTTGACGTCCTGCCTATCCCATTGTCCAATGTAAGGACCGCAGGCGTTAGCGAGGACCAAGCCGCCAACACTCTCGAAAGTCTCGATTTGTCCGTCACGGGCAATTGTAACACGGACCTGCTCGGAACCGGGGTGATAGTAAACTTCGACTTGATGCTCAAATCGTGATCGGCGGCCTCCTTGGCGATGAAAGCAGCACGAGACACGTCCTCGTAGGAAGAATTGGTGCAGGAACTGATTAACCCAACCTTGAGTTCATGCGGCCAACTATTCTTCTCAACCTCAGCAGCGAACTTCGAAAATGGGGTAGCCAAGTCGGGAGTGAAAGGACCATTGATGTGGGGTTCAAGTTCTGACAAGTTGACGTGGATCGTTTGGTCGTACTCGGCGCCCCCGTCTGCCGTCAGGTTATGCTGGAAGGCCTTAGCGTAGTCAGCGATGTCGGAACGGTTGGTAGCCTTGAGATAATCGGCCATGCGGTGGTTGAAGGGGAACAACGAGGTCGTGGCACCGATCTCAGCGCCCATGTTACAAATTGTAGCCATTTCCAGTAGCAGAGAGTGATTCGACACCTGGGCTCTTGTATTCGACGATAGCTCCAGTTCCACCCTTGACGGTAAGAATACCAGCGACCTTGAGAATGACGTCTGAATAGAACACGTGAGCAACGCACTGATGGATATCACACGACCAAGGAACGTACCCTTGGGAGTGGTCCATCCCCCAATCTTCCAGTAAGGTCTACAGCGATGACCTTTGGGCATTTGAGCTCCCATGGAATGCCAGCCATAACTTCAACGGCATCGGCACCACCAACGCCACAAGCAATCATGCCCAGACCGCCGGCATTGGGCGTATGGGAGTCCGTTCCGATCATCGATGATGATACGAGGGTGGTTTCCCGTCGATGCGGTTGTTGAACCTGATATACTGAATGATGACATTGGAGGTTGGTTGGGTTTGAGCGGTGGTATAGAGGGTGGCGGGGATGATGAACGCGTTGATTGTGCTGAAGGCGGTAGGGATTTCGATGGAGAGGACGGTCACATGGGCCGCGCCCCGACGGAAACCGGCGTTTGTGTATTCTTCTGCTGTCGGTGAATGACAGACCGATGGTGGATCCCTTTCGCGTTCCTTCAGAAGGCGGGATACATACGCATCCCAGTTAGAGGACCTTTACTTCCGCTCAGCTTGGATGTGCTCTCTCCAGATACCTTTGGGAGATCAACACCGCCATCGCATCCGTTGTCGTTGGTGTGACCTCATTCGGTGTTCTGTTCTACCTTTCCATCATCGCTGCAGGGGTAATTTCGAATGGTTGTCCGTATCAGACTCCTTGGACAAGCATTATTCGTCACCTACTTCATCTGTTTGTCAAACACTCCGTCCTTTACGTGGTGGTGTCTGTCGCGTGGAATGGCTCAGCCAGGCACGGGATTCTCACGACGATCCTCCTGTACCCTCTTGTGCTACTTGCCGCATTTGCCATTGATGCCTTGCGGTTTGGACGGGCGACATTCCGACCGTTGGTCATCTCGGCTCGTAGGGCCTATCACTGGTTGTCTGGCACATCCCCCACCCCAGACAAGGCGTTCGACTACCAAGCAACCAAATCAGACTTCCGCTGCATTTCGTGGATGCTGCGGACATCATTAGACAAGACTATCAACCTGTCGACTCTCAACTTTCTCAAGACGATCCTTACACTCCCCGGCTTCAACCCCAACGTTATTGTGGACTGTTTCAACATATTCAGCAGCTGCTTTGTACCCAATCACTACACTCCATCGATCACTCGTGGTTCAGAGCGGCTTGCGGAAATATCTGTCATGTGTTTCTTTTGTGCATTTTCACCCTTGTTGATTGTGGAACCAACACCAACCACAGTTGAAGACGTGCGCCAACGGTACAAGAGATTACTCCCGCACGATGCCGACTTGCAGTACTCCTCATGCGATCCCCTTTCTGTGAACGTGGTCCACCGTCTGTTCTCTGTGAAAACGGCCTACAACACGTACATAGATGCATGGCCACCGTATATTTCCTGGGCGTGCTATAACCCGTCACTCGATGAGCTCGTTCCATTCGCACACGCCCTGGCTCAGGTCGCCCAATTCAAGTATCAGAGCGGAGACGATGGGAATCGCAAAGTTCCTCGTTGGTTGATTCGTTTCGCATTTCGTTTTCTATCTCAAGATCCACTTCCTCCCGCCGAGGTTGTCGTCAATTGCTTGACAATAATCGCTACCGACCTGGGTTGTGATGTTTCACGTATCTCTATCAGCGCCAGCAGCATGATGTTATCTGAAAAGTATGTTCATACCCCAAAGACAACTCTCTCCTCTGACACTACACCAGCCCACTGCCCCAACGGCTCTTCACATTGATAATTGAGAAATACGAAGCTGTTTCTCCGCCGATTCTGCATATGGATATACGCCGTGAATCTAAGGCTATAATTGCGTTCCTGCAATATGCGGCCCGGCAGGAGACAAGT
>Ga0307515_10013459_pt1 | contig 15290 bp, 13 predicted proteins | sample 17_EM_MG_FD_194513 | JGI IMG/M metagenome (GOLD analysis project Ga0307515, IMG submission 194513) | Populus trichocarpa ectomycorrhiza microbial communities from riparian zone in the Pacific Northwest, United States - 17_EM | ecosystem: Host-associated > Plants > Roots > Unclassified | place... | reverse complement strand
GGCTCAATTCTGCCGCAAAAATACAACTCTTTATTAACCATAAGCAAAACACCTTAGAATCAATTGAAACTTCACGTTATGTCTACATGGGGTGCAAAGTTGAGTTTATTTTGATATCGTTTGCTTGAGGTTTTAATTTGAGGTTCAATTCTGCCGCAAATTGATCATACAAGGGTTTTGTGATGCGAACCTCGTGATCACATGGTCACGCAACCCACACGCAAAGACACCAATTCCCCGAAAGGCAAGTAAATTAGGTTTGATATGAGTGTGACACAAAGATAATTTGTACCTAGGCACCAGCACTATTGGAAACGGAGTCCCCCACCCAACGAATATTGATTTGCGAGCAAGAAGTATAAGGATGACGCCACGAAGACAGTTGTTCTTCGATAAGTCGTTTTTCAGTTCTTTAGAGAACCATGGAAGGGAGATTATCTCACCAACACTCAAACACACAAAGTGCGGCAAACAAGAAGTTTTATTAATCTGAATTGTCTAACCTTACATGTCTCGTTATGCCCTTATTTATAGTGACTCCAAACTAAAATAAACCCTAATGGACCCCTTATGTGGACTTATATGATGCCCACTTACAATTAAACCCAAAAAATATAAATAAACCCTAAACTAAGAAGAAAATAATAATAACAATAATAAATCGGAATTTAATATCCTAAATATAATAGGATCATATTTGTTGCCTTTTAGAAGTCCCATATAAGCTAGGAGAATCAAATCTGAAGGTAAAATTAATTCTGAAATCTTCTTTCCTTTTTTTGTAGCTAGGATGAATTAGGAATCCTGGTAAGAAAAGGATTCTGAAACATTTATGAATCCTTGCCACACTTGGAAACTATGTTGCAGCCCATTAAAGATCTTTGTAGAATTAGGAGATTCCCAAAATAAGTGGCCACATCTTTTTAGGAAAAGAATCCTAGCCAAATAGGAAGTCCACAAGTCAAAAGGAAGTAAATAACAAAATTCGTACAGCCTCTGTTGACCCGTGTTTCGATGCCTTCCAAAACTTCGATTGATCTGAAATTTTAAACCAAGGTAGGAAAACATGTCAGGAGACTCCACATACAAGTTCAGCTCGATCCAACGGTCGGATTGAGAACTATGCCTGTTGCCGTAAAACTGGATAGTTGCACATTTTACGTCAAAATCTGAATTTGACCTTTCCTCGATCGTATCATTTTGGGTACCTAGACATAATATAACGACCTATAAACTGAGATTTGTTGTTTGTTTGGTATCAGAATACTACATTATAAATTTAAGGTGATTTGGATATAGTTTTCTTTAGGTTTCAGAATCGGGTTTTGTCTTGCCGTAACGGGTCTTTTTTGCGTTATCTTTCAAAACTTGTTTTGTTTATGTTTGATTTTGTTCTTGCCAGTATATAATCATCATATTTGGATTTTGTTCTCATTTTCATCACTTTCGTATTTATTTGTTTTCGATCATGTCTGGTCCAAACGAAAGTCAAATTTGTAATTTCAAGTCTAAATCAATGTTCTTCCAGTCGTATGGATTGAGCTGACACTTTATCAGAAGATTCCAGAGGTATTTGCCTATGTATGGGTAAATTTTTAGGTGAATCGGAGTTTAGGAAGGACTTGCGATATAGGTCAGAACAGGCTATATAAATTTTGTTATTTCTTTTTTTTTTTACTTATGGACTTATTATTTGGCAAGGATCCTTTTTCTAAAAGGATGTGGCAGCTTGTTTTGAGAATTTTCTAATTCTACAAAAAATCTTTAATGAGTTGCAACATAATTTCCAAGAGTGGCAAAGATTCATTAATATTCCAGGATCATTTTCTTATAAGAATTTCTTATTCATCCTAGCTACACAAGAAAAGAAAGGTTGGTGCTATTTAATTACAAATTAGTTATTTTTATTATTTTCTTTCAAGTTAGGACTTAATTAAAACTTAGTGTTGAGCTAGGATCCAAGGCTTGTTTGGATGAGGTTATGAGCTTTTTCAGTTTGGGGTTTTTGGGTCAGTTTTGTATGTGGGTCAGTTCAGCCCCCAAGGATAGATCCATTATGGTTATTTTTTAAGACCTCTTTAAACACATAACCTAAAATTCGGCAGCCATTAATGAATATTACTTCAAAATTTTTCAGTTTTAACGTACGAGAGTGATTCTTGCATTGTTTGTGTTGAGCTGGGATCCAAGGCCTTGTTTGGATGAGGTTATGAGCTTTTTAGTTTGGGGTGTTTTGGTCAGTTTTGTATGTGGGTCAATTCAGCCCCTAAGGGTAGATCCATTATGGTTATTTTTTAAGAACTATTTAAACACATGTAACATAAATCTCGGCAGCCATTGATGAATATTACTTCTGAATTTTTCAGTTTTAACGTGCGAGAGTGATTCTTGTATTCTTTAGTTCTTGAACTAGTTTAATCTGACTTATCGAAGATTAACTAGTTTCGTGGCGTCATTCTATGTCATTCTAATAGTGTTGGTGCTTTAGGACAGGTTTCTATTGTGTCACTCCTATCAGATCTATTTTGGCTTTCCAGGATCAAATCTCAATCTTGATTTTGGGTTATGTGACTATGTGATTACGAGGTTCGCATCACTAGGGGAAGAGCCCGACTCTATAGGCTCGTCCTAGGCAGCGCGCCTGGGCTATTTTTCATCTCTAATGGGCTCAAACAACTTGCCTAAGCCTAACTCTCCTTTGGCAGTATTTCTAATACCCTACACAAGTCCCTCAATATTTTATACTAATATAATACATGTTATTTTGAGTAGAATACAACTTTAAATATCACAATAGTGAAATTACGCTTTAGGCCCTCCTCTCTATAAGAAGACAAGACTCATGAGCTATAAATATACTATGAATCCTTCAAATACTAGGTTCATAATCTCTTCATTCTCAATATTTATAGCATATATATTTTCAGATTTTATCTCTCTAAAAAGATATTCAAGTATATGAGTATCCTCACATCCATCAAAAAAGACTTTTTGCTGGTACTAATTACCAGCCACCTTGACTTACCCGACACCACCAATAACTTGAAGTTTTCATATCAAGCCATCAGATACCCTGGCTAGGAAGAATGAATCAAAATGCTTGAACTAAGAAATTAACTAGCTATCCAACACCTCAGTCTTATTGCTAAGTATCTTGAATTTTGAGACTCCTCAATATTGAATTACATTATTAGAAGTATATTGTTTAATTAAAATCCGTAGTAAAGGAAGTGAATACCTTTAAACTAATTACAATTAAAGATTTTATATAAAAAATGACATTATGTGATCATTTTAATTAAAAAATTCATATTTCAATATAAAATTTCATTTTTTTTCAATAAACAACTTTTGTGGATGTATAAGATAGAGATGAGAAAATATATGTGAAAATAAAAAGAGAACATAAAAACACAACACACAAAATTGTTAATCGTTTTGCAGTTTTTCTTATGTGTATTTTATTGTATTGTCCTTCAACCCACAATTTTTCAACATAAGTGCAGCTTCAAGTATCTTAAAATGTTGGATTATATTAAAGAAACCATATATTTTGCATTTCTACTTCAAGCTAAGTAAGATTACATAGTAATTTTTATCTTTTCAACTTACTATATACTAAGTATATGCTTTTAAGGCATACACAAATTTATAGTATTTTTATTGATATATGAAGTTAAAGATAGAAAAATGAAAAATTTCCTTGGAATTTCAATTTTTAAAGGTATACCATAACTGAAAAACTATTAGCCATTTTGTAGTTCGTTCCTCCCATTAGTAATATTTCAAAATAATGAGCACTTTTGTTTTTGGTAAGTTGACATATGTAAAAAAAAAAAAAAGGTACAAAGATTATAAGGGGCATACCCCAAATTTACAAAGTAAACAAAAGCTTAAAAACAACAAATAGCCACAAAATAGAAAACCAAAACCTAGCTGGACTAGCCAAAGACAATAATAAAACCAACCAAACATTAGTTTATGAATCTACATTATTCACCTTTCAAGCTCTTTGGATCCTAATGTTTTCATCAGTTGCTGGAATGTTTCTATCAAATCGAGCTTGTCGTGAATGATCCCTTTGATTTGATCAAAGACCAAATTTGAATTTCTAGAGATACCTACAAAGATCCTTGCATTTTGGTCTTGCCAAACACAATACATCATAGATGCGAAACCTAGTTTACGAGAAATGTTTTTGAAAGTTTTACCATTCTAGGTGACAGTAACCCATTTAATCCATTCATCCCAGCTTTTCCTCATTCTAGGAATGTCGCATCTGTCACAAACATCCCACCATATTACTTCAGAATAAGAGCATTCAAAGAACAAGTGGTTGTGATGTTCATTGTTAAGGAGACAGAGTGAGCACCTGTTGGGACCATGGAGACCAAACTGATGTAGTTTATCCTGAGTTGTGAGCTTTTGTTAGATAGCCAGCCATAAAAGAAAAGAATGTCTTGGAATAACATTCTTGAACCACACAATGTCATGCCATTCAACCATTTGATTACGGATTTCTGAGTTGTTCCTAAGCTACTTTGACCGAGAACCTCTTATTTGATGAATCCAACCACACAATCTCATCTCTCTTCCCTATCTTAGTATTAAAATTGGAAGGAATAAAATTTATAATGGGTACCAGCCAATAGCTTGAGTGGTATGAATTCTCCATTCTGAGTTACAAACCAACACATTGATCATCGCGTTCTTTCGTATTCCTGAATCATAGATGAATCTCTCACCGTAAGAATCCACGAGGGGGCTGTGAGAATGCCAATTGTCAAACCATAGAGAAGTTTCCTTACATTTCCTATGGTGTACTTCATCTTAGGCCATGCTAAAGATCCGAGCTTAAGGATCTTTCCCCAACCCCAAGAGCAATTCTTTGGTGCCTTGATTTTCAAGAAATTTCTATCTCGCAACAGATTAGATTTGATCCAAGTAGACCAAATTGAGTCATCTGAGTCATTGCACAGATTCCAAATGTTTTTCAACAAAGCAATCTTGTTCTATTATGCTATCCTTTTGATTCATATCCCCCCCCACTCCTCTTTTGGAAGACACACCTGATCCCAAGCCATTTTAGCCCCAGTAGTTCTCATATCTGAACTTGACCACATAAAGGATCTCATAATTTGCTCAACATTTTTAATTACTTGCCCAGGTAAAAGGAAGAGAGATGCCCAATAGACCTGAATAGAAAATAAAATCGAGTTAATCAGTTGTACTAGTCCTACGTACGAGAGTGTTCTACAAGTCCAATGCTGAAATATAGAGGTGATTCGATCCACGAGGCCCTTACAATAAATAGCCTTAAGCCTTGACAAGATAAGAAGCTCCCCCTCTCTAAACCAAGAATATGAATGATCTGATCTCTCTCGACATCTGACATACCACTCAAGAAGATGTCACTTTTGTTTGGATTTGGATACAGACTTGATAGCTCTTGAAACTCCGTGAGCACATTTCTGATCATACAAACTGAGTTTACGTCCCCTTTGCTGAAAATCATCAAGTCATCGCAAAACAAAGATGGGAAATTATGTCCTTATTGCATCCCTAAAAGGATTTCCATACATAGGACAAATAGATATGGAGATACTGAATCACCTTGTCTCAGCCATCTCCCCCCTTGGAAGTAACCTGCAAGCTCACCAACACTATTGGAAACGAAAACCCCCACCCAACAAATATTAATTCGCGAACGAGAAGTGTAAGGATGATGTCACGAAGTCAGTTATTCTTTGATAAGTCGTTTCAGTTCTTTAGAGAAACAAAGAAGGGAGAATATCTCACCACTCACACACAGTTGTGGCAAAAGATGTTTATTAATATGAAAATTTTGTAGCCTCCCACATGTCTGGTTATGGTTTTATTTATACTGACTCTAAATTGAAATAATCCCTAATAGACCCCCTTATCTGGACTTATATGAGGTCCACTTACAATTGACCCAAATAAGTAATAATAACCCAAAGAACTAAAAAGAAAATAATAGAAATCCAAAAATTACTAGATATGGTAGAATTAGATTTGCCTCCCCTAAAAAGTCCCAAATAGACTAGGAATTCTGATCTGATTATGGAAATAATTTTAAAGTATTCTTGCCTTGTTGTGCTTGATTTCCTTATTTTGCATGGACAATTAATAAAGAAAATCTCCCTCTTTTATACTTGCCAATTTATTTTCCTTCCTAGAAACCAAAATGTCATTAAATACCACAAGACATTCTTTCCTTGTGTAGCTAGGATGAATAAGAAATCGTTGTTGATGAGGATCAGCCCAACACCAAGCGTAATCATGCCAACGACCCATTGGAGGTGCCAATTGGGCCAATTACAAGATCTAGGGCAAAGAAGCTTAAAGAAGCATTGAATGAGGATGTTCAGAACATATGGAGAAAATAGACCTAGAGGGGTTTGGGATATGAATGGAGCATGAAGGACATCCTTTAATTCATCTAATTTAGGTCCAAGAAGAGCCCAATTCATGTGGAACAAGGGGCTGATGTGTCCGGCCCCATACCAATCTTGTTAGGCTTGTTTTTTCCTAAGGCTACAAGGATAGAAAATCAACAATTTATTCTCCAAATTAAGTAAGGAAGTTGGCCAAATCTTGTTCTTAAAGAAGGTAGGATTATTTAATGCTTTTCCTAACCTAGGCAGGAAAGTAATTAAATCAGCAATAAAGGAGGAAATTTGTTTCTTATTTGTCCAAGTTACACAAGGAAATCCAAGCTAATCAAGGACATCAAAGGGGGCAACAACACAAATTTTCCCAATCAAATTTCTCCTAATTTATTTGGGACTTCTTAAGGGTGACAAATCTGATTCTAGCATATTTAGGATGGTAATTTTTGGATTTTTATTATTTGTATTATTTTCTTATTTTGTGGGTTATTATCACTTATTTGGGTCAATTGTAAGTGGGCTTCATATAAGTCCACCTAAGGGGGATCCATTAGGGTTTCTTTAAGTCTAGAGTCAGTATAAATAAATGCATAACCAAACATGTAAGATTACGTAATTTTCAGATCAACAAACTTCTTTGCCACACTTGTTGTGTGTTGGTGGGATAATCTCCTTTCCTTGATTCTCTAAAGAACTGAAAAGGACTTATCGAAAAACAACTGACTTCGTGGCGTCATCCTTATAGTTCTTGTTCGCTGAGTGGGGTTTTTGGTTTCCAATAGTGCTGGTGCCTAGGTACTAGTTATCTTTGTGTCACACTCCTATCAAACCTGATTTACTTGGCTTTTCGGGAATTGGTGTCTTTGTGTGTGGGTTGCGTGACCTTGTGATCTAGAGGTTTGTATCAGTTGGTATCAGAGCTAGGCTTCCGAAACAAGGTCATATCCTTCTATTATTTTCATTTTTTTTAATGTTCCTTTAACTTTTTCAATGTTTGCGTCCATCTTCTTGTTCTTCGTGTTTGGGTCATCTAAGCAAAAAAAAGAAAAAAAAAAGTGTTATATTTCATCTTGTTACTGTCTCTAATCATATCAGTATATTAAAAAGAAAGAGAGAGAGATAGGGATTAGTTGAAATTTGAAGGATCATTCAATTTTTGCCGCAGAAACACAACTCTTGGTGAACCATAAGCAAACAATCTCAGAATCAATTGAAACTTCATATTCTGTGTATTGATGATGATATCATATTGTATGTCAACTTTGGGCTTATTATAATATTGTTTTCCTAAGGTTTTAATATGAGGTTCAATTATGCCGCAAAAACACTACTCTAAGTGAACCATAAGAAAACCACCTTAGAATTAATTCAAACTTCATATTCTGTGTATTGGGGATGATATCACACTATATATTAAAGTTGAGCTTATTTTGATTTTGTTTGCTTGATGTTTTAATTCGAGCTTCAATTCTGCCGCAGAAACACTACTTTTAGTGAACCATAACCCAACCCCCTTAGAACCAATTTAAACTTCATATTCTGTCTATTAGGGGTGAAATCGCACCATATATTAAATTTGGGCTTATTTCAATATAGTTTTCTTAAGGTTTTAATTTGAGGTTCAATTCTGCTGTAGAAACACAACTCTTAGTGAACCATAAGCAAATCACCTCAGAATCAATTGCAAATCCATATTATGTCTATTTATGGTGAGATTGCAACATTTATATAATGTGGTCTTATTTTGATATCGTTTACTTGAGGTTTTAATTGGAGGTTCAATTTTACAGCAAACTAATCATACACGGGGTTTAGGTACCTAGACATAATAGAACAACCTATAAACTGGGATTTTTTTTATTGGTATCCTAATAATCTATATTAAATTCGAGGTCATTCGAGTTACGTTTTCTTTAGGTTCCAGAATCGGGTTTTGTCTTGCTGTAACGAGTTTGTTTTGCGTTGTCTTTCAAAACTTGTTTTGTTTCTATTGATTTTGTTCCTTCCAGTATATCATCATCATATTTCAGATATTTGGCTGTTGTTTGAGTCATTTTCATCAATTTCATATTTGTTTGTTTTCGATCAGTTCTGGTCCAAACAAAAGTCAGATTTGTAATTTTGAGTCTAAATTAGTGTTCTTCCTGTCGTAAACTCTATTCTTGTTGTGTCTTCGTCTTCTTCTATTTTTCCTATTTGTGTCATGTCTTCAGCAAGGGAGAGGGAACGAAGGAGGATTCTAGCTCAAGGATGCGAAAAACTAAGCCTTTGGGGGTTTTCGAACAAGAAGTTGATAAGTGTAGAAGATTATTCTATGATCTTCAAGTTTCATGGGAAAAGGAGGTACAACACTAAAAAAGTGAAAGACGAAGGAGAGTTGATGTTGTTATCATTCAAAAGTATGTACGCAAGTGGTTAGTACGGCGTGCTTATTTTAAATTCTTGGCAGTCACTACTTCCATACAGTGTTGTTGGAGAAAGGTGTTAGCAATAAGGGAATTCCGAAGGCTTAAATAAGAGGCTAATGAAGTCGCTACTAATCCTATTCAATATTCGAGGGTGAATCTTCTTGAAGAGGGAGGGAATGATATGATTCAGCCTTGTGATACGACCCAAGCAAGGTCAGATTCGGATTTTGGCGTAAAAGTTTATACCGTCCAGTTTTCCTCTATTGAGCATAACTTCAAATCCAACCGTTGGATTGAGTTGGAACTTTACCAGAAGATTCCAGAGGTATTTTTAGGTGAATCCATGTTCCGGAAGGACTTGCGATATAGATCAGAACAAGCTATACGAATTATGTTATTTACTTCCTTTTGACTTGTGGACTTCCTATTTAGCGAGGATCCTTTACCTACATGGTTGTGGGAGCTTGTTTTGGGAATTTTCTAGTTCCACAAGGATCTTTAATGAGCTGCAATATAATCTCCAAGTGTGGCAAAGATTTATTAATGTTTCAAAATCCTTTTCTTATAAGGATTCCTTATCCATCCTAGCTACACAAGGAAAGAAGGGTGGTGGTATAAAATGACAAATTAGTTATTTTTATTATTTTCTTTCATGTTTGGGCTTAATTAGAATTTGTTTTCAGTTTAGGGTTTTTGAGTCAGTTTTGTATGTGGGCCAATTCAGCCCACAAGGGTAGATCCATTAGGGTTACTTTTCAGAACTATTTAAACACATGTAACCTAAATTTCGGCAGCCTTTGATGATTATTACTTTTGAATTTTTTAGTTTTAACGTGTGAGAGTGATTCTTGCATTCTTCAGTTCTTGAACGAACTGAATCTGGCTTATCGAAGATCAACTAGCTTCGTGGCTTCATTCTACTCATTTCAATAGTGTTGGTGCCTTGGGGCAGGTTTCCATTGTGTCACACTCTTATCAGACCTATTTCGGCTTTCCAGGATCAGATCTCAATCTTGATTGTGGGTTGCGTGACCACATGACCACGAGGTTCGCATCAGTTGTAAGAAAAGGATTCTGAAACATTAATAAATCCTTGTAGAGCTAGGACATTCCTAAAACAAGCTGCCGCATCCTTTTAGGAAAAGGATCCTTGCCATAAGAAGTCCACAAGTCCAAAGGAAGTAAAACACAAAATTTGTACAACCTGTTCTGACCTATATAGCAAGTCCTTCCCAGACTATGATTCACCTAAATATTTATCCCAACATAGACAAATACATCTAGAATTTTCTAGTAAAGTTTGAGCTCGATCCAACGGTTGGATTTTGAGTTATGCTCAATAGTATAAAACTAGACGGTAGAAAATTTTACGCCAAAATTCAAATTTGACCTTGCTTGGATCATATCATATGGCCAAACCATATACTGAACCATATCAACAACTAATCTCAAATACATAACTGAATGCTTACTATAAGGAATCCAAGGCTGAACCTGAACCGTATTAGTTCTATTCACTACCTTAGTTTGTCCATCTATTTGAAGATGACAAGTTGTCGAAAGTAAGAGTTTAGTTCCCAATTTCCCCACAAAGTCTTCCAAAAGTTGCTAAGAAACTTAACATCATGATTTGACACTATACTCCTAGGAATGCCATGCACACATACAATCTCTCTAAAAGAACAAGTCTGCGATATGAGATGCATCATCTATTTTATGGCATGTAATGTAATGCGCTGTTTTACAAAATCTATCAACCACAACAAAAATAGAGTGATGCAAAGCTCGTGATAACATGGTCACGCAACCCACAATCAAGATTGAGATCTGATCCCGAAAAGCCGAAATAGATCTGATAGGAGTGTGACACAATGAAAACTTGTCCCAAGGCACCAACACTATTGGAATGAGTAAAATGATGCCACGAAACCAGTTAATTTTCGATAACTCGAATTCAGTTCGTTCAAGAACTGAAGAATGCAAAAATCACTCTCACACGTTAAAACTGAAAAATTCAGAAGTAATAATCATCAAAGGCTGCTAAAATTTTGGTTACATGAGTTTAAATAGTTCTTGAAAAATTAACCCTAATGGACCCCTTATGTGGACTGATATAAGGTCCACTCAAAATTGACCCAAAACCCTAAACTGAAAAGCCCATAAATTAATCCAAACAAGCCTTGGATCCTAGCTAAAAACAAAGTATTAATGAAGCCCAAACAAGCCTTGGGCTGTAGTTAACAAAATAAAATAAAACCTCTAAAATTAAATCCATGTTCTGCCATTAGAAGAAGAGAAGGAAGTAAAATATTACAGAATTGATTCAAGGCTTATTTATAGCCTTCCATGTAGCCTTTTAATCCTAGAAACAAAAGGAAAAGGTAGCCACCCATGTTGTTTCCAAGTTGTAGTAGGATTCTTTTGTTTCCTTTGTTGTCCTCACCTCATGGCCCAAATAAGGTTGTATTGGACCCCTCTGGCACATGGATAAGATGTACTAAGGTCTCCACTTGATACTCCAATGAACCTTTCAATTCTGACTTAGTTGAAACCTTCAAAACCAATGCATTCAATGCCTCTTACAATGCCTTTGTCTTGGACCGAGTCATTGGACCATTTGGAACATGTAATGGGTCCTTGGTGGTGTTTCTAGGCTAACCCACATCATAGGGTCTCTACCTTTCTTTGACCTAGGTAAACCTAAAACAAAGTCCATAGAGATATCTACCCAAGGTTCAACAAGCATAGGCAATGATGCATACAGTCCATGCGATTGTACTTTAAATTTTGCCTTTCTACAAGCAATGCATTATTCACAGATTCGTTGCATATCTATCCCTTTTCATCTTTGCCGAATAGAAATGCTCATGCAATACATCCAAGGTTTTCGCAACCCCAAATTCACCCATTAAACCACCCCCATGTGCTTCACGAACAAGCAATTCACACAAAGAACTAGCACGAACACACAATCTATTCTCTTTGAACAAGTAACCATCCATCAAATAAAACTTACCAAAAGCCGAAGGTCCACATGCATTATAAATCTTGGAAAAATCAGAATCATTATCATACAATTCCTTCACATATTCAAAGCCTAGCAATCTAGTATTCATAGTATTTAGAAGAACATACTTGCGCGAAAGTGCATCGGCTACTATGTTCTATTTGCCTTGCTTATACTTGATTAGGTAAGGAAAAGTCGGAATGAATTACGAACTCTTTTGACCACAAGTAATGCTGTCATGTCTCAAGTGCTCTTACCAGTCATAGAGTTCTTTGTCGTAAGTGGGATAGTTCAAGATCGCTCCACTGAACTTCTCACTGAAATATGCAATAGGTCTTTGATCCCATATCAAAACAGCACCTAATCCTATTCCAGGTAAAGCCAAAACAGGTGCAAAGCATAATTTCTCTTTTAAAAGAACAAGTCAATTCTTGTTCCTCCTCCCATTTTAAACTTAACTGACTTTTTAACAACTTCATACAGGGATGCAGCTATTGTTCTGAAATCTTTCACAAAATGCCTATAAAAAGTAGCAAACCCATGAAAACTCCTTACCTCATTCCGATTTGGGTGCAGGCCAATCTTGGATGGCCTTAACTTTTTGTAGTTACAACATAGCTGAGAAACACAATTTTCTCCATGCAAAAGGTACACGTCTTCAGATTAGCATACATGCTCTCATACCAACTGATGCGAACTTCATGATCACGTTGTCACGCAACCCATAATCAAGATTGAGATCCAATCCCGAAAAGCCGAAATAGGTCTGATAGGAGTGTGACACAATGGAAACCTGCCTCAAGGCACCAACACTATTGGAATGAAATAGAATGACGTCACGAAGCCAATTAATCTTTGATAAGTCAGATTCAGTTAGTTCAAGAGCTGAAGAATGCAAGAATCACTCTCACATGTTAAAACTGAAAAATTCCGAAGTAATATTCATCAATCGCTGTCGAGATTTAGGCTACATGAGTTTATATAGTTCTTGATAAATTAACCCTAATTGACCGATTGGCCCACTTACAAAACTGACCCAAAAACCCTATACTAAAAAGCCCATAACCTGATCCAAACAAGCCTTAGATCCTATCTGAAAATAAATTATTAATTAAGCCCAAACAAGCCTTGGGATGTAGCTAACAAAAATAAAGATAAAGCTCATATGTCCTAAATCTTTATCTACCCATTGATCCTAGAAACCGAGATGTCATTAAATACCATCAGCCCTTTTCCTTATGTAGCTAGGATGAATAAGGAATCCTTGTAAGAAAAAAAATTCTGAAACATTAATGAATCCTTGTTAAAGATCCTTGTAGAACTAGAAGATTTCTAAAAGAACCTGTCATATATTTGTAGGAAAAAGATCCTTGCTAAATAGAAAGTCCACAAGTCAAATAAAAGAAAATAACAAAATTCATATAGCCTATTCTGACTTATATTGCATGTGTTTTTTGAACTTCGATTCACCTGAAAGTTTACCCAAACATAGAAAAATACCTCTGAAATCTTCTGGTAAAGTTGTAGCTCAATTCAACGGTTAAATTTGAATTTATCTCAATAGCATAAAACTGGATGGTAGAAACTTTTATGCCAAAATCTGAATCTAACCTTGCTTGGATCGTATTATTTCCCTCTTTCTTCAAGATGATTTGTCCTCGAATCACCAATAGTTTTAATCGACAATTCATTAGCCTCTCTTTGAAGCCTTTGGAGTTTTTTCTTGCACACACTTACATCCAGCATGATGTGGACTAGCCAAGAAACACCATCAAGGACCCATTACATGTTCCAAATGGTCCAATGACTTGATCCAAGAGAAAGGCATTGAAAGAGGCATTGAATGTATTGGTTTTGAAGGTTTCGATCAAGTTAGAATTGAAGGGTCCATGGAAGTATCAAGAGGAGACCCTAGTACATCTTATCCATATGCAAGAGGGGCCCAATCCAAAGTTATTTGGGCCATAAGATGAGGACAGCAAAGGAAACAAAAGAATTCTACTACAACTTGGAAACAACATGGGTGGCTACCTTTTTCTTTTGTTTCTAGTTTTAATGGGCTGCATGGAAGGCCATAAATAAGCCTTGAATCAGTTCTGTAATATTTTATTTCCTTCTCTTCTTCTCATGGCAGAACATGGATTTAATATTAGTGTTGGTGTCTTAGGGCAGGTTTCCATTGCATCACACTCCTATAGACCTATCAAAGATCAGATCTCAATATTGATTGTGGGTTGCGTGATCACAAGGTTCACATAAGTTAGTTTCAGAGTTAGGATCTGAAAAAGGTTATATCCTTATGTTATTTTTGTTGTTTTTTAGTGTTCCTTTAAGTTTTTCAGTGTTGGCATCATGCATCTTCATGTTCTTTGTGTCTGCATCATCTAAGCAAAAGAAAAGGGATTATATTTCATCTTATTACTATCTTTTTTTTTTTTTATCAAATGTAAGTATTGTATAGATCAAAAAGGAGCTGGAGACCAGCAATACAAGGAAAAGGATCAAAGACCCTTGACTAAGACAAAATCAAGACAGGGATGCTGGGAACAGAAAGCAACGGGAACAGACTCCCTTGAACTGCCCATACGCATGCCAAGCTTGAAGAAAAGAAAACCAAAGGAACAGACTCCCTTGGACAACCAAAAAGCAATGGGAACATACTCCCTTGAACAAGCAAAACAAAGCTAAGAGGCAAGCACCAATCAATGGACTAGACCTACCCAGCAGCCGAAAGACTCCTTTTGTCAAAGGAGAGACTAGCTGAAACATGAGTTGCCGAAACATGAGACCTTCCAAACCAGCAGATCGGTAGTGGATAGGAAGGTGGCAGGAAGTTAAGAATTAATTCACTCCGTTGAAACAAAGAACCGAATTCCATGGTGGAGAGCCATGCAAGACATGCAGCGGAGCCATGACTAAAGGAAAGACTGAGACAGCTGAGCAAATAAAGGTAACCAAAGGCAACCCTCCACGCTGTCCATGGAAGGACCCTCCACGCTGTCCAGGGAAGGACCACAAACAGCAATCAAAAGGAAGAAGGAAATGGTGCAGCCAATCAGAGCAGCACATAGCATTAGATCACGAGAAAATGCATGCAAAGCCATGCATAATCCAGAGAAACATATTAGAAACCGATCTGAAACAAGAGGGGAGACCACGCCATTCGAGAGCTGCCCACACGTCCAAACCATCCAAAACAGAGATACACGGTCATCACCCAAATTGAAAAGAGAAGTGGTCATCCTCATGGAAATGTAAGATCGTGTAGAACCGGGTCTGAAAATTTCTGAAAAGGGCAGCAATGGTGGAGCAGGAGCCATCAAAAATTCTTTTGTTCCTCTCCTCCCAAATTATATAGACTGTAATTGCAAGAGAGACACGTTTCATTCTGCCATCAGCACCACTCCCACTTTTACAAAGGCCCCTAACAGCTCTGTCCAATGTAGACATATTTCTGGTGAT
>Ga0307515_10013458_pt1 | contig 15291 bp, 18 predicted proteins | sample 17_EM_MG_FD_194513 | JGI IMG/M metagenome (GOLD analysis project Ga0307515, IMG submission 194513) | Populus trichocarpa ectomycorrhiza microbial communities from riparian zone in the Pacific Northwest, United States - 17_EM | ecosystem: Host-associated > Plants > Roots > Unclassified | place... | reverse complement strand
GTATAGTCACAGTTAGCCACAACGCCAGAGTGATCGTTTAAAATAGGAGACCGACAGAACGAGACGAAACGGTGAAACAGCGATCAGAGGGTGATATGGAACGCGACGCGTTGAATTGACGCCAGGAGCGGAGTAATCCGCCACCGGGGTGTCTCTGACGGCTCTGACGGAGCGCGTCCACTCTGACGGAGCCATTCCGCCCGGACTAAAATATTTTTTGCTGATGGTTTTGGTTTGAGGTTGTGGTAAGCAGGCACGGATCACCAGATTGCATTGTACTTGTCGAGCCGTTCTAGCGTCTTCATGAGGTGGAAGATCCACTTCTGGAGGTGGTCCAGCATGCCGATCTGCATTGTATGGAGGAGTTCGTGCTTAGGGAGGTCGCTGACAATACAGGGAATGTGTCTAAACAGGTTGAATCCTCGGTGAACATGGTGCAATGAGAGGTCAGCATCGGCACCCTTGATGTTGGCATCGCTGAGCGTTCTATATAGGTTGAGATCCCGCCGGGTGTGTTGCTTGTCGGGATGAACATAGTGTCCAAGTTCGTTCTGTGGACACTTGCTCCAGAAACAGACATGCCGCTCGAGATGATGGAGGTGACCATACTCTGGGCAATCTGCAAGCCATGCTGCTACAACCGGTTTGCAATGCCTGAAGTTTCCATCTGCACAGTGAACATTGTAATACCTGCTTGTGGCGCTGGAATAAGGATCAACGGTGGGTGGCTAGAGTGCCCGCCGGAGTTATTTGCTCAGCACCTCTCGGAATGTGTGCCGCTGCTCATCCAGCCGCTCCTGAGGGATATTGCGGTTCCTGATTGGAATCGGTAGGAGAGCAACAATTACAATGCTGTGCGTTGATGGCGTCTGGCGGATTTTCGAAGATGTATTGCCAATTGTCATATGTCCAGGGGACTCTGCCTTGTCGCCAGCTAAATTCGAGTGATGTGTTCCGTCGGACATGAAGATCACGGGAACCAGTGTATCCCTCACTCTGAGCATTGAATAACCGTCGATAAGTGCGTGATTATTCTCGACTATCTCTCCTTTCCTGTGTCTCCCACAACCAGTATGCAGTGTGTATTTCGGTACACAAGCATTTCAGGGGTGTGTCGCAGTTAAAGCAAAGCTGAGTGGGGAAAATGGGATGCTTGGCATAGGCTGGCTGCCGCATCAACCATCTTACGGTTTTGATCATGTTTCAACTCCAGTGTTTGATAGGGCATTGGTGATTGTCATTGCATCTCATATCCTCGGGAGTGTGTAGTTCCCACTCCCTGGGAGCCTGATCATCTGGCATGCTAGCCACAACCTTCTGGACGTGATGGCCGTTTTTGAAGCTTGAGAAATGCAGAGTGGTGTTTTCTTTCATCAGCATGTTGTCATAGCACGTCTTCATGCCCTGCTTGTTGATCCCACACTGGATGTATTTGTACTCTTCACGCGTCGCAAATAGGTACTAGGGATTGTTTTGTAAGTTCGTTTCAAGGCAACACTGAGCGTTGCGTTCGCATGGCTCACCAGTGTATTCGATGATCGGAGTGCCGGCGCAGGAGTATATTTCCGTCCGCAGCAGAGGCGGCGTCGGTTGGGACTCAGAGTCTGCGATGTGTTCAACATCTTCGAAGTAGGAAAACGCGTCCAAGTCTTCGACTGAAATATTACTAGCATTGAATCCAAGATGCTGAGTGGTTCGATCCATTGGGGCGCCCTGCGAAAAGTGAGATTCTTCTGGCGTGCAACTTGAAGGTGTTCAGAATGGTGTAATTTGGAATGTTTAAGTCTCCAGCTGTCTGAGGTGAGCCTCATTCGGCATGAAAATTTGGGGCAACAGAATGGGTTGTTCTTTGGCATTGTCCATGACACACAAGGAGTGCAGTAAACACTGTAGAATGGGACGAAAGTTGGTGCGGGGGCTGAGTAGCCTCATGTGTAAACTCACGATACTTTCAGCCAACTTATTCAGCCTCAACACCATCACAAGCAGGTTCCTTACAAGCCAGGAGTTGCTATAACGCTGCATGCACGTTGTCCCATAATCCTACGAATCAACAAAAACCAATAAGAATGAAACCAGGACGAAACCCATATATGAAATAAACCTTGAGAGATCCAAAAATCTTGCGACGTGTGTAAGAATAAATGCATGAGATAAATAGATTAGAACAAAGGAAACAAACAGGACAAGAACCCGACACTAACCTTAACGCAATGTTCATTGCTGCGTCTGCAACACGTGGACTTGATCACTCCTCGCCAACTGGGCCATCTGGGCGCGACTCAGGGAGAGGGACATCGGGGAGAGTGACATTGGGGAGGTGGACATCCTGGAGAGGCAGATAGGGGAGAGAGACATCTGGGAGACTGTTGTCACCGGCCGATTCAATCAGCGGCTGCTGATCCACATCCACATTTGACGCATATTCGGCATCCTCAGCTTCTCTCAGAGTTCACATCTGGGGGGAGGTTTCATGCGGCGTAGCAAGCCCCAAATGCTCCAGACCACCGAGGGGATGATTCCCCTGAGTATAGGGTCGTGGGCGAGGGTCTGGGGTTCGTTGCCCTGGGGCATGCGCCGGAAGTTGTGGCCATTGGGTATGCTCGCCCACCTTCTGGCCTTGCTCAGGTAGCAGGATTTGCTGGTCATCTACCATGGTATCTACATCATCAGCCGAAGTATTTACCGACTCTCCCTGGCCAATTGTCTGAGGTTCTTTGCCATCATCCTCATCCTTATCCTCCGCCTCATCCTCATCCTCCTCCTCCACCTCCTCCTCATCTTCCATCTCTTCATCTTCCTCCGGTTCATCTTCGTCCTCATCATCTTCACCATCTCTTTCCTTACACACATCACCATATAAATCTACGCTGTCAGGTGTGTCCACTTCATCCTCCGTGCCCATATCCACATCGGGATCAAGTTCTGAGTCATAGTCGCCGTCAAACTTGGTAGAGTCGGTATCATCATCTGAGGAAATTGACACGGCGGGGAATGCTTCCGGCTCTCAATATACCCGCTCTAGGTAGCCCTCAGTGTCCGACTCTGCCTGATACAATTCCTTCTGCAACCGCACAGCAACGGCACGAGAGATATCATCTCCTCCTGGGGTTCATTTAACTATACCATTCCCTTCACCGTTTCCCTTCCCCTTCCCCTTCCAATCCTCCGTTGCCTTCCCCTTCCCTTTCCCCTTTCCATCCTTTGAACGCTTCCCCTGCCCGGTCCTTGTCTCACCGCCCTGCATGTCCTCCACACCCTCACTGCAGTCATTGTCATTGCCATTGCTAGGACGGCTCCTTCCACGGCTCGGCTCACCGGGATCCGCCCAGTTCTCATCATCATAATCCTTGTCGAACATCGCATCGCAATTCAGTGATCTACCTGGCAGGAAGTCACATGGATTGTCCTGCCGGCAGCTTGGTGGCTCAATCTTTGCCCCGAGATCATCGCTACTGGACCAAGAGAAACGGTCGCCAGTGCGTTTAACCTTCCCCGAGCGGGTCGTCAGCAGATTGGAGCCATCGACTTGATCCCCAAATGCTCAGGGGTTGTCCCACGTCCAATTGTTCGTTTGATTGCCGGTTTTGTGAAACATTTGCCCCATATCTGAGCGGAAGGCTGCCCACCTGTCCCGAAAAGGTGAACTCCTGCTCCTGCGGTGCGGCCACATCAGCTGGAATTGTGAACAGTGGCGAGACGTGACTGGGTCAAGAAACATTATATCATAAAGGAGGTCCCAGGCCCTCTCATCCATGACACCGCAAATATTCTATATGCGTATTAGCGCACGGATGTGTTCCGAGATAAATCCCTGAATACGGTCCCGATCCAATGTCCGGCGTCAATATATAGCTGATGTCAGCATTCCTGCCCTAGCAGTTGCCATCCCCTTTTCGTTGCTGCTGCCCTTTGTTGCCATCACTGTGAATTGACAATGAATCTACATCGGAGGCATTAGCATTATGATAAAGTTGAATAAAGCAGAAGCAAACCCAGAGGGAACATACAAAGTTGTGTAGGTTATCTGGTGTGTTTTGGAACGAGAGGCGTGGTTGTGATCAAGTCACTTGATGTCGAGAGAGTTGGGGATGCTGGCAGTGTGTTAAATACGGGAGGTCAAGGGAATGGAGGTGAAGGCAGGAAAAAGGGATATATATACTCGAGTTCCTGCTATTTGATTGGTATTCTCCGTTTTGTTGCTTAATGAACACCAAATGGCCCACCCTTGATCTTGCACCACCACCAGGCACTTCATGAATGAGGAGCCTCCAGACAAGATGTAGTCATCGCAGTGATGACAGTTTGCGACAAGGGGCGTTGCTTTGGCATCTCATACTAGTTTACCCACTCTGACCTCGTGAATCTCAAAGCAAACTGAGTAGCTCTCCACGTGTCCAAGCTGTGCAACCATCCAACATGGCTACCAACGCCTAGCGGTGGAAACAGCACATGCAACTGATGTCATAGGATAGACAACACTCCATTGTTGACTTTGCAATACTTTTAGCTCTGCCAGAGGGGGATTTCCTCCGGCAGGCTAAAGATAAACACAAACGATTGTTCGAAGTATTGTGCCAAGAACGAGTGCAATACTATGATAATCAGGCCAAGAAGGCTTAAACACCCTTCAAGTGGTGAAAATAGACCTTCAGACGTTGCTGTAACAGTGAATAGCAATGCTGAGTTTAATCTGAGTTCAATCTGATGGCAGATAACCCCATGATTCAATGCTTTTCAAGGGATCTTGTCACCGAGTATTGTCAGGGTTTAGAGTCTAGCCAAGTCTACACCGCGCCTCCCTTGTTTCTCGAAACCCTCCCTGATCGCTCAGATAGGAGTCTACCTCGTCTGCCGTTGCATATGCATGCACAGGAATTCATTCCTATATTCTTTACCTGGAACATCAATATCAGACTATACCTTCACAAAGCCCTCACCTTGACATGACTCCAGTTCTACGAAATGTTCGAAGTCTTCCTAATCATCAAAAACAACAAAAGCGTTGTCCTTCTGGGAATTCCCATATTCCACCTGCTGAGAGACGCATTTCCGTACCGGCTGGCTAGAAGGATTCCTCTCAAACAGTGAGTTCTGTAGCCTCTACATAACAAGGTCGGAACTCCATCGCCTCTTCTTCACTGAACAATTCTCGAGTTGCAGATATCACTCAAGGTGTGACATCCACCGCGTCCCTTACACAGCGATGGTCAATAAATACTGCAGCCGTCTCCCCGGCTTCCAGCCGACATAGCACGCCAGCTCCCTGAGGAACCTCAGCGCGTTGCATTGTATCCAGCCCTGCATTGAGCATTGCTATCACTCGCACTCCTATTAGCGGTCTTGAGAACCTTGCAACCCCCATCCCAAATCCAGAAGACCACGTGATCGTTACACATCAACTCCAAACACGACCTACCGACCAGAATCAGAGACAGAGGCAGTGGCAATTGCAACCGCAGAAGGTATCTACAGCTCGATCAATTGTCTCCGGCAGTTGTAGCATCAATCGATTTGGTCACTCACGCATGACGCGTCTTGTGATTGCAAAGAGCAGATTCCGGGAGCTCTACATGTGGAACCAATGGCCCGGTTTCAGTGCAAGCAACTTGGAGACAGTAAGGTATGCAACGCGACGCATTTCGAAATCAATAGCTGATGCCCCACACTGGAAGATCATAGAGACGTACTGGAACACCACTATGCACCAAAACAACATTTGGTCCATAGCATTTGAGGCGTGCACAAAGGAGATCTTGAAAGAGGTATGCTTAAGCAACGGCCCACGTTGGATATTACACTCTCAATCCGGCAACTGGGTCGCGCACAAGTCTATAAGGATAAATCCTATTGTTCTTAATCAGCAAGGGACAAGATAGCAGAACTTTATGATCTCCACCGCTTTGAATCTGCCACAGAGCATTTGGAATTCATTGATTCCCTTCTGGCAGACAATACGTATCTTTTTCCAGTAGCAGTGCGTGTGGAAGGTGGTGTTCACAGCCCAAATCCAACGCAGAGAGAGTCGGAAGCTGCTAACGAATGCCCAGCGTCCACTTCACTTCCTGGCAGCAGGAATCCCACAGTTTATCTACATCAAATTCTATCATCGGGCAGATAACCGCGGTAAGTATGCTGATGGATTTTATAATTGCATGAATAACCACAACGACAGTCATATACCCTCGACACGGATCATGTTGACCTGCACTGCCTAGGGCCCTCCTCTCGTGCAGGGGCAAAAGAACAAACATGTTGATCCGAAAGCTTCTTAGTCAAAGCTGAAAGGGGACAGACGTGATCGCGCGAAATACTTCAATAACAAGAACTAGGGTGGTAAGGTCGTATCCTGCAGTGCTGCATCATGTCCCAAGTTGTTAACCTCGCCTGCCGTTGCCGACGCGTACACATTCTTGATGAATCCCTGGAACACAGTACCAGAGAGCTACCAACAAAGGGTGTATGAAAACAGTCTTCCTACAGTCCAGCGTCAGATCCAGCAGGCGGAGAACCAAACACATGCCGTGGACATCAGTGTTGAAGTAGCGTGTGTTGACAATGATATTCTTCTTGACTATTTGACCTCTGAAGTGGCGCTGGAGGAGCGTGGGATCGGAAGCACTGACCCAACCATCCCGATAGACCTCAATGCACGGATGACCAACTGCATTTCGGGATGCCAGGGGTCAGTGGGGATTACAAAGATGACAGTGACGAAAGCGATGAGGGTGATGCCATCCCCACCACCAGCCGGTGAAGACGGCCAGCAACTGAATTCGAGAGGTTTGACGAGGGAACCAGTGATGTCGATGGGTATGAGGGTGAGGATGGCGACGATGCTGATGCTGATGCGGATGAGGAGGAAGCAGCATCGCAAGCCGATAATGGATAAACGCAGAATGGGGAGGACTGAGGGCATTGTAGGGAATGTCGACGGGTATGAGTGCGAGCATGGGGACAATGCAGATGCAGATGAGGATGAAGATCCATCGCCAGCCGATGATGGGTCATAGCTGAATGTGGAGGACTGAGGGCATAGTACTAGAGAGTGTGAAGATTGGACAGTATATTTCAGACATGTAAAATACGGTGATGGCAAAGCGAATGCAACGGCAAGCGATGTATCCGATGCGAAGACTGTATTGCAATAGGTGATAAAATCTCAATGCTAATTATAAATGAGAGTGCGGCATGTGGCTATCGGCCGAAGAAAGGCAGAAACATCGCCATGCGTTGTGTAAAGCGCTTCAGCATAACTACAACCCCTGCCAGGAGTGTAACATACGTGTCGTTCTGATGGTGGGTATACATCACAGCATTCCTGGCCCAAAGTGAAGGAGATAAGTATGCAATGCGACCTCTCATTCCAGGCGCAAAGTGAAGGAGCTAGGTATGCTACGCAACCCATCACCTGGGCGACGAGAAGCATGTAATTCTCCGTCAGAGAGTACGAGGATCTGTCAGAGCCGTCAGAGGTGTCCGGAACACCCAGGTGTTTCCGACAGAAACTAGGGTAGTTGCTGATGAGCCTTAGATCCCTACCGGTAATCCTACCCTTATACCACTTCACACTATGGACATCCACATGTGCAACCGTATCTGCTGATCTACCTTCCTACGAGGCCATACACGGGTGTATGCCTTCACAGTATTATCTCTTGTTAATTCAACATACCCTTCGCATACTGGATTTCATGAATTACCCCTTTCCCACCCATTCTGACACGCAAACTACGCGCAATATGTGATAAAGATTTGGGAGCACAGATTGCTTCAGCAAAGTGTCTTAATATGTCAATGTAAACGGTAAAAGAGACGACTTCATGTTGATTCAACTGTCCAACGGGACAGAGACGCGTCACAACACTTGAGAATGGCAAATCGTCCGAATATGACAGCGACAGATTGCAAAAGCAAAGAGGTGTGATAAGTACCCCCAATTGAGGGCAATAATTGCAGAGACAATGCCGAGTTGATTCACAAGCCAATTGGCCAGGGGACGCGTCAGCGACCAAGTCAGTCTAAGTCAATTGCACCCAATTCATCATAGGAGAGCTTGAAGGCCATCAATCGCGGCATCAATGAGATTTGATAAGTTACCTTCCACTTGTGTCAATTGATGATTACAGGGACGATGCGAAAGCCCATACACCAATAGGTGTCGCCGCACCGGCAATGCCGATGCTGGCTATTCAACAGAGGTGGTTTACAAATTCTGTGCAATTCACATCAATCCACATCACAGATGGCAGTTGAAATTGCGATTTCCTTCTTCACGACTCGATGCAGTCACCTACGTTACATGAGCTGCGAAGCGCGTGAACGGGCACGTACCTCGAACGAAGTGCACCTATGGAGCATCGGGGCGGATCTATGACATACACCCGATTCACAACCAGCCATGCCATCGATGGCAGTTCCAATTGGAATTGCTTTCTACATGACTGGATGAAGCTCTTTACGTTACTGATGACGTTAGGAGTATACTGCAGCAACGACGAAAGTCTATCCAATCATAGAACATGAACATCTATTTTGGTGTCTACTGGTGGGCAGCGTTCAAGATAGTGGAGCAGCGATCACAGCTCGTGTGGCAGCTCCGTCTGGGATGTACGATAACCCCGAATGTTCTAAAGTGGCTAGCAGATATATTTTGTGATTACCTTGGTCAAATATCACCTTGGCACCTGATTGGATGACCGAATCTGATCGTTGTGATGAGATAGAGCCATCCGTGCAAACTGTATTCAATTTCATCAAACATACGCCAACGAGCCAATACGGATATGTGCCCACACGATGGCATCTGATGAGGGTTTTTAGGAATACAATGCAGATGGTATTTATTTTGTAGCCGGGATTCTCAGGAACCACGGGACTACCATATGGACCCTCTACGCACTGTCAGGAGACTAGAGGATTCAGCATGTATTTAAGGCACGCCGAGGTTCAATTGATGTGTTGTATTTCCATGTGGGAATGGACGATACTGGTTGTCAGACAGTCCCAATTGCGTGTGACAAGTATGTGATTCCCTGACCCTGCTTAGTCGTACAAATTGGTGGCAGCTGCGGTAGACGCACTGTGTGAGCTGGAGAATTAGTCTCGACTTGCAAAGCATTCAACTTGTGGCTCTGCAACCCCAAGGTGAGAGGAAGAGGTGACAGTGGACCGAGCAGGCCATCAGGTATGCCCCGGGAATGTACATGGATCACGGCTAGGGAGCAGGCGAGTTCCAAAGGAGGTGGCGGTGTTCCGGATATCCAAATACTTGGAGACATTGCCTTTGGAGATCATCTGGCCAGTGAGGCGGTTGTTTTGACGTTCTTCCAAGGAGTAAGCATGCGTATGAGGATGGTGGCAGTGACAATGGAAAGCATCTCGAGTGGTGAGATAGGCACCAGGCACTGGACAGGCAAGTAGGGATCGGCGGCGGCAACGGCTGGAAAATGGTTCTCAAGGGTATACTCGTGTCAACAGTGTTGGCACGCCGAGACATTCAGGCAGTATTCGACAGCGGAGCTTGGTCCAATTTAGGCGACCCATTTCAAATCATGGCTCCTGGATATTCCTTCATACCGCTCAATATCTATTAGGAATTGAGCAGTGAGGTTGGCAGATCGAGCCGGCACTACGACAAATGGTATCAACATACAAGGGAGGACTTAACCAGTGATATACAGAGCCTTCATGGAGGTTCAGCAAAGCTAAGGCGGAGACACTCCCTGCGCGTTGTTCAATTGCAATAAATTTGGAGCCCGGGTACAATTTGCCATGTGTGCAGATTTACATCTTCTCAGAGTTGGGTGGAGCGATATTCACGCAATTGCGCTCATTAAAATCACATGCGCACGTGGTCGGATCATTGATCTAAACTTAGTGACCCAATGTCATATGGCCGGATCAATGAGTGTGGATTTTTTTAAGATGGACAATATATCACCGGATTATGGGACTACCATGAAGAGTCAATGGAAGACAGACATTATGGAGGTCAGCAACGACGACCTTTAGAAGACTTATAAAGCTACAGGAGAAGTCACGGAATGCGGCCCATAGGAGCACAATTGCTCACACAGAGGAGACGCATGGCTGGAGCCAACTGGATCATAGCAGGAGATGGATCGTGGCTGGAAATAGATCGTGGTCAGGGACAGATGGCAGATGGAGAGCCATTACAGCCGGGGATGTATGACAAGAGATTGACCCCATCCAGAGATGGATTGCAGCAGGATATGGATTGCGACATCAGCAAAAAACATTTCCGTCCGGGCGGAATGACCCCGTTAGAGACACCCCGGTGTCGGATTGCTCCGCCCCCGGCGTCAATACCACACGTCGCACTGCATATTGCCCTCCAATCGCCGTTTCGCCGTTTCTTCTCACTCTGTCGGTCTATAAGAAATACACACTCTATCTTTCCCATCTTTTGATCTCACTCGCTCTTGCTACGATTTTGTGGATCTACGCAATTGCGTGGATCCTCGCGGCCGGGTAGTATCATATCTTCTTACCCTCATCCTCGAGCCAGGTTGACTCTTGATCATGGCATGGAGAGATAGAGAGGGATGACTTAACTTCGTGTTCTTAGGTGATGGTAGAGGAGATGGGACAAATTATCATGAGAAACTGGGACTTAAGAGAATTTCGTGTGCGGTCAATTTACCATCCCCGATACGGCAGGTAAGAGTTACGAACCGGCGTGTAATAACACCGTTACGAGGTCTTCCCAACCCAATCAGGCAAGTCATACCCCTGATTTCTCATATCCGCTCGTATCCTCCACATCGTTCTCATCTTCATCGCCCATCTCTCTCTTTCTCATCCACATCTCAACCATCATCGCAGAACACCAAGCTAAGTCATTCCTCTCTATCTCTCCATGGCATGATCATGAGTTGACACCGAGTACAGCATACACCGAATACAGCATACACTGAGTACAGCACTCAAAGATTGTTTGTCTTCCCTTTATTCTGATGATTGCGAGTTGACCCCTGAATGTAGCTTCAACTTCCGCCGTGCCTCCATACACGATCGACCGCCATCAGCCAGCTCTCCATGAGAGCTCAAAGGTAAAGTCACCTTGTCACATTCCCACGGTTGCGAGTTAACTAACTGATGAAATACAGTCTCAGCACCTGGCGCGCCGTCCATCGACCGCCTCCACGTACTCGTCCAATCTCGCTCGAAAACGGCCTCCAGGTGTATATCCAAACTCGCTTGATTACGGCCTCCAAGTGCATCTCCAAACTCGCTCAATCACAGCCTCCAAGTGTATCTCCAAACTCGCTCGATTACGGCCTCCAAGTTCGTACGATCACGGCCTCCAAGTCCATCTCCAAACTCGCTCAAACACAGCGTCCAAGTGTATCTCCAAACTCGCTCGATTACGGCCTCGAAGTTCGCATGATCACGGCCTCCAAGTGCATCTCCAAAATCGCTCGATTACGGCCTCCAAGTGCATCTCTCAACTCCCTCGATCATGGCCTCCAAGTGTATCTCCAAACCCGCTCGATTACGGCCTCCAAGTTCGCATGATCACGGCCTCCAAGTGCATCTTCAAACTCGCTCAATTACAGCCTCCAAGTGCATCTCTCAACTCGCTCGATCACGGCCTCCAAGTACATCGTTAATGATCGACGGCGGGTGTACGGAGATACAGGGCTAACGGAGGTGGACTGAACGACGGGGAGTACATATTAGCTATATAGATACATAGATACATAGATGAGAACACAAACTTAATGCATAAGTTTTGAAAATCGTTGAACGATAAGTAGTAGCTATGATTTAACATCCCCAGGCGTTGTGTAAACGGCTTCAGCATAACTGCAGCCCCTGCAAAGAGTGAAACACACGTGGCCTTCTGATGGTGCGTAAACGTCACCACAATGTAAAGGAGTACATATGCAACGCGACCTGTCGCCTGCGCGACGGGCAGCGTGTAATTCTCCGTCAGAGGGTACGAGTTTCCATCAGAGCCGTTAGAGCCGTGCGGAACACCCGGGTGTTTCTGACGGAAATTACAGTTGTTGCTGATGGACTGGATATGGAGGGATGACCGGAGGTGGATGACAGGAGATGAATCACGGGAGACAGATCACAATCAATCTCCTTTCATATATGAGACTACAATGTTACAATCGAGCTCGGATTTGCATGTATACGAGGTACCAGCGGCATTTCTCCACTGAGTACGATACCATCCACTATTCAGAGCACTAATCAGAGCCCTATGCCAATATGCCGAATTAAACAGCTACATGCCCGAATCACAATGCCGAATTTGATCCTGACTCAGCCTCGGTGATCCAGAGTAACACAGCTACAATGCCGATTCCTGACATTTCGAGGCCATATGAGATAGGTCTTCAGCGTTGCAACGATCGTTAAACAGTGTGATGACTGTGATTGAATCATAACAACCACTAGAGCGAATTACCGCACCGGAACTGCAGGAACAAAGCATGGTAAAATGCATTCCCCAATAGAGAAGACTAGCAATGGCGAACTGTGCACCCAGAGAAGTGATCGCAAACGCACCTACAGATGAATTAAGGAGCCGCATGCGCAAGTCACAATCCCGAATGAGATCCCGACTCCTCTCGGCGATCCTGACTCGGTCTCAACAATCCCGAGATACACAGCTGCTATTGGAAATAAACTTCAGAACCAAGCCTAACCAACTGATATGGCACTGGAAGAGGCCGTAAAGGATTAGTCGTCAGCAGAGCAAGGATGTACAAATGGGGGATTACCGTACCGGAATCGAATCGAACCCCTACAGCCAGCAATCACAGTACCGGAAGTGCTGGGAGGAAGCACCTTTGAGCACACCTACCGGCAGAGAATGGGAGCTGGAGATTTGTCCATGAGCGCACCTTGGAAGAGATCACTAGCAGAGTCAACAAGTACGAGGAGAAGAGATCACCAGCAGGCAACATGCAAAACGATGATGTGGGTACCCATACAAGTGACATTGAGCACTCCTGGAATGAAACGCAAAGCATATCTGGGGGAAAGCCGGCGAGCGCACCCAGCAATTGGAGATGATAAGTGCAATCAGCACAGGGCGGATGGCAGGTGTAACTACTAGTGAACCGACTCGGAGGACAATCAGTGCGACTGCGAGAGCACAGGACAGATGATGAGAAGACGAAGCGGGTTTGATCCATGCCGAATGAGTGCGTTGATGTCTAACGAATCGGTTCCGAACAAGACAGAAAATGATCTCCGAAGGTACCAAATCGTCTACTGCGCAGCATCGCGAGAGGCATTGGCTGAATGACATCCGAGCAAGATCATAGTCGAAACACTCAATATTGGAATTGGATAAGACGATTATCGAGAGCCCTACCTACCAAAAGCACCGACAAGGATGTTTACCAAAGGGCTTACCGAAAGGAATGTCGCACAACTATACTTGAGGACTATACTCCTGCTTGGCCGATGCTCAATGAGGATGAATATAACAACTGACGGGCACAGTATGGAAGCCACCGGCTGCAACAGATGATGACAGATATCTAGGCTAGCCTACAGAGCTATGCATGAGGTTCGGGAGAGCGCAAACGCACTTGAATATATATGGTATGAACGACCATTTCATGAGAACCTTACGAGATGTATAGAAGGTCATATATGACTGGCCGTCACCGACGGCTATGAGACGGAGAGCAGATGCTACAATCTATGCCGAGAAGTCAACCACGCTTTATCTCTGCTGACCGAGCACGAATATGTCTTTTGACACAGCTTCCAAAGCGGCAACAATGAACTATGATGGGCTGGGCGTGGAAAGTTGATCACAACCAATTGGAAAAGCTCGAGTGCTAGCGCACTTGAACCTATTATGAGTATGACCGGTCACTGGAATGCTTACAAGTTAGGTATACTGATGCAATGGTGAGGGCGGTGAAGATGATGAGTACCGAGGGGAAGCAATCATCCATGCCACCGAGTCAAGACTGGTCTCATACTATGATTGGGGATTTCACCGAGACTACTATGTCTGATTCAGACAATGACCTACAGTTGGTACGAGTTACGGGTGCGAGATTGGATGGTCAGATGCCGGACATTCCAGAAGTGGAGATATGGAGGACGGTGTCACGTTGGATCTTCATTCTTTCTGTTCTCTTGACTTCTTCACTTCTTTGGATCTCGGCCCAGTACAAATGGTGTCAGCACTGGTTATTCCCACCTCCGGAGATAGGTGAAGTGGAGGTGAAGTGTCCCTGTGCGCCGTATCCGCTGGATGTTGGCCTGGGCGGGACTGTTCTGTTTTGGGACTTATGGGTTTGTACGTTTGTGTACATTGAACGGATATTTGATTGTTGTCATTATTCCTTAGTCTTGTACGTGATCTTGCAGCCCAGGGGGTCTGCATGTAAAGTGGGGGATGATGTATTGGCACGGCTGCAGGTCACGTGTCCAGTGCCGGGTAATACCCACTGTATGTAGTTGGCTCGCCACGAGCCTTAGATCTCTTGCCATAATCGTACCCTTATACTACTCTTCAATATGGACATCCACGTGTGCAACTGTATCTACTGATATCCCTTCTTACGAGGCCATACCTGGGCGTATGCCATTACACATGCGGCGAATTTGGATGGTGCATCTGCAATGACTCGGATTCCTCCTTCGATTACCAGATTTGCTGAGTCATGGGCAGAGTTCACCGTGATGTTCCGGATAATGTAATATTTCAGCAGGAGAACAAGCCATTTCAGGTTTGCTTCACCTCTTTCTACAACCAAACTGTCCGTGGACCCGAACCAGCAAATTCCTTCCATGTAACAGATGGCTGCCACTGTCCACGAAGTACCCTGTTTTAGCAGTTGTGCCTAGTGTTAGCAACGATTCTGTTTTCGGACCGTTTCTATTATAGCAGTTCCATGAAAACCCGGACCTGGCCGGTTCGGTCCGGGTTTGTACAAAATCATTCCCTCAACTCAGTCCACGAATATTCATCCGATAATTTAGTGTTTGTTACATGAAATATGCAGCTGCAGACGGCGCATCCTTTTGTGGTCTCCGATTTGAGATATCTTTAAAACTCAGCACGCGGCTTTGAGATTATTGTCACTTTTGGCGTAAAAACGAGGTTTTAGGGCTGCCGCTTGCTAAGATTTCAAGATATCGAAAATCGGAGACGTCCAAAAGATGCGCCGTGCAAAGCTGCATATTTCACATACCAAACACTATACTCTCTAATCAATATTTGTGGCCTTAAAGTGATGGTTCGCTTAAAAAATCGTCGATTTTTGATGGGGTAAGGCCGTT
>Ga0307515_10013457_pt1 | contig 15291 bp, 14 predicted proteins | sample 17_EM_MG_FD_194513 | JGI IMG/M metagenome (GOLD analysis project Ga0307515, IMG submission 194513) | Populus trichocarpa ectomycorrhiza microbial communities from riparian zone in the Pacific Northwest, United States - 17_EM | ecosystem: Host-associated > Plants > Roots > Unclassified | place... | reverse complement strand
CGCCCTTCACCGGATCGTTTTTGACTTTCGAAGGCTCCGTGCCGCCCGACGGCACCGCCATGAATTTCGCCAGCATTTCAGGCGAAAGCCAGGCATTGAATACTTTCTCGCGTGACGCTGCTATTTTGCGGTTCACCGTCAGTTCAAGCTCATTCATCTCTTTCATCCTTTGAAACGAGTAAGTTCTCCAGCGCAGCAAGGCGCAGTTCCCAAATGGACTTCAATTGCGCGAACCAGTTCTCGGTCAGCTTCAGCGGCTCGAGTTCGGCCGCGATGAAATGTTCGCGGCCTAAGGTCCGGCGGGTGACAAGTCCTGCTTCCTCCAGCACCTTGATGTGCTTGGAGACGGAATTCAGCGACATGTCGAAATGGGCGGCGAGCGCCGTCACTCTCAACGCCCCCTCCTGAACGAGCAGCGTTAGGATTTGTCGCCGCGTCGTATCACCCGCAGCTTTCAGAATTCGTGACAGATCATCGTCGTCCATTATTCACCCAATTGGTTGAATATATAAATTGCAGCCAATAGTCAACCATATGGATGAATATTTTTGAACAGGCAAACTCCGCCCTCCCCGGAAACTTTCGCAGCGCCGGTGGAATTGCTCGCGATTTGAAGAAAAATGCAGGGCGGCGAGGTCGCTCAGTGCATGTCCATCTGCTGCTTGTAGCGCTCGTAGTCGTAGGGAAGGATGGTCTGGCGTTCGATCATCCGGTGGACGCGCGGTGCCGCGTCGCCGCGATGGAGCGCCGTCAGGCGGTCGCCGATTTCGGCATCGGCCTGCGTGCGGCGCTGGTTGTGGCGGACATATTCCACCCAGGTCGGCACGTGATAGGTTTCCGTCCACACCGTCGGGTTTTCCAGATCGCGCATCAGGCCCCATTGTCCCGCGCCATCGCGGATACGGACGCGGCGGCGCTCGGCCATGGCGGTGAGGAATTCCGGCACGTCGTCATCGGCGATCTCGTAATCGATCATCACGACGATCGGACCGCTGCGGGGTTTGAGGTCAAGCTTCAAGAGCGGTTCCGAGAACCGGTTGAGCGGATCGAGATTGAGCGACTGGAACTCCGGCAGCGGCAGGCGAAGGCCGATGGCAGCGCCGACGATCATCAGCAGTGCCGATGCGATCAGCGCATTGGCCGGGCCGTAATTTTCGGCCAGTTGTCCCCACATCCAGCTGCCCGCCGCGATGCCGCCAAAGGTGGTGGTCTGGTAGAGCGACAGCGCCCGGCCGACGACCCAGCGCGGGGTGGAGAGCTGCACGGTGGTGTTGAACAGCGACAGCGCCAGCACCCAGCCGGCACCCGACAGAAGCAGCGCAAGACTGGTCAGCCAGCCATAGGGGCTGATGGCGGTGATCAGGCTGCTCACGGCAAAACCGGCAAAGGCGATGCGGACGATCCACTCGCTCGACAGATGTTCGCGCAGCCGCGCACTCAACAGCGCACCGCCAATGGCGCCCAGACCGAAGGCGCCGAGCATGATGCCGTAGGTCAGCGGCCCGCCGGCAACGAGATCGCGGGCGACCAGCGGCAGAAGCGCCAGGATGGCGCTGGCCGACAGGCCGAAGACAAAGCCGCGAAACAGCACCTTGCCGATATTGGGCGACATGGCGACATAGCGCAGGCCTGCCGAAATCGCCCGGCCCATCGATTCGCGCGGCAGCTTGCTCAACGTTACTTCACGGCGCCAGCGGACAAGTGCGAAGATGATGGCAAAATAGCTGAGCGTATTGGCGGCAAAGGCCGCAGCGGCCCCGGCGCTTGCCACGATGACGCCGCCGATCGCCGGGCCAACGGAACGGGTGATGTTGAAGCCCATGCTGTTCAGGGCCACGGCGGCGGGTAGCACCTCGCGCGGCACCATGTCACCAACCGAGGCCTGCCAGGATGGATTGTTCAGCGCCGTGCCGCAGCCGATGAGAAATGTGAAGAACAGCAGCAGCCATGGCGTGATGAAGCCGAAATAGGCGCAGGCCGTCAAAAGCGCCGAAACGGTCAGCATGAAACACTGGCCAATCAGCATGATCCGGCGCCGGTCGAAATTGTCGGCAAGCGCACCGGAGACCAGCGAGAACAGCATGATCGGCAGCGAGGTCGAGGCCTGCACCAGTGCCACCATGTTGACCGAGTCGGTAATCGAGGTCATCATCCAGGCGGCGCCGACGGCCTGGACGAGACCGCCGAAATTGGAGGCGAGGCTCGCGACCCAGATGACGCGGAAAGTGTCGTGCTTGAACGGCGCCAATGGCGATAGTCGATGTGGCAAAGCGCTTCCCACCCTGTCTGTCTTTGAATCGTCTTTGTGATGCCCAATCTAGGCGAGATGATATTCCGGGCAAGCAAAAGCACCGATCCCGGCATGATTTTGCCACTTCGCGCCCCGCGCCCGTGTTTTGTCGGCCGGGCAGCGGGATATCTTGCATTTGCGGATAATCGAGCGTATATGACCCTCAAATTCTTGATCGGTTGATGAAGAGTGGGCCCGTCAGGACCCGCTCTTTTTTGTTACCCGATGTTTTGGGAGAACCTCGTTTGTCCGATACGACAACGGCAGAAAATACACAGGAACCGCGCCTGATCACCGAGACCGGTGTCGATCGTCGCATTGCCGACATTATCGAGCCGGTGCTGGTGCCCATGGGATACCAGCTGGTGCGCGTCCGTCTCTCGTCACAGAACGGCGCAACGCTGCAGATCATGGCCGAGCGGCTCGACGGCACGATGACCGTCGAGGATTGCGAAGCGATCTCGACCGCGATCTCGCCGGTGCTCGATGTGGAAGATCCGGTCGATCGGGAGTATCATCTCGAAGTGTCGTCGCCTGGCATCGACCGCCCGATGGTGCGCAAGTCGGATTTCAGCCGCTGGACCGGTCATCTGATCAAGCTCGAGACCTCGATCCTGGTCGATAACCGCAAGCGTTTTCGCGGCAAGATCGTTTCGGCCGATGACGAAGGCTTCACCATCGAGCGCGACCAGCCCGCCTACGGCGAAGAGCCGACGGTGGTCATCCCGTTCACGGCGTTCGCTGAGGGAAGGCTGATCCTCACGGACGACCTGATCCGCGACGCGCTGACAGCAGACAAGAAGGCGAAGGCAGCACAGGCTGCCAACGAAAACTTCGAAGACGAAGATTCGCCGATCAATTGAGTTCATGGGCGCGGGACGCCTCGATACGAGGCCCCGGCAATCAGACGGAGACTTTAATATGGCAGTGAGTGCTAACCGGCTCGAACTTCTGCAGATCGCGGATGCCGTCGCGCGCGAAAAAGTGATCGACCGCGAAATCGTTCTGGCCGCCATGGCCGACGCGATCCAGAAGGCGGCGCGCTCGCGCTATGGTTCGGAGAGCAACATCCGCGCCGACATCAATTCCAAGACCGGCGAAATCCGCCTTCAGCGCCTGCTCGAAGTCGTCGAGGTTGCCGAGGACTATGCAACGCAGATCCCGCTTGAGCTTGCACGCGACCGCAACCCGGATGCTGTTATCGGCGACTTCATCGCCGATCCGCTGCCGCCGATGGATTTCGGCCGCATCGCCGCCCAGTCGGCCAAGCAGGTCATCGTCCAGAAGGTGCGCGAAGCCGAGCGTGACCGCCAGTTCGACGAGTTCAAGGACCGCATCGGCGAAATCGTCAACGGCACGGTCAAGCGCGTCGAATATGGCAACGTCATCGTCGATCTCGGCCGTGGTGAAGGCATTATCCGCCGCGACGAAATGATCCCGCGCGAAAACATGCGCTACGGCGACCGCGTCCGCTCCTATGTCTACGACGTGCGCCGCGAACAGCGCGGCCCGCAGATCTTCCTGTCGCGGACCCATCCGCAGTTCATGGTGAAGCTCTTCACCATGGAAGTACCTGAGATCTACGACGGCATCATCCAGATCCGCTCGGTCGCCCGCGACCCCGGTTCGCGCGCCAAGATCGCCGTGATCTCGAACGATTCGTCGATCGATCCGGTCGGCGCCTGCGTCGGTATGCGCGGTTCGCGCGTTCAGGCCGTTGTTGGCGAATTGCAGGGCGAAAAGATCGACATCATTCCGTGGAGCCAAGACCCGGCATCGTTCATCGTCAACGCATTGCAGCCGGCCGAAGTGTCCAAGGTCGTTCTCGACGAGGATGCAGAGCGCATCGAAGTCGTGGTTCCGGACGAACAGCTGTCGCTGGCCATCGGCCGCCGCGGCCAGAACGTCCGCCTCGCCTCGCAGCTGACCGGCTGGGACATCGACATCATGACGGAAGCAGAGGAATCGGAACGCCGCCAGAAGGAATTCAACGAACGCACTGCGCTGTTCATGGAAGCCCTCGACGTCGACGAAATGGTTGGCCAGGTTCTGGCGTCGGAAGGCTTTGCCGCCGTCGAAGAGCTTGCCTATGTCGAGCTCGACGAAATCGCAGGGATCGAGGGTTTCGACGACGATACCGCCAGCGAACTGCAGACCCGCGCCCGCGAGTATCTTGAGCGTCTGGAAGGCGAGTTGGATGCCAAGCGCGTCGCACTCGGCGTATCCGACGAACTGCGCACCATCAACGGCATGACCAGCCAGATGCTGGTGGCGCTGGGCGAAGACGGCATCAAGACGATGGAAGACTTTGCAGGCTGCGCCTCTGACGACCTCGTTGGCTGGTCGGAGCGCAAGGACGGCGAAACGAAGAAGTTCGAAGGCCTGTTCTCCAAGCTCGAGGTCTCGCGCGTCGAGGCCGAACGCATGGTCCTGCAGGCGCGTCTCGCGGCCGGCTGGATCACCGAGGAAGACCTGGCGCGTGAAGAAGAAGCCCTCGAAGTCGTGGAAGGCGCGGAACAGGACGCCTGAAAAGGCGTTGCTGATCGTGATCCGAGCTGATGTTGCTGCTTGAACACCGCCATGTTGATTGAAGACAAGGACCCTGTCGGGGACATCGATGGTGAAGCAGTGAACGGCCGCATGTGCATCGTGACACGCCAAAGCGGGACGCCGGAAACGCTGATCCGCTTTGTCGCCGGCCCGGACGGCCGGGTGGTGCCCGACCTGAAGAAACAGCTGCCCGGACGGGGCTGCTGGGTGACGGCGGAACGGGCGGTGCTGGAGAAGGCGATCGCCAAGAAGCTGTTTGTCCGCGGCCTGAAGAAGGCGGATGTGACCGCCGGACCGGAACTTGCCGACGAAGTCGATCGGCTGCTGTCGATACAGCTCGGTGGCATGATGAACCTGGCGCGCAAGGCCGCGCAGTTTGTCAGCGGTGCCTCGAAAGTCGAACAGGCAGTGCGCGGGCTTGCGGCGCTCGCCACCTTCCATGCGGTGGATGCCGCTGCGGACGGTGTGCGCAAGATAGACCAGGCGCGCAAGGCGATGAGCTTTGTCGTCGATGACGGACAGGAAATACCCTCCTTCCGCTTCTTCACCGAAGCGGAAATGGACGGGCTTTTAGGCCAGAATGCTTTTATCCATGCTTGCGCGCTTGCAGGGCAGGCGGGTGAGGGTGTAGTGAAGCGCGCAAACATGCTCGAAAGATACCGGGGAACCGTCCCCGCTCGAGCCGTTGGCGCCGAAACTGGCTTGCCGACACAATGACGCGGGTCACCGGCGCAGGCCGGAACAGCCGCGATTGCAGAACAGAAATTGAACGGCGGGGTCTGGTGATACGCATCCGGCCCTGATCTTAGGAACGGAACGGAATGACCGACAACAACGACGACAAGACATTCGGCGGAGCCAAGAAGACGCTGACCCTGAAGCCCTCCGGGGTCAGCCAGGGAACAGTTCGCCAGGACATGGGTCGTGGGCGGACGAAGGCAGTCGTGGTCGAGACGCGCAAGCGGCGGCCGATGCGGCCGGAAGACGAAAAGCCGGTCGTTCCGATTGTTGCAGCGCCTGCCCCTGTGGTGCGCGCTCCAGAACCGCGCCCGGCACCCGTTCAGCAGCAACAGCCTTCGCGCCCTGCGCCGCAGCAACAGCAGCCGCGCCAGCAGGACAACCGCCAGGATAACAACAACCGCCCGCGTGTCGGCGTGGTTCTTAACCAGCTGTCGGCCGGTGAGATCGACGCCCGCCGTCGTGCGTTGGCCGAAGCCCAGATTCGCGACGCCGAAGACGCCAAGCGCCGCGCCGCCGAAGAGGCACGTCGTGCCGCCGAGGAAGCCGAGCGCCTGAAGCTCGAACAGGTTGAAACCGCCCGTCTCGCAGCCGAGGAAGCAGCCCGGACACCTGCTGAACGCGAAGCCGAAAAGGCCGCAGCCGAGGCAGCTCAGGCTGCCGAAGCGGAAGCCGCCGCCGTTGCCGCCCGCAAGGCGGAAGATCAGGCCCGTGCGCAGGCCGCACAGCCTGCGACGACGGCGACGGTCACGCCGCCGCTTGGTGTTCGTCGCAAGACGGAAAAAGAAGAAGAAGAGGCCCGCCCGAACCGTGGCGCCACCGCACCGGTGCGCGGCAAGGTCGTGCGTCCGGAGCCTGCAAAGGCCCCTGCCCGTCCGAAGACGGAAGAAGAACGTCGCAAGGGCAAGCTGACGCTGACGGCCGCTCTCGACGACGACGGCAATCCGCGCGGCCGCTCGATGGCCGCTATGCGCCGCCGCCAGGAGAAGTTCCGCCGCAGCCAGATGCAGGAAACCCGCGAAAAGGTCATGCGCGAGGTCATCCTGCCGGAAACCATCACCATTCAGGAACTGTCGCAGCGTATGTCCGAACGGGCCGTCGATGTGATCAAGTATCTGATGAAGGAAGGCCAGATGATGAAGCCGGGCGACGTCATCGACGCCGACCTTGCCGAACTCATCGCCGGCGAATTCGGCCACACGGTCAAGCGCGTCTCTGAATCCGACGTCGAAGAAGGTCTCTTCAACAGCGCGGACGACGAAGGCGACATGGTTTCGCGTCCGCCTGTTGTAACCATTATGGGTCACGTCGACCACGGCAAGACCTCGCTGCTCGACGCCATCCGCAAGACCAGCGTCGTTTCCGGTGAGGCCGGTGGCATAACCCAGCATATCGGCGCCTATCAGGTCGAGCAGAACGGTCACAAGATCACCTTCATCGACACGCCCGGCCACGCTGCCTTTACGGCGATGCGTGCTCGTGGCGCCCAGGCGACCGATATCGCGATCCTCGTGGTCGCGGCCGACGACAGCGTCATGCCGCAGACGATTGAATCGATTGCCCATGCGAAAGCGGCCGGCGTTCCGATCATCGTGGCGATCAACAAGGTCGACAAGCACGAAGCCGATGCGCAGAAGGTTCGCAACCAGCTGCTTCAGCACGACGTGTTCGTGGAAACCATGGGCGGTGAAGTGCTCGACGTCGAAGTTTCGGCCAAGACCGGCCTCAACCTCGACAAGCTGCTCGAAGCCATCCTGCTGCAGGCCGAAATTCTCGACCTGAAGGCCAACCCCTATCGCAGTGCCGAAGGCACCGTTGTTGAAGCCCAGCTCGATCGCGGTCGCGGTTCGGTTGCGACCGTTCTTGTCCAGAAGGGCACGTTGACCCCGGGCCAGATCATCGTTGCCGGCGACCAGTGGGGCCGTGTGCGGGCGCTCGTCACCGACAAGGGTGAGCATGTGAAGTCCGCGGGGCCTGCGACCCCGGTCGAGGTTCTCGGTCTTTCCGGTACGCCGCAGGCAGGCGACAAGTTCGCCGTTGTCGAAAACGAAAGCCGTGCCCGCGAAATCTCGGAATACCGTCAGCGGCTCACCCGCGACAAGGCCGTTGCCCGTGCATCCGGCCAGCGCGGTTCGCTCGAGCAGATGATGATGACGCTGCAGAATACCGGCCTCAAGGAATTCCCGCTGGTCATCAAGGGCGACGTGCAGGGTTCGATCGAAGCCATTGCCGGCGCACTCGACAAGCTGGGAACCGACGAAGTCCGGGCCCGCATCGTTCATTCGGGTGCTGGCGGTATCACCGAATCCGACATCTCGCTGGCGGAAGCCTCGAATGCTGCGATCATCGGCTTCAACGTCCGTGCCAACGTCCAGGCCCGTGCGGCTGCCGAACGTGCCGGCATCGAGATCCGCTACTACAACATCATCTACGATCTGGTGGATGACGTGAAGGCAGCGATGTCCGGTCTTCTTTCGCCAGAAAGACGCGAAACCTTCCTCGGCAATGCCGAAATCCTGGAGGTGTTCAACATCACCAAGACCGGCAAGGTCGCGGGTTGCCGCGTCATCGAAGGCAAGGTCGAACGTGGTGCAGGTGTCCGTCTCGTACGCGACAACGTCGTTATCCACGAAGGCAAGCTCAAGACCCTCAAGCGCTTCAAGGACGAAGTCTCCGAAGTGCCGATGGGCCAGGAATGCGGTATGGCTTTCGAGAACTACGAAGACATCCGCGCCGGCGACACCATCGAGTGCTTCCGCGTCGAGCACATCACCCGCACGCTGTAGTGGCTTTCGGGCTGACAAGAACACTCTTCAGAATGGCGGCTTCGGCCGCCATTTTGCTGTGCGGATCAGGAAACACCTGAAAATGGCCATGGCGGCGGTCGGAGGCGACGCCTACGATGTATGAACCAATCGCGATCGAAAGGTTTTACATGCTCGCCAATTTCCTCGCCATCACCCTGATCAACACGTTTTCCTGGTTCGGCGGTCAGGGTTACTGCGCCTATGACTTTGCCGTCTTGGAAAGCGGCGAGGAACTGACGAACATTTCGCTGACGCTGCGGCCGCAATTCGATCCGCAGAACACCGCAACCGGCAACACGGAATTGCCGGATGAAACCATCCGTTTCGATGCTCTCGGTGGCTCGGCGGACAATGCGGGAAATACGGCCAAGATCGAGACCGATTGCAATGTAGAAGGGTTCGGCATCGTTGCCGCCTCGGGTACGGCGGACGGAGAGCCCATCGATCTCATCGCGGCGGGCCGGGTCGAGATCGACACCTACAAGCCGCTGGCGTTGAAAATCGGAGAATAGCGCTGCGGCCGATCGGGACCGCAGCGCGAATGGTTAGATCTGCCGACCGATCTTGGCGTCCACCGATTGAGAGTTCGATCCGCGAACGGCGAAGAACAGGAAGATCGCGGCCCAGAGAATCGATTTTTCAGCGCCGGCGAGACCGTCGCCCGTGACGATCCCGTGGAAATAGACAGTGACCAGCAGCACGATCATCGCGGCGAAGGCGGCCGGCCGGGTGAACAGGCCGATCGCGACCAGGATGCCGCCGAAAAACTCGGTGGCCGACAGAAGCGGCGACCAGAATACGCCGGGATAGAAGCCGAGCCCTTCGACCATCCCGACAGCGCCGAAAGGATCCATGATCTTGCCGTAACCATGCGTCACCAGCAGCGCGCCGGCAACGACACGCAAAAGCGTTTCCGCCGTCGTGTCGAACGGCAGGTAGAGGCGCTGCAAGGCGGGCACCATGGCGGGCGGGCGGGCGGATGTGATGTCGGTCATGTTGTCTCCTCATGAATTTTTGCAACGCAACATTTTCTTGCCGCATAAGTTACGACTATCAAGGGACGCCGCCTTAAAACATGATAAATTTAGTTGACAATTTCGTGAGGCATTCTTGATCGCGTGCGGTTGCGACACAGACCGCCGATGGATAACGTCCGCCCGACCCGATATCGCTCCGGAAACCGACATGACCGAAAAGCCGCGTATCACCATCCTCTACTGCACCCAGTGCAACTGGCTGCTGCGCGCCGCCTGGATGGCACAGGAGTTGCTCTCCACCTTCAGCGACAGCCTGGGCGAGGTTGCGCTCATTCCTGGCACCGGCGGCAATTTCGAAATCCGCGTTGGTGAGGTGCTCATATGGGAACGCAAGCGCGATGGCGGCTTTCCGGGGCCGAAGGAATTGAAGCAGCGTGTGCGCGATGTGATCGAACCCGGGCGCGATCTCGGCCACACCGACCGGACCTGACATTTTGACGGCAGGGCTTCTTTTCGGCGTCTTCAGCGCCGCTTTCCTCTCGGCCACATTGCTGGTCGGCGTGTCGGAAGCGGCATTGGTCCTTGCGGCCGGGCAGCCGGACGCCCGGCTGTTCGAGCTTTTCCTGGCCGCGACCGCGGGCAACGTGCTTGGAGCCGCGGTCAATTTCGCGCTTGGCCGCTTTCTGCTGCGCTTCGAGCATCGGCGGTGGTTTCCCGTCGGCCCGGCGAACCGGCAGAGAGCCGAGGCGCTGTTTGGCCGCTACGGCCGGCCTGTCCTGCTTTTCGCGTGGCTGCCGGTCATCGGCGATCCGCTGACGCTTGCGGCCGGGTTGCTGCGCACGCCTTTTCCCGTCTTCCTTCTCTATGTGACGATCGGCAAGGCAGCGCGTTACGCCGTGCTGCTATGGGCTTACACCGCACTGGCGGGATAGGTTTGCAGAGACGTGTTTGCAAAAACGAAAACGGCGGGAAAATCCCCGCCGCCACTCGACATGAAAAGGCCTGCTCATCAGTAAGGCGAACGGCAGACCCTGTAGACGCCACCATACGCCAGGAAGCGATTGGTGGACGGGTTGTAGGAGCGATACCGGGACAGGCACCATTCCACATGCGAACCACCGTAACCGCGGCGATAAACCACCGGTGGTGCGACATAGACACGATAGCCCGGGCGATAGTAGCGCCGATGGCTGTAATACGGCCGATAGTGAGGTCTCGGCCGATAATGACGGTAGCCGCGATGGTTGACGGTCTGCACATCGGACTGATGCGCCGCCTTGACGTCCGGCACCGCCAGCGGCACCGCCTGCGCGGAGGCTACAGGTGTCATGATGGAGGCGGCGCTCAGCACGCAGCCAACAACGAAACTTCGAAATCCCGCCATTTGTCTCCTCATTTCTCCCAAAAGGGTTTGCTTCGGTTGGTGTCCCTGTTTCATATTACGGCCAGTGTTTTTGTTTTATTCGTTGTTTCGTTTATTGCCCGACTGCAAATTTGGCGTCATTCGACGTCCAGCCCCTACCAAAAGGGTAGAATGCGCCAATATTCCCTGCGAGTCACTCGCCCGGTTATCAAAATCCTGTCAACCAGACGGAGAATAGATTGAGTTTGAAATTCGGCACCAGCGGCCTGCGCGGCCTGTCCACCGACTTGAACGGTCCCGCCGCGGCCATCTATGCGACCGCCTTCGCGCACTATCTTTTGTCCTCCGGTCAGGTCAGATCCGGCGATCCGATCCTTCTTGGCCGGGACTTTCGCGCCTCAAGCCCGGAGATTTCTGCCATCTGTGCCGGCGCATTGACCCGTGCCGGGCTGACCGTGCTGGACTGCGGCACCGTACCGACACCGGCGCTGGCGCTTTATGGCCTGGAAAAGACCGCGGCAGGCCTGATGATCACCGGTTCGCACATCCCCGCCGACCGCAACGGCATCAAATTCTACCGTCCGGACGGTGAGATCGCCAAGGCCGATGAGGAGGCGATCGGCGCCGCGGCGGCCAAAATCATGGCTCAATCCGCCCCCATCGACGCGGCGCCGGGAACGGCCGACAATCATTGCGAACCGGCGATTGCGCTTTTTCTTGCCCGCAACACGGCGATCCTGCCGGCCGGCGCACTGTCCGGCCTGAAGGTCGGCGTCTACCAGCACAGCACGGTGGCGCGCGATCTGTTCGTCGAGGTACTCGCCCACTATGGCGCGGATGTCGTCCCGCTTGGCCGCTCCGCCGATTTCATTCCCGTCGATACGGAAGCCGTGTCCCCGGTAACTGTCGAGTTGCTCAAGGCCTGGACTGGAGAACACGGGCTCGATGCGATCGTCTCGGCCGACGGCGACGGCGACAGGCCGCTCGTCAGCGACGAGAACGGCCTGCCCTTGCGCGGCGACCTGCTGGGCCTGATTGCCGCCCAGTTTACGGGGGCTTCCATCGCCGTCACGCCGGTCACCTCCAATTCCGGCCTGGAGCGCCAGCAGGAGCTTTCCATCCTGCGTACCCGCGTCGGCTCACCCTTCGTCATCGCGGGCATGCTGGAGGCCGTTGCCGGCGGCCAGACGGGCGTCGTCGGTTTCGAGGCCAACGGCGGCACGCTGACCGCTACAGACTTCACCCTTAACGGCACCCCGTTCAGGGCCTTGCCGACGCGCGACAGCTTCCTGCCGGTGCTGGCGGTGCTGTCTCTCGCCGCGCGCGGCGACAAGCCTCTCTCGGCGCTTGCAGCGGACTATGCCTTGCCGGTGGCGCTGAGCGACCGGATCGAGAATTTCCCAGTTGAGACAAGCGCCGCGCTGATGGCTCACCTGCGCGGCGGCGCGGACAATCTCGCTGCCTTTCTCGCCCCCATGGGTAAGCCGGAATCCATCAGCGACATCGACGGATTGCGGGTCACGCTGACCGATCGGAGTGTCATCCATTTCCGCCCCTCGGGCAATGCGCCCGAGATGCGCTGTTATGTCGAAACGGAAACCGCCGATCAGGCGCAGACGCTGCTTGAGCAGGGCCTCGATTGCATCCGCGCCTTTGCCCGGCAACGCGGTTGAGGTTGATCGCAGAACGACCCGGCCTGAAATCATTTTCGTGGAAAACCGTTGCGATCCAACAGTTTATTTGACTTTCCGCATACCTTTTCACGAAAACTTCAAAAACCCTGTTGACACCTGCACGCGAGCCGCTTACATCCCCGTCCGTCGCCCAGATGGCGGAATTGGTAGACGCGCCAGCTTCAGGTGCTGGTACTCGAAAGGGTGTGGAGGTTCGAGTCCTCTTCTGGGCACCATTCCATTCTAAGTCCTTGATTTAATTCGAGAGCTTTTTTGCTTATCGGTATGCCTCGGCTGTAACAGGGCTTGTTATGGTCGAGGCATTCAAAGCACAAGAACACTGCCGGAACGGCTTATGGTGCGCAACGGCACCTTCTGTTGCCGAATGCGGGTGCCGCGCGACCTTACGCGAATCTTTGGCCGGCAGCACGCTGTCGAGGTGAGTGACCATGGGTTCGCATAGCGTGCTGATCTCTCCGAGAAGCGAGCGAGACAATCCCGCCTCAACAGTACCCTCCGGATCAGCCCCCACACTGTGATCCTGTCGCTCACAACCGCTCTTCCGGCAGAATTTACCGCGCTCGACTGCAAGCGGCGATCGAGTTGCCTGATCTTGGCTGCCGGTGTTGACTATGGGTATGCTGGGTCTGGGCGGACCTTTTAAATAAGGCAAGGCAGCCAGCGCAGGCCGCGCGGCTTCACCGGACGGTTACACCCTATGCGTGGAGAGACCCCGATTGGACGAATCGACATTTTCATGGGCTGGCATTGCACGGCTGGTGCTGGAACCTGAAGACGAAAAGGGCTCTGGTTCGACAATTGAAGTCAGCACTTTGCCGACAGATTCTCTGTCCGTTGATCAAGTGGAGCTGTTCCGGTCCTTGCTGAGTGACGACGAGAAGGTCCGGGCGGACCGCTTCCTGCATGCCGAGGACCGCCGCGATTTTGTTGCGGCCCACGCCCTGCTCCGCATGCAGCTCCGTCGTCATTTTCCGGAATTGCCGTTTCCGGCGCCCATCGCGGCCGGAGGGCAAGGCGCCAAGCCCCGTCTCCTTGCCGCCCACAACAGCGGCGCCGCCGCAGTCGATTTCAATATCAGCCACACCAGAGGGATGGCGGCCTGCGTGACCGCAAAAGACCATGACATCGGCATCGATTGCGAGCCCCTCGGCCGCACGGTTGATACGGCTCTCGCAGAGGTATGTTTTTCTGAGTTGGAGTGCCAATGGCTGAAGACGCAGACTTCCCTGACGCCCTCCACCGCGTTTCTCTATCTCTGGACATTGAAGGAAGCTGTGACAAAAGCGCTCGGCACGGGGTTGGCCATCGATCTGAAGACATTTTCAGTCCTGCCCTTTCCGCCACGGATCATGGAAACCTCGCCAGAGGTGGGAGCGCATCGACGCTGGTCCTTCACGCAATGGCCGTCAAAAGACGGGTTCCTTGTGGCGATGGCGGCGCGGAACAGGCAATAGGTTTTGGGAGAAGGAACGGACGACACGAGATTTGAGACGAGAGGAACAGGTATGGCTGAACCAAACGTCGGGATGCCGTTTTCCTAGACGTCCCGCACCAGCAGCCAGAGCATATACAGCCCGCCCACGCTAACAGTCACGATGCCCACGGGAATGCTGAGCGGGCTGAAAAGGTGCTGTGCTATCGCATCCGCGGCGAGCAGGAGAAGCGCGCCCGTCGAGGTTGACGCGGCCAGGGACATCGAGCGGGTCCGGCACAGGCGCTGGGCAATCTGCGGCGCGGCGAGAGCGATGAAAACCACGGGGCCGATCGCTGCCGTTGCCGCGGCAACCAGCATGACGGCAACCATCATCAGCCATAACCGTGCCCTTGTGACGGCAAGACCAAGCGCCCCTGCGATATCATCGCCCATTTCCAGGATGCGGACGCGCCGGGCAAGACCGAAACACAGGACCATGCCAACGATGCAGGCCACCGCTGACGGGACGGCGTGTGACCATGTCATGCCGTTGAGGGATCCTGCGCCCCACAAGGCTGCACTCATGACGGTTTCAAGGCTGCCAGTCACCACCAGCCATGTATTGAAAGCCGTCAGCATGGCGCTGACAGCGATGCCGATCACGATCAGCCGGAAGCCCTGTATGCCCTCTTTCCAGGCGAGAAGATAAACCACGATCGCCGTCGCCAGACCACCACCAAGGGCACCCAGCGTGATCGCGATCTGATCACCCCGCAGGACGATGATCACAACGAGAACGCCCGTATAGGCCCCGGTATTGAACCCGATGACGTCGGGACTACCAAGCGGATTGCGGATGAGGGACTGGAAGACGGCACCGCTCATGCCAAGCGCGGCTCCGATCACAAGCGCCATGGTGATGCGCGGCAGCCTCCAGTCGACAACGATCATGGTGATGCGTGGCGTTGCCTGTCCGGTCAGAGCAGACACGATATCGGCAAGAGAGAGCGGTAAGGTGCCGAGCTGTAATGCGAAAACCGCAAGGGCAAGAGCCGATACAATCAAGAGGCTGGAAACGATCACATGCCTCAGCTGCACGCGGACATTGAAGCGTCCATCCAGATTGCCGAGGAGAATAGTCCGACTGCGCAAGAGCGTCACCGAAAGGCTGCCCGGCCGGCGGTGCGTCCCCGCGCCAGCAGGATGAGGACCGGAGCGCCGATGAAGGCCGTGACAATGGAAACGCGCAGTTCCCCCGCCGCGATCAGGCGCCCGGCGATATCGGAACACAATAGCAGCACCGGCGCATAGAGGAAGGCAAACGGCAACATCCAGCGCAGGTCCGGCCCCACAGCCCAGCGTGCAATATAGGGGATCATCAAACCGACAAAACCAATGGGACCCGCGACGGCCGTGACAGTCCCCGACAGGAGAGCCACGGTCAGAAGCGTTGCCGCC
>Ga0307515_10013456_pt1 | contig 15291 bp, 3 predicted proteins | sample 17_EM_MG_FD_194513 | JGI IMG/M metagenome (GOLD analysis project Ga0307515, IMG submission 194513) | Populus trichocarpa ectomycorrhiza microbial communities from riparian zone in the Pacific Northwest, United States - 17_EM | ecosystem: Host-associated > Plants > Roots > Unclassified | place... | reverse complement strand
AACGAATTTTATACGGTATACCTAGACGACATTTTTATATACTTAAATAATAAACTTAAGTATTAAGTTTATATTAAAAAGGCTCTAGAGAGACTACAGAATATAGACTTATAAGTTAATATTAAGAAATGCGAGTTTAGAGTAAAATATATAAAATACCTTAGGTTTATTATAACTATAAAAGGAATTAAGGTTAACCCTAAAAAGGTAAAGGTAATCCGTAACTAAAAGCCCCCTTATATAGTAAAAGAAATCCAATCCTTTCTTAGTTTTTATAAATTCTACTACTAGTTTACCTACAACTACAGAATTATAGTAAAACCTCTTATACAACTAACCAGGAAGGACACACCTTTTATCTTTAATAATAATTATATAAAATCCTTTAAAGAGATAAAGGATCGGCTTATCTCTTTTTTAATTCTTTATTACTATAACCTAGACTTTAAATTAATGCTAGAAACGGACGCTTCTAATAGGGTTATAGCGGGAATCCTATTATAGTTATATCTAGATAGTAAATAGTACCCTATTACCTTTTTCTTAAAAACAATAAACCTAGTTAAGTATAACTATAAAGTACATAATAAATAAATACTAGCTATTATTTAATTACTCTCCTAATAGTATGTAGAGCTTAAAGGTACGAACTTCTAAATTAAGATATATATAGATTATAAAGCCTTAGAGTACTTTATAACTATAAAGTAGCTTACTAAATAATAAGCCTAATAGGTTAAAAAAATTCTCCTAATTCTTTTTTATAATTATATATTATTCTAGAAAGTAAAACTTTAAGGCTAATACCTTAACCTAAAGAGAATAAGATATAGAACCTTAGGATAAGCTAAAGACCTAACATTAAACGCACGCCCTTCTTTATTTAGAATAGCTTAACCTATAAATCCTTAAGGAGCTAGACTCCTAGTAAAACAAGCTAGCACTAATAAAGGAGTTCTTAGATAAGCTAATAGGGCTAATTAGCCGCCTCTTAACTATAAACCGCACGGCTAATGCCCTAAGGGCCCTTCGCGATTAAGCTGTAAAAGAAGACCCCAATTTTAAAATAGAGGAAGGATTGCTCCTATACTAGGAGCGGCTTAAAGTCCCTAACGTTAATAATTTATAGATGGAGCTAATCCGCGAAGCTTATTGCTAAGTCTCTATAGTATACCCTAGCAAGAATAAGACTCGTAAACTTATTAACTGCCGCTACTACTAGCCGAGAATAATTGTAGATATTAATTAATATATACGGAACTGCGAGAACTACTAAAGAGTTATAACCCCACAAGATAAAACCCTAAAACTACTTAAGCTACTCCTAATACTAAAGCGCCCTTAGCAGTATATCTCTATAGACTTTTATAAACTACCTATAGACCATAATGGATATAATATAGTTATAGTTAACTACTTTAGCAAACGCCCGTTTTTAATTCCTTATTATAAGAATATTAATGCTAAAGAGGCAGCCTAGCTATATGTCTACTATGTCTACTAAATTTATAGACTACTAGATACTATTATATCTAATTATAGGCTATAGTTTATATTGGCCTTTTAGAATAAGCTTACCTAGATCCTAAATATTAAGCTAAAGCTTTTTATAGCTTACTACCCCTAAATAAACGGTTAGATAGAGATTATAAATTAATACCTAGACTAGAAGCTTAGGCCCTTTATTAACTACTTCTAGAATAACTAGTTTAAACTACTACCCTTAATAGACTACGCCTAAGTAACCTTACCCCACAACTCTATAAGGTTTACCCCAATTTAGCTAAAAATGGGATACTTACCCTGCATAAGCTTTAACTAAAAAAATGCTAAAAGAACCCTAAACTATATAAGAAAAGCTATCCTATAGCGAGGCCTAATAGTACGCTAAACGCTTAAAGGAAACCTAGATAATAGCCTATAAGAACCTAAAAAAAGCCTAAAGATTAATAAAATAGCAGGTAAACTGTAAGGGTACTTTTGGTCCCTTACTCGGCTACATCCCGGGAGCTCTCAGGGGCTGCCAAGGCTAGCCTTCGGCTAGGCCTTAGCCACCCCTTATAAGCTCCTCGGGCTTGCAGCCTCCTTCCTCCCCCATCGGTTCGTCTCTCTGTTCTCAGGCTATTGCCTACCCTCATTACCATATCGTCCTCTTCCATCGACTCTCCTTGTGACTCATGCTCGGCTTGCTGCAGGCTACCACCCGCAAGGGTGTAGGATCGGTTCGAATGTAAGGCAGTATTAATAGGGTGTACGGTAGGGAGCAGGCAAGCCGAGCATGAGTCACATAGGGAGTCGATGGAAGAGGACGATATGGTAAAGAGTAGGCAATAGCCTCGTACGGAGAGACGAACCGATGAGGAGGGAAGGGCTGCAAGCCCGAGGTGCTTATAAGGAGGTGCCAAGGGCTAGCCGAAGGCTAGCCTTGGCGACCCCTAAGAGCCCCTAGGCGATACAGCCGAGTAAGGGACTAAAAGTACCCTTACATAAACAAACACTATTAAGAGCCTAACTTTGCCCCTAGTAATATAGTCTAGGTTATAATAAGAAATTAAAAGACTAAACTACTTAGCTATAAGCTAGACTATTAGATAGTAGGGATATATAAAGTCCTTAAAAAGATAGGCAACTTATATAAGGTAAAGCTCCTAGATTTAATTAGGGTGTACTCTATTTTCTTACTAGATAAGCTATAGAAAGCTATAAATAACCTATTACCCAGACAAAAGAACAAGCCTCCCCTACTAATCTAAGTAAATAGTAATAATAAATAGGAAGTTAATAAAATACTAGCCTATAAGATAGTATAGGAAATATTAAAATACCGTATTTAATAAAAGGGCTATAACCTAAACCTAACCTAGTACCCTATATAAAACTTTATAGGCTACCCCTAAAAGCTTAAAAAGTTCTATAATTAATACCCTAATATACTTAGACCTTTAAAGTACCTAGATAAGTAGATAAAATGCTAGTATAATAAAGATAATAAGTTTCTAGAGGAGTATAGGGATAAGAACGCCCTAAAGCCCTAATACAGCTATCTGCCGTTTTCTGCTAGTACTATAAAATTTCAGATATTTAGGAACTTTAACCGCTAGTTAAAGTTATCTAATTAGTTAAATCCGTGCTAAGACTTTTAGCGGCTACTCTTCCTAGTCTAGTGCTTCTACTTAACCTATAATTGCCTTTTATACTTAGTCCGAACGCACTTATATTCCCCTTTTTTTTCTTTTTCTCCTTATTTATAATCTTACGTTTTATAAGCCTAGTGCTACCCTATTTTTAACTAAGCTTAAGGGCAGGCATTCTTTTAAAGAGGGGGGCGATATAATGGCGCTATCGCACATAACCTGCCAAATTCTGCCATATTCTGCTAACCTATAATTAGCTCGCCTAGAGCTAGCGCCTTAGCGGCTTACCCTATATATTTATTTACATTAGTCTTAGCGACCCCCTTTCCCTTCTCCTTAGCTTAGTATTTTCGTAATATAGCATTCTATAAGCTTTGGTTTAGAGGCATTTATATAAGCCGTAACAATTCTATATCGTAAGAGCCTCCTCTAGTATCTAAAGTATTATATTAACTATATATAGAATAATTAGGTATCGCTATTACTAGTTATATAATTTATATATAATATAAGACGATTACAAATATAAGCTAAAAATATCGTTATCCCCACGTTAAGTAAAAAAGACCAGTAGTATAGCTAAATAAAAAATAGAGACTCTAATAAATCTTTATAAAGACATCTATATAATAGCTATATTAGTATTAAAAAAGGTATTATAATGCTAGGAGATCTAAGGGACTAGATCTTAAGGAGGGAGATAAAGTATAGCTATTACGGCACTATTATAGACCCTAGTCAGGGGCTCGGCTAGAGCCTTAGCGCCATATATATAGATATATCCTTTCCTTAACCTTCTAGTCCTTGTCTTGGAATTTTAGTTCACTAGCTACTAATAGATTCTGTTCTATTAACTAAGCCTTTATAATAGCTACTATATAAAATCCTTAAGAGTTAACGACTAAATAGGATATTAAACTACGTTAAATTAGGACCGTTTAAAATTATAGTAAAAATCTTTAAAGTTACGTATAGATTTAGCTTATTAGTAAAGATAAAGATTTACCCTATATAGTATATTATAATACTAGAGCTAGTATATAGAAATATTAAGCCACTAGTCTATTAAGCGGATACGTATAGAGGATAAGAAGAAGACAAATAGTAAGTTTAAAAGATTATTAGTTATAAGGATATAGACGATAAAATATAGTAGAAGTTAAAGTAGATACTAGCGTCTATATATTGCTTGGCAGCATCTACCTTAGTAACGCACAATGCTAAGACCTCCTATAATATTCGCGAATATCAAACGCAGTTACTACGTGGCTAATTCGCTTTCAATATCGCTAAACTCATTAATATTTATTATACATTCATCATCCATTCATTTAAGAATTATTTTATAACGCTATTACCACTTATAACCAACTAGGAGATTTATACGCGTGCATAATCCTAACGAGCAAACCCATCTGGACGACTTACCTTAACTACACCATCATCTACAACCGCTACACCCTCCTCTACTAGTTTTATAATGCCGTCCGAGGCTAATATACGCGCCGCTACTATAAAAGAGCGCGAAATTACTAAAGAGTAAAGGGAACAAGCCCAAGATAAAAGGGAGATTTAGAAGTATAAGGAAGAGCGTAAAGCCCGCCTAGTGGAGGAGGCTCGCTAGTATAAATACCACCTAGCTTAAATGGCTTAATTATAGTTAGGCTTGGCCGCTTTAGCCTTATAGGCTATTATAATAGCTGCTATAGCTAATGTCCTTAGTAAGCCTCTCCCTCTTAGTATAAAGTCGCTTAAACTCCGCCTTCCTAGTATTATAAAAAGGGATTACCTAGACATTTTTAAGGGTACCTTTAATCTAGTAAACCTCGCCCATTTTTAAGTCTATACCGCTTAAATTAAGATTGCTAATAAAACACGGATTAAGAATAGTACTCTAGTTATAAGGAAGGCAAAGGCAAATAGGAAGCTATTTATAGATAAAGGCGTCTAGTTTAAAGGTTTTACTAACTACGTAGTTATTACTGGCACCCTCTATATATACCCGCTAGACCTTATCGCTAGTATGCTTCTTTAAATAAATACAATTTATACCTTATTAACCTAGTATATCTAGGTAGGTTGTATACTTAACTTAGCACTTAACTATTATACCTTTGTAATAACTAATAGCTAACTAGAGCCCGCTAATTGGCAAATGCTAGCCTAGTATATAGCGCCATACCTTATAATATCTAGTGCTATTAGCTTTACTGCCTTAAAGAGACCTAGGTTAGATACCTCTTATACCTCTAATACCTACCGTAGGTTTAATAGCAGAGGCTGCGATAATATAGCTTGTAAATACCTATATAAGTGCTTAAAGTATGGTAAAAATCACACTATATTATCTAAAGCTTACGCCTAGGAATAGTAAGGCAAACCTTATAAAGTAGGGTCTAGCCTAACAATAACACTAACTTTAATTATACGCCTAGGACCTAGGCCTAATATATTACTATTATTCTCTACCTTTATAGAGGCGAAGGCTCTCTACTACTCTCTATTACCCCTAAGGATCTTAGCGTGGCACTCCCTTCTATCTAACTACCTAGGCAATCTACTAGCTACCTTAGTAGGCATCCTAACCTATAGCTGCGAGATAGGAGCTAAGTTTATCCCTACCCTAAGATCTTATAGAAACCATAACTCCTCTTAAGATAACGCCGACCTTATCTCTAAGAAGATAATATTAGACCTTAAAAAAGGACATATTAGAATCGCGATAGGGCCTATTATAGTCTTACCTCTTAGCCTAGTGCCAAAATCGGATAGAGGATACCGCCGAATTTATAATCTCTCCTTTTTACTAGCATCTTTAGTTAATAACGCAATCCTAGAAGAATATAGAGCACTAGTATACACTACAGTTACCGCTATTTAAGCCCACGTTATTTCTATAGGTTGTGGATATTTACTGCTTAAAAGAGATATTAAAGACGCGTTCCGTATAGTCCCCCTATCTTATAGGGTAAGAACATTAATAGGCTTCTCCTGGGAAGGTGTTACCTACCAGAAATACTACCTATCCTTTAGTTTTCGAACTACGCTACTTATATTTAACCTCTTCGCGGAAGGCCTATACTAGATACTCTATTTATAACTACCTTATAAGGTAGAACACTACCTAAATAACTTCATCTTTATTCTTGCTAACCTAAACAACTTAGCGGCTATTACCTAGACTTATATCTCTGTTACTAACTCCCTAGGTATCCCTTAAAATAGCTCTAAAGATATAGTAGGAACTATTATTAAAGTTCTAGGATATACTATTAACACCGTATAAATGTAAACGCGATTATTACCACAGAAATAATTACGTACTATTAAGAAAGTTACTACCGCACTCTAATACGGCTTATTATTGTTCCTTTAAGCCTAGTAGCTTACGGGCTACCTTATATAGTACGCCTACGTAATTAAACTTAGTTAATCTTACTCTAAATCCCTCTAGATCTTTATTACTACTTAGCTAAAGACTTTAGTAAATAAGTATAAACCTAGGCGATTTAGCACTAAGTTACAAAGTGACTTATATATCTAGCTTAACCTACTTACTATAAGTAATAGGGTATTATTCTTTAACAACGTTAAGCGTACCTATATTTATCTCTTTACTAACGCCTCTACCCAGTTTAGGTTTAGCAGCTTTTACTTTTTTAAGGAACTTAAATATAAGGATAACTAGCAGTAGTACACAGCCAACCTCCCTTAATCTTAGGCGTTTAGCATATTACCTAAGCCTAGTTAATAAGTAGACCATATTAATCCAAAAGAGATGTATACTATTGCTTACGCATTTAATCTATAGTCTACTAACTAGCAGTATAGCGCGCTATTTATTTACACTAATAGTATAGTAATTTACTAGGGCATTAAGAAGACCGTCGTCCGTAGCGTAGTAAATAAATCACTCTGTAAGATTATGCTAGCTACTATAGCTTATAATATTATAATATCCGCGAAGTAGATTCTAGGTAATTTGAATAGCTTAGCTAATACACTATCTTAATTTTAGGCCGCGGCTATTTATTAGTTCTGCCCACACTAGGCCCTTAATTTATTACTACTAAAGCTAATAAGTTTTTAATAGGTGCCGTAAACCTAACAGACTACTTACAACCACCTATAAACTTTAAAGATAATATTAACGCGCTATCTAACCTCTACGCGCTCCTTCTCTAGAACGGCCTTACGCTAGTAACTTGTAGGAACTATTCCTTAGTAGTTAACAGCTAGGAGTTATACTGCGCACTTAAAGGAGTCTCCCCCTACCTAGCTAAGCCGCGTAAACTAGGCAAATGGATTGCCCGCTATGCGTTTGGTACCTCCTAGCTATAGATAGGTAGGCTTAAGGCTAAAACCTTATAAGCCTACGTCTCCGTAATTCGCTCGCGCCATATAGATTACGGCATCTTAATTACAGCATTTAAGGATCCTATAGTACACCAATTACTTACCAAAGTAGCTACTATCTCTCCTTTAGTAAAAAAGGATAAGCAACCCATTACTAGGGATATTCTAGCCCAGGTAGTAATATACGGCCTATTGCTACCGGATATTAACACTAATACCGCATTCACCCTTGCATTTACTAGATTTCTATAAATAGGCGAGATTATATACACTACGGCGGAGCTTAAGAACCGAACGACCTTCCTAGCAAAAAAGGCCACTTAACACGATATTACCTTTACGCCTAGTAGAATAATATTCCACCTTAAATAGAGCAAAGCCGACAAGCAACACTAGGGCGTTAACGTTGCTATTACGGCAGTAGGCGGCCTATTATGCCCAGTCGCTGCTATAACGAAGCTGTTTAATAGGGACCCTTAACCCCTTAACTCTCCCTTATTTAGTCTTAATGGTAAACCCTTTACCTCTCTAGGGGTTCGCAAGATCCTTTCCTCCCGTCTAGTAGCTGCTAGGATTAACCCAAGTAGTTACTTAAACTACTCCTTCCGCTAGGGCGCTACCTAGTTCGCTAAAGATTTAGGGTGTTTATATTAGCAAATTCAGCAGCTAGGTTAGTAGTTATTAAAAGCCTTTCGCCTATATATTAAGACTAAGACCACTAACCTCCGTTGCCTTAACTCTTACTTTTAGCGTGGTATACCGCTCTTAGCGTAAGGATTACTACGTAGTAGGTTAAGATATTAAGAGGGCCGCTAAGGCGCTAGTAGTAAGCAAGCTAATAGCAATTTTCCATGCCGGGTATAGAAAATCCTAATTAGTTAGCTTATAACTTAGGGTTAACAGAATATGGCAGAATACAATAATATAGCAGAACTTGGCAGAATACAACAATATAGCAGAATTTAGCAGAATGCGACAAGGTGGCAGAATTTGGCAGAATGCGACAAGGTGGCAGAATTTAGCAGAATATAGCAGAATGCGGTAATGTCTTATTAGGCGCAAAAGCTTCGCTTAGGGATATCTAGCCGCTTTAGGGCAAATCCTTAGCAGATTTAAGTGCTAGGAACTAGCAAAACTGCTAAGAACTAGCCCTAGAGCGACCTTATAGCCCTACACCTCCCAATTATACAAAAATTAAATATCCCCTTACGTAACTGCAATAGATAGATACTAGCGTCTATATATTGCTTGGCAGCATTTACCTCAGCAACACATAATACTAAGACCTCCTACAATATTCGCGAATATCAAACGCAGTCACTATATAGCTAATTCGCTTTCCCTACCCGCCATCCCTTGTACTTAGTATGCATTATATATAGATAGCGCTTTAAGGCAATTCTTTAGTAGGTGCTAGGAACTAGCAAAACCACTAAGAGCTAGCCTTAATGCGACCACTATAGTTAGATAGTCTTGCAGCTATAGGCTTACGGTCAGGAACATCTAGCCGCTTTAGGGCAAATCCTTAGCAGATTTAAGTGCTAGGAACTAGCAAAACTACTAAGAACTAGCCCTAGAGCGACCTTATAGCCCTACGCCTCCCAATTATATAAAAATTAAATATCCCCTTACGTGACTGCAATAGATAGATAGGCTATAATAAAACCACCTACAAGCTATTAAAGAATTTTAAAAAACGCTATAAGAAAGGTTTAGGAGTATTAGGAGAAATTAGGTTAAGTAATATTAATAAAAAGGATTGTAAAAAAAAATTACCTAAGGGGGACCTAAGAGGAATACTTACTAATGTATTTGGATCTATTTCTATCCCTATTTAAGGAAAATCCGTTTTTTTATCACTAAGCTTAGCTAGACCCTACTAAACAAGCTTCCACTCCTTTAAACGGACCTTCTTATAAAACTTTTTAAGACATAGAAGATAGGCAAAGGCAGAGAGATAGGCCTTAAAGGCATGCTACTGGGCAGCCATGGCCTCTTATTTTACCTTCCTTAAATGATATAGTTTATTAAGGGCGCTTAAGAGCTTACTATTAAGTCTTACGGTGGCAGATTAAACCTAGGGCCATAGCAGCAATTAATAAGGACACTTAACGGCTAGAAAGACTAACTGTAACCGACTACCGAGGCTTGCATCACGTCGTGACTCACCACCTCGTATGTCTCACTACCTATGTCTCACTACCTGTTTCCATTACCTATTGCCGACTGTAAGCGCAGTCCCCTTGCCACCATTTCTGTATATATACCTCTTGATTTCCATAGATTTACAATCAAGTTGCTTATTCAATTCCTACACACTGCAAAGCTTACACTAACAGTATACGTAATTCGGCATTAGAAATAGAGCGAACGTTATAGGACAGCTATATATTTGCTTTCGTATACTTAGAGTAAGAGAAAGGTAGCAACTAGAAGGAGCCGCAATTATAACACAAACTAACCCCTCTTTTATATAACGAGAGTAAGGAGCAGATCTAGACCAGTTAAATTAAGCTAAATGTTAAGCCTTTCTGAACCCTTAATCGTATACACGAGATTCGTGCCCAACATACATAAAATCTACGTGTAATATGTATTAAAAACCACTGTATTTTGCATATAAAGTCTACGGATAAGGCTGCCCATTTTACATTTAAATTCAGCTCTATATGCACTAAAAAATTTGATTCAAAATGTATTAATTTAAGATGCATATTTCAGAGCGTAAAGACTCGTAAGGAGTGGCGGGACGGAACCGAAGAAAATTTGCGCTCGGGAAGTGAGCCTGTCACCTGCTTCTTTAACCCCACCCATTGCTCTGGGTGAAACCTTCAGCGCTATGGATAACAGAAACTTACTTAGTAGCAGTCCTTGCTCAGTCTGTTTGGAAGTCCTCCAGAGAAAGCAGAGACTCTTCTTCTCTAAAGATGGACAATTCGATTATGACCACCACAAGACGGCTGAAAGTCTTCGCCAGTCGAGTCAGCAGCTCTGCTATATCTGCACGACGGTGTGGACGTCTTTGAGCATGGCCAAAAGAGAAACAATATTAACCGCTCCATACGAGGGCTATTGCACAAAGATATCCCTCCTCAGTTCCGAAATAATGGCTCCGGGTTCGGATGACCACCGTGACTCTATCTTCTTGGTGGTTGGAGTTAATGCAAGCGAAGATAATATAACTATTGGAATAAAGACAACGGTGGCTTCCATTATGTTTCTGATACAGCCTTCAGAGAGTAAGCAGTATTCGTTGTCCGACTCCCGGCCATATCCAACTGTGTTGTGGTGTTTCAACTTACTTAGGAGTATTGCGATAGAGATGGAACAGTACAACATTCAAGAAACCCTGGAGACATCCACGGCATCCACAAAATCATGGGCACTGGCACAGCGATGGTTCCAACGATGTGCGGAGACCCATGCACGATGCAACTTAATTGACACGGAAATGATTGGATGGTATCCGACCAGATTGATTGATCTTGGTTCTTTTAACTCTGAGCCCCGATTGATCATTACTAACGATACCGATATGCAAGGACGGTATGTAACACTTAGCCATCGATGGGGGTCCTCACGGCTCCTACAGCTAAAAACTGCGTCCTTACATAGCTTTCGGCAGGAAATTCCATCCTCCTCTCTCCCAAGAACTTTTCTAGACGCTATGAAAGTAGCGAGACGTTTAGGGGTTCGCTACATCTGGATTGACTCGCTCTGCATCATCCAAGATAGTCGGGCGGACTGGCTAAAGGAGGCGGCTCTAATGCATCAAGTTTACTCAGGCTCTTTGTGCAATATATCGGCCACTAGCGGCAGAGAGAGCTCTCTTGGTCTCTTCGTGAAACGTGACCCGAGTCTCCTCTTCCCTTGCAGGGTCAACATATCTTGGAATGGTGGTCCTGAGTCTTCGTATCAGGTTGATCACACTTCGTTCTGGGCGTCTCAGGTCCTCGAGGCATCGCTCAATCAGAGAGCATGGGTCGTCCAAGAACGGCTGTTATCTCCGCGGGTCCTTCATTTTGGTCATCAACAGATTCTTTGGGAATGCCGCGAGCTGGACGCGGCGGAAAAGTATCCCGAGAAATTACCTCTGGTGTTGGCGTCCGGCCAAGGTTTCTATAAAGCCATTGATCCCCTCACGGATGATCCTGACCACAACAAGAATACAGAGGACCAAACTTTAAGGATATACCAGGGTTGGTACAGGATCCTCGGAACCTATAGTGACAGTCTCCTAACGATGCCCGAGGACAAACTGGTAGCGATATCTGGAATTGCGCGGAAGATGCAGACCATCATGCTAGACAGTAGGTACGTCGCCGGTCTTTGGTTAGGGTATCTACCCAGTCAGCTACTGTGGTTCGTCAAAGACTGTAAACAGTGTAACGGAGAGCCATCTATGCGTCAGGAGACACCGTACCGCGCTCCTAGCTTTTCGTGGGCAAGTCTTGACGGCAGCATCACGCCTGGCTGGTTCACAGATACTAACGACACAAGTCAAAAAATCGTTGCTGAGGTCGTAGAGGTGTCTGTTAAACCCGAGACCGATGATATGTTCGGACCCGTAAGAGGAGGCTTCGTCCGTATTCGTGGCTATCTGAAAAAGATTCGTCTTAGCAGAATGGCCACTCTGGCTACGATGTGGAATATGGAAGCCAATGGAGTCTTACTTGATTCTGACAACAACAATGAGACCTATGAAGAAAATGAAGTAAGGAGATTTAGTCCTCAAATTATGCTGGATGTTGACCAGCCGGGATTTAACGAGGAGCAACAATCGCGATTGTACTGCATGCCAGTTGAGGGAAAGATTATTGGATCGGAGCAGTACAGAGTCCGAAGCTTAATGGGGCTGCTGCTTGAAGAAGCGCAAAACGGGCTAGTAGGACGCTTCAAGCGAATTGGAGTCTTTGCCGCCCATAGAAGAGATCATATTGATCAACTGATGGCCCTATCTGAAGATGTAGAGGGACGGAAAGTGCCATTTCCTTGCGAATCTTACAACATCAAGACTGGTCAACATACTGTTTGCATTATATAATTAGTGCGTTTGAGATATCAACGTGCCTTGGTTCGTTTTCTTCCATTTGAAGCTGATCAGAACAGTGTAGGCGAAAATAATCCGACGGTCAATATTATTGGCCAATATTTGGTATTGGCCAATATCGCTAAATTACCCAATATCGGCCAATATCGGCCAATAATTCTTGGCATTCCCCACAACTCTAAATTTCTTTTACAATATTTATTATATATACAATAAAATGGCTTCTAATAATAAAATATCAAATTCTATACTATCTGCTAGTACGGAAAGATTAAAAGACAAAAGGAACCCCGAAATCTGGTGCTATACACGAGATCCATATAATAATAAGCTAAAAAAATACCGGGATAAGTAATATATTTTATATTATAAATACTATACGGAAGAACCATACGGCGCAAAGTGTGTTATAAATTTCCAGAATTATCTTATAAAGAAGTATAAGATTACTGTTTCTAAAACCCCGGGTGTTATTTATTAAGGTGCTGAAGAAAAGCTTTAAGATCTATATATACAGCTTCGTACGAAATATAATTATACAGAGGTTGATTCTCTTGCACTTAAAAACACTCTTAATAAGGAGGCTATTATGGCTGCCCTTATTTCCCTTATTACCGTATAAAATCTTCCACTTTAACTTATTAAGTAGCCAGAGTTCCATGCATTCTGCTAGGTCCTTAATCTAAAGGTAGAGGGTTTTATTATAACAACTTATACATAAGTAAGGAAGAGGATTAAAGAATTATAGGAATTAATAAAAGACATTGTACGAAAGAAGCTTTAGTTAGCAATATTAAGTATTTATCTTTTAGTTAATATTTGGACCTCTCCTAATCGGCATCTTCTCCTTAGAGTTTACGCCTACTTTATTAAGCAAAACTTAAAAGGACTCTCTAGAGCTCTCCTTACTCTTTATACGGTATAATCTCACAGTAAAGATAATTAGTTCTTAACTTTGCTTTCTATACTAAAGGACTACGGGATTACACAAAAGCTTAGTGTAGTTATCTTAGATAATGCGGGAACGAATAATACTCTTTATTGTACGATTAAAAAGTATATAAAAGAGGAGGAAGCTATTATATAGAAATCTTTATATAAACAAATCCGTTGCAATAGCTATATTATTAATCTTACTGTCTAAGCCTTTCTTTTTAAGGCTAAAGTTAAGCAGATTAATTCGTATAAAGCTAAAGATAAAGATGAAAAATTTTAAGATATGGGCGCCCTTGGAAAGCTCTATAATATTATTATGCATATATAAAGCTCTCCTGGCCGTATAAGGGCTATTAAAGAGCTAGCAGGAAGACTAATTCTACTTAATAATTATATAAGATAGAATAGCTGGTATAAGATATTATAGGTTGCTATTTAACACGAGCCTGCAATAGATTAATACATAAAGAAGTACGGCTTAGATGATAATTTTCTAAATTCTGCAGACTGGAAATAGCTTTGTATAATAATAGGCTTTCTTCTTATCTTTAAGAAAGTAACTCTTATGACTTAAGGGCATAATGCAATAATCTTAGATGTACTTTTTTAAATAGACCTCCTTGTGCACCACTTTAAAAACAGCTTAGTAAGGCATATATATTTAAAGGGAGTATATATAGGCTAATATTGTATAATAGGAAGATTATAAAGAAGACAAATTCTTCTATAAGCGGATTAAGGCTGGATGGGAGGTATTTAATAAATACTACCTAAAGTCTAATAAGTCTCCGCTATATGCTATAGCAATTATTCTTTATCTATAACGTTATACGGAGTATATTAAAGCAAATTAGAGTAAGAAATAGTGAAAGCTAGCGCTTAATGTAGTAGAGTAACTTTAGAACGAGTATCAAAGTTAGTATTAAGGCCCCCAGCCTTTACTATAAGCATTAAGTACTGCATTATATAAAAAGGCCTTATCTAAAGAAGATCTTAATCTATATAAGTAGCTTATTAAGAACCTTAATAAGTTTAATTGCCTAAAGAGCTAAGATAAGTATAAGAACTATATTACTAAGAACCCACTTCATATTAAGGTTTCTCCTCTTAAATGGTAGTATTAAGACAAGTAACGTAAGCGTTGGCCACAACTCTTATTAATGGCTATTAATATTCTATTAATTTTAGTTATAAGTAATAACCTAAAGCGGGTATTTTTAGGAGTATGTTATACGGTTTTATGGGAGCGAGTAAAGCTTAGGGTTAATATAATTAAAATACTTAAATGCTTAAAAAATTGGAAGTAGAATTAAATGGTAATAGAAGAGTTCTAATAGAGAAGAGTTGATTATACGGATAAGAAGAAAAAAAAAAGAATACTTTAAGCTAGATGTAGAATAGAATAGAATATATATACGTATTTCTTCGTACGATATATAATTATGCGCTCCTTCTTTATACAGTACTTTACCTTATTTAACCTCTTTTCTTCCTTTATCTTTAACCTAGCTACTATCTACTACTACGACCAGTTCTAGCTTATTAGCTACTATTAAAACGTAAGTGTTTTGGCTTTGTATAAGTATTGCCTAAGCCTCTAGCCTTACTAATATACTCTTAACTGCCTGCCTTATATAAGTGTTAAGCACTAATAAGTAAAGCAGTAACAGCAGCACTACTACCACAACCACCACCACTACTACTACCACCACTACTACTACTAGTTCATCAACTACTAATATGTAAGTATTCTTACTTTATACAAGCATTGCTTAAGCCTCGCCCTTTACTAATCTACCCTAGTTGCTTGCTTCG
>Ga0307515_10013455_pt1 | contig 15292 bp, 12 predicted proteins | sample 17_EM_MG_FD_194513 | JGI IMG/M metagenome (GOLD analysis project Ga0307515, IMG submission 194513) | Populus trichocarpa ectomycorrhiza microbial communities from riparian zone in the Pacific Northwest, United States - 17_EM | ecosystem: Host-associated > Plants > Roots > Unclassified | place... | reverse complement strand
AGGGTTTGAAGTTGATGACCCAGCATTATTATCAGGTAAGTTTTGTCTTTTTTCAGCAATGTCATATCTATAAAGCGCTAATCTTGGTGCCGCATTAAAAGGAATAATGTCAGAACCAGAGCCTAAGTCAATTACTAATTCGGCTTTATTGATAATAATATTCCCCACGTTTGTGGCAAACTTGCTTAGGTAAGGAAATGAAATTTTGTTTCTTAGTCCGGCTAGCGGCTGTAAATAAGTAACAGGGTATTGTGTAGTAGGATTTGCTAATTGGGTAGCAATAGGTGTTCCTGTATAGTCATGTTTAATAGTTGCCGCAATTGGATTAGATGAAGTTGCAATTGGGAAATTAACAGAAACTGTATCTGTTGCGGTTGATGTTGTTGCATTTTGCTTTTTGTAATAAAGAGCAAGAGAAGAGTTGCTAGCAGCAAAATCAAAGAACATTATACCTCCAATGCCTGTTGAACTTGTTTTGTTAATTTGAACGTGTAGGCCTTTAAATGCATTATTAAAATTAGAATTGTATTTTAATGTAGTAGCATCTAATGATAATATATTATTTTGAATAAAAGAATTATTTAATTTAATCCTGATTTGAGGTGTCACGGTTCTTAATGTATCTGCTTTGCCAGCTACAATATCAGTTACTTTATAAGTGGTTTTTGGAAAAATTTTACCAGTCTTATTCCCTAATAATATGCTATTGTAGGTATATTCCTTGTTGTTCAAGAAACTTGGTTCGTCAGTTAGTTTTTTAGTTAATTGATGAACATCAATACTATAAGTAGCGGTACTATCTCCATAAAATTCACCACCATAATTAAGTACAAGAACAGCAGAGTCTAAGATGGCGCCTGTGCCAAAACTATACGCATCTGAAGATAAATTTACAGCCATTGCTAAACTAGCTTCTGTAGTACCAAAAGTTGGGTCTTTTAAAAAGCCAAGTGGGTGTCTTGTTGCGCCATAGGTTGAGGCCACGTCTTCTGCTATAGTCCTAGAAGAAATAGTTACAGTATCAACCAAAGCCCCTTGTACTGCAATACTTGGGTCAACTTCTAAACCAATTGTAGAGGAGTTTTCGCATGAAGCGAAAAGAAAAAGACTTATCAACAGGGTTAATAAGTCTAGTTTTATAAATTTCATATTTGTTATTAAAATAATGCTTCTTAAGCTACTGAAACCAATTCTTCATCAGAGATTTCTTCATAAAAATTGAAGAAGTTCTCGTAATTTTCGGTTAAATTAAAGGCTAAAGTTGGCTTATTAGAATCTTTAACAAATTTTAACACATCTTCATCAAGCTTTTCGTCAGCTAAAACTACTGCGTCTGAGTGAGTTATGGCGCCAATGTGTAAGCTATTACAATCTGCTTTAATAAATGCCTTTGTATCTTCTTCGGTCATATTTTGCATCACTGCTTTTTTATGCAAATCGGCATTTAAAGTTTCTGTAAAGCAGTTTTCGTAAACCGAATAAACAACTTTGGCATTTTTAAATGTTGGGTCGTTTTTGTAAGTGGTTTTAATATAAGCAGGAACTAAAGAAGTCATCCATCCATGGCAATGAACAATGTCTGGAGCCCAACCTAGTTTTTTAACAGTTTCTAATGCGCCTTTGCAAAAGAAAATGGTACGCTCGTCATTATCTGCATAAAATTTGTTTTCCTTATCTCTGAAAACATATTTTCTTTGAAAATAATCTTCGTTGTCTAAGAAATAAACCTGCATACGTGCAGCAGGAATTGAGGCTACTTTAATGATTAACGGATTGTCATTATCATCGATAATAATGTTCATTCCTGATAATCGAATAACTTCGTGTAACCTGTTCCTTCTTTCGTTAATGTTACCAAACCTCGGCATCAAGATGCGGATTTCGAATCCTTTTTCTTGCATTGCTTGTGGAAGTTGACGGGTAATTTCAGAAATTTTAGTGAGTTCGAGGAAAGGCGACATCTCGTGTGTAACAATCAGTAGCTTCGTTTTTGCCATCTCCATAGTATATATTAAATTATGTTAATTTAAAGATTATCAAGGTGCAAAGGTACGAATAATATTAACATTTATCAATAACTTATGCAATAGCCTTTGTAAGTTATTAGATAATTGTTCAACTTTGAGCTTTACAAACCAATTGGTAATTTGGAAATCACAAATACAATCTCAGCATTACAAATGTTGTTAACGCCTTTAAAAGAGGCAAAATCTAAAATTGCCTTAGTGCCTACTATGGGTGCATTGCATAAAGGACATTTATCATTGATAAAGATTGCGCAGCAGTATGCTGATATAGTTGTATGTAGTATTTTTGTGAATCCTACTCAATTTACAGACCCAAAAGATTTAGAAAAATATCCACGCCCGTTAGAACACGATATTAAAATGCTGAAAGAAGCTGGCTGTAATTTAGTATTTATGCCAACTGTAAAAGAAATGTACCCTACTTTTCCAACTCCAGAAGATTGGCATATTGACTTAGGAGCTGCAGAATTTTTACTGGAAGGTGAGTTTAGAAGAGGGCATTATCAAGGCGTAACTCAAATTGTAAAGAAACTTTTTGATGCGGTAAACCCAGATGTTGCATTCTTTGGTCAAAAAGATTTCCAGCAGGTGCTGATGATTAAAAATATGGTTAAGCATTTTAATATGCCAATTGAGATTGTTTCTTGTCCAATTATAAGAGAAGATGATGGATTGGCAATGAGTTCTCGTAACATTCATTTGTCTAATACGGATCGGGAAAATGCGTTGGTGTTAAGTAGAGCTTTGCAATTTGCTGCCAATAATTTTAATAAATTATCAATTGATGAGTTATTAAAGAAGGCCAAATTGATGATTAATGAAACACAAGGTGTAGAATTAGATTATTTTACTATTGCAGATGGTGAAACATTATTGCCAATAGGTGAACAAGGAAAAAACCCCATTGCACTAGTTGCTGCAAAAGTTGGCGAAACACGTTTAATTGATAATATGCTGCTTAATTAATCAGTTTAATCACATAAAACCTTTAAAAATCGTCTTCTAAAAAACTTTATTCCTAACTTTGTAGCATGATTATCGAGATCTTAAAATCGAAAATACACCGCGTTAAGGTAACACAAGCAGAATTAAATTACGTTGGTAGCATAACTATAGACGAAGATTTATTAGACGCTGCCAACATTATTCCTAATGAAAAGGTTCAAATTGTTAACAATAACAATGGCGAACGTTTTGAAACTTATGCCATAAGGGGCGAACGTGGTAGTGGTATGATTTGTCTAAATGGGGCAACAGCTCGCAAAGTGCAGGTTGGAGATATCCTAATTATAATGTCTTATGGTTCTTTGCCAATGGAAGAAGCAAAAAAATATCAGCCAATTTTGGTGTTTCCCGATGACAATAACCGTCTGCTAAAATAATTACAGAATTTAGTTGGCTCTATTCTCTTCCTCACTTCTTTTGTTCTCCTTTATTTTGTAGGTAGAGAGACCAAAGTTGTAAGTTAAGCTAAAAGCCAAGCGTTGGGCGCCAAAATAATGATACATGTCATTATTGATAATGCTTTTTTCCCTAAAAATCAATCTTCTTTTGATGTTGTCGAAGGCATCATAAAGCGTAAGTTTAGTGTTGAGCTTATTTTTGAACCAGGCTTTTTGTAAACCAAAATCAACCCCATAAACAGATTTAAATACATAAAGACCATTCCCACTTTTTGATTCGTAACTATAGCTAACATCCAACAGCCAATCTTTTAAGCTGAAAACCTGACTACCGTTGACAGTATAATTAAATACACCAATATGGTATGTCTGATTGAAGTAAGGAGTTAATTCCTTGTTGTAATAAAAACCAATATTATTGCTCATTCGCCACCATTTATTGATGATTAAGGGTGAACTTAACTGTAGGTTTGCAAATTTTCTATAGGGAAGATTTCGGCCCAAGAAAATCAGCTCATTTATTTCTGGATTATATTCAGGATAGCGGGCAAGTACATCTATTTCTCGTCCAACATTTATTGAAATATTAATTGATTTTCTACTATAGGCCAATGCTAAAAGATTTGTTGTAGAGGGTTGCAAGTATGGATTTCCTATCCAATAATGTCGTGGGCTGTAGTAAAAACGGAAAGGGTTTAAAGCTGCAAAAGTTGGTCTAGTTAACCGCTTACTGTAACTGAAACTAAGTTGTTCGCCATTGTTAATGCTATAAGTAATGTTGAGACTTGGCAACCATTTCAAATACTTCCTTTCTGTAATCATGTTAGTTGTTATTGAATTTGATATGCTATGTGTATGCTCAGTTCTTAAACCTAAGCTGTAATTAAAATTGTTCAATTTGCCTAGGTAAGAGAGATATCCTGCGGTAATATACTCATGGTAGCCGAATTGGTTGCTTCGCTTAGGGTCTAAGTTAAAAACCACATTCGCTAAAGTATCATAACGAAGATTATTTTGAGTTGTAGTGTATGCAATTTTGGCACCAATTTCTATTTTACCAATGCCTATGGCTTGGCTGTAATCTGCTTGTGCATTATGAATCAATATATTGTTCCTAGAATTGGTTTTCCAATGATTTAACCGTTCATTGCTCAATTCATTCCAATTTTGGATGTCTTCGTTTTGCCGATTATCAATTTGTGCTAAAGATGCAATTACATGAAGCTCGCTATTTTTAAACTGGGCATCGTAATTGAGTCCTCCTGCGTAATTATGTTGTTTGGGCAATGCATCATTAGAGCCGCTAACAAGTGCAGTTGTTTGTGCTAAATTGTTTGTTTGTGTAAGTAATTGATTGTTTGTTACCGCATTTCTGTCTATTTGGAAAGTTCGTACAAAAGCTTCTAAACTTTGCCCTTTTTGCAATTCGTAAGCTACCCTTGCCTGCACATTAAAATTCTGATTTGAAGTAATTGTTCGTGTATCGGTAGTCATAGCGTTGGTATTAGGTAAATACTGTAAGGCATAGTATTTATAAAAGGTGCTTCCAGTAGTGTGTCCCAACTTTAAATCGTAGAACAATCGGTTTGTTTTATAGGCAAGAGACAGGTTGTTATCAAGCAAACTATAGTTGTTTCGCTGAAACCTAGCATTGTAAGCCCCTTTAAGGCCTAAAGTTTGATTTCTTTTTAGTTTAACATCAATAATACCTTGATATTCTCCATCGTATTTTGAAGAAGGCTGGTTAATTAACTCAATTGATTCTACCATTTCTGGAGATAAGCTGTTTAAGTAGATTTGAATTTCATCACTATTCATATTTACCGGTTTTCCGTCAACAAATAATGTTGGGGTAGCTCTGCTGGCCATTAGCATTGTGCCGTCTTGGTTAATTTGTAATCCAGGAAGTTTTCTAAATACATCAAGTAGGTTTGCTGATGATTTAAAAAAAGCATTATTAGCAACGGTAATTTTTATTTGACCATTTTTTGTGCTAAAACTAGGTTGACCACCAGTAATGGCTACTTCTTTAAGGAGATTAAGGTCTTCAGCCAATAAAATATTACCTAAATCTAAATCCTTTGGATTATTCTCATTGACCAATATTTCTTTTTCTGTTTTTTGATAACCTATTACTGTAGCTGATAAAAGGTACTTTCCTTTTGAGATTTCTTTAAACTCAAAACCCCCAAGCGTATCGCTATTTGCATATTTAATAAAGTTTGGATGCTCTTTATCGATCAATTTCAGATTGCCAAAAGGAATATTTTGATTGGTTTTACCATCAATGAGTTTTCCCTTAATTGTTTGAGCATTTAAAGACTGGATAATAAATAATAGGGAGCATAATAATAATGTTGATTTCATTTTCTTGCGTTGTGTTATGGAGTGACCCAAAACTAGCAGCGATGAAAAGGAAATTGGTTTTGATTTTCAGATTTGGGAGTTCGGAATTATAAATTCAGACAAATCTTAAATTATGAAATAACTAATAATTGCTCTTTATAAAGGGTTGGTGTAGTCTGCTTTAATTTTTTGAACGCAGTATAAAAAGTAGATTTAGAATTAAATCCAACTTCATAGCCAATCGCTTCTAGCTTAATGTTGGTGTTATTGGTAATCAATGTACAAGCCTCATTTATACGGTATTCATTTACATAAGCCGCAAAGCTTTTACCTAGATTATCATTAAGAAGTTGCGATAGTTGATGACTTGAAACGTTGATTTTTTGAGCAAGGTCATTTAGCTTAAGGTCAGGATTTTTATAAATTTCCTTTTCTAGTATAATTTGTTGAAGTTTCTCTGTCAATACAAGCGCCCGCTCACCTCCAATTTTTTTATTGGCATAACGCTCTGGGTCTTGACCATCTGAAAAAAAACTGCTTGTTTTTCTTTTGCTAATAAATAAGAAAACATTTAAATAAAGAATAAGCGAGAAAAATAAAGCCCCACTAATACATGGTCCATTAAAAAAATCAAAAAAGGATAATTTAAATGACACAGGGATCACCAGATTGCCTATAAATACAGACAGCAATAACATCTCTGTTTGGGAAATCTTTTCTCTTGTACTAAAGAATTTAATTAAGACTCTTTTGAGCAACCAGCCTGCTAACATCATATAAGCGGTCAATTGTAAAGCAACTATAGTCCAAATGTAATTTTCCCATATATCAGGACGACTATCGTATGGTGTAATAATGCTGATAGTTGCAATTACCAAGAACCAAAACACATAAGTCGCTTTCTGTATGGTAGTTATTTTTGCATTTGGCTCAAGTGCCGATTTAATAAAATAGAAAAGAGATGGACCAACCAAAGTACTTCCCCAAAGACCAATTTGGATATAGATGCCTGGCAAATCTGGATAAAAATAATAGATAAAAGATTTGCCGATCTTTAAGCAAAGGCCTAAAAGCAATAGCCCTAAGAAATAAGAAGCAGGGGACTTTGATTTTTTGAAAAATAATAGATAAACACTAATGATAAAACCATTAAAGACACCTAAGGCACTAAAGAAAAATAGGATTTGTTGAGCTAGGTTCATTTAACAAAAATAACAATCTTATGGTAATCTAGGTTGTGTTGCCAGAACCAATTTTTGGTGAAAAAATGTTCTTAAAACCACTTAATTTTATCGATTAGTTTCTGATTGTGCGAAATTAACTCTTTTGAAAAGCAAATTCAGCTCTTTTTTGATAATTCAGTCCTGCCACCGTTTCTGCCAGAAAATGGCATCCACTCATGTCAGGTTTATTTAAGTTAAGCCTGTAGTGCTTAGGTGGGAAAACTCTCATAGTAGCAAAAGCCTTCGTGAAATAAGCCTGATTGTAGCGAACACGAATCCCGATTTTTCTTCGGGAGAGTAAAGCGGAAAGCAGGGCAACGCTTTATTTTTCCACTGCCTTTGCCTTCTTAAAACTCTTAAGGCTTGTCTCAATAAGCATTTGAAATAAAAAATTACTATGCAGCCATAGTAATTTCATTAAGAAATACTAAATTTGGCATCGTTAACCATTTATAAACTTTAATTATGCTTTTTGAGTTAAGTGAAGAACAATTAATGATACAACAGGCGGCAAGAGATTTTGCACAGACAGAATTGAAGCCTGGCGTTATCGAAAGAGATGAACATCAAAAATTTCCGGCAGAACAAGTTAAAAAACTGGGAGAACTTGGGTTTTTGGGAATGATGGTGGATACAAAATATAACGGCAGCGGTATGGATGCTGTTTCTTATGTTTTGGTAATGGAAGAGTTATCAAAAGTTGATGCGTCTGCTTCTGTAGTGGTTTCTGTTAACAATTCATTAGTTTGCTACGGATTAGAAGCCTATGGAAGTGAAGCTCAAAAGGAAAAATATTTAAAGCCGCTAGCTTCGGGAGAAAAGATTGGTGCATTCTGTTTGTCTGAGCCAGAAGCAGGTTCTGATGCAACATCTCAACAAACTACTGCCGAAGATATGGGAGATTATTACCTGTTAAATGGTACAAAAAACTGGATTACTAACGGAAGCACCGCAAGCACTTATTTAGTAATTGCACAAACGCATAAAGAATTAAGGCATAAAGGCATTAATGCATTTATAGTAGAAAAAGGAACTCCTGGGTTTACAATCGGTCCGAAAGAGAATAAATTAGGAATTCGTGGTTCTGATACACATTCGTTAATGTTTAATGATGTAAAAGTCCCAAAAGAGAATAGAATTGGCGATGATGGCTTTGGCTTTTCTTTTGCAATGAAAACTTTAGAAGGAGGCAGAATTGGCATAGCTGCGCAAGCGCTAGGAATTGCAGCAGGTGCTTACGAATTAGCTTTAGCCTATTCAAAACAGCGTAAATCCTTTGGCAAGCCAATTTCAGACCATCAGGCAATTGCGTTTAAATTAGCCGATATGGCTACGCAAATTGAGGCGGCAAGAATGTTGGTTTACAAGGCTGCTTGGTTAAAAGACCAAGGTCAATCTTATACTTTGGCAGGTTCTATGGCTAAATTATTTGCTAGTAAAGTAGCAATGGATGTTACAGTTGAAGCTGTACAAATACACGGTGGCTATGGTTTTGTTAAGGAATATCACGTAGAAAGGTTAATGAGAGATGCAAAAATCACGCAGATATATGAAGGTACATCTGAAATACAAAAAATGGTTATCAGTAGAAATATTTTAAGCAAATAGAAAGCTTAAAGACTAAAGCAAAAGAAGCCACAAGGAAAATATTCTTTGTGGCTTTTGTGTCTTTGTGGTTAATTAATTTATTTTTTATCAACACCGAAGATTGAATCTAATATCATCTTGATTACAGAAACTGCGATTGCTAAAATTGCTGCAGCTAAAAATCCTGAGGTATTAAATCCGGTCATCCAATTATCTACCAATAAAATCATCAATACAGTAATAATAAATGAGATTAAGCCAAGGGTTAATACATTCAGAGGGAAAGTGAAAATCCTCAATATTAATCCTATAGTTGCATTCGCAATTGCAATTAAAACTGCAGCAATAATTGCGCTTCCATAACCATCTACACTTACGCCAGGCACAAGGTATGAACCGAGCATCATTGCCAAGCCCATTAATAAAATTTCGAGTATTAGTTTCATCTGTTTATATTTATATTTTTAGTTGTCAGATGGAGCCTTTGATAATTAATAATCATTTCATCTGTGGTTTAATGTGCTGTATTTAAGAATATGCAGGCTCAGCTAGTCTTTGTTTAATGATTATTTAATTATGTCGGGTTCATAATGTTAATTTAGTTAGATGTTTAAATATATAAAGATTTTAGCAATTGTTATTTGTGCTGCTTTAACTGCTTGTAACGCTACAAATAGCAAGCCATTATCTATTCGTTTTTCTTCAGATAGCAATAGAATTATTATTAGCAATATTAATGAAGCAGGATTATATCAACTTAAGACTAATATTAATATAGATAGCAACTATCAAAAATTAGTTTCTGTTTTGCAGACGCCTGCTGAAGATGATTCCACAAGTATGGAAGTAGAGTGGCCTGGAAAATTAAGCGTGGCAGGTGATAGCTTAATTTTTACCCCAAATTTACCCTTTGAGAAGAAGAAAGAATATCTAGTAGAAACGATACTGAATGCACAGTTCGCAAGTGGTAAGGACATTATAAAATCTAAAGTTGGGTTTAAAGTGAAAGCGCAGCAGCAATTGTTAAAGCGATAGTCACTGTCCTCATTTTCAAATGCATTTTTGATTTTGAAAAAATAATTCGTACATTTGCACGGTAATAGAGGAAGAAGAGGGGACGGTGTCCCCTCTTTTCTTTTACAATAAATTAGGATATGCAGGTAGAAAAAAGAGTTAAAGAACTTGTAGAAGAAAAGATTGCAGATAGACCTGAATTGTTTTTGGTATCAATAAAAATGTTGCCAAATAACAAGCTGATTATTCATGTAGATGGTGATGAAGGGATAAGCATTCAAGATTGTGCAGCAATTAGCAGGCACGTTGGCTTTCATTTAGAAGAAGAAAACACGATTGAAAAAGCCTACAATTTAGAAGTTTCATCTCCGGGCGTTGGTGAGCCGCTTTTGTTAACTCGTCAATACCATAAAAACATTGGACGAGATTTAAGCGTTAAACAGGCAGATGGGAAAGTGAAAGAAGGCAAATTGCTTGCGGTTATCGATAATGCAATTACAATAGAAGAAAAAGTAAGAGAAAAAGGTAAAAAAGTTCAACTGGTAGAAGCCCAAATTGAATTTAATAATATAGTAGAAACAAAGGTTTTAATTTCATTTAAATAGAAAAATGAGCAATATTAACTTAATCGATTCATTTCAGGAGTTTAAGGACTTCAAGAATATCGACCGCCCTACAGTAATTAGTGTGCTGGAAGAGGTATTTCGCAGTATGTTGCGTAAAAAATATGGCACAGACGAAAACTGTGACGTAATCGTGAATCCAGATAACGGGGATTTGGAAATCTGGAGAACCAGAAAAGTAATGGAAGATGGATTTTCTGAAGATGATGATTTAGAAATTGAACTTGCTGAAGTGAAGTTATTAGATGCAGATATGGAAGTTGGTGACGACTACATTGAGCAAATCACTTTAGAGAGTTTTGGTCGTAGAGCTATTTTAGCGGCTCGTCAAACTTTGGTTTCTAAGGTTTTAGAATTAGAGAAAGACGAAATCTTCAAAAAATATAAAGATAGAGTTGGCGAGATTGTAACTGGTGAAGTTTATCAAGTTTGGAAAAAAGAAACTTTGGTATTGGATGATGAAGGTAACGAGTTAATGATGCCTAAAACAGAACAAATCCCAGCAGATTATTTCAAAAAAGGAGATTCAGTTCGTGCTGTAATTTCTAAAGTTGATATGGTTAACGCAACTCCTAAAATTATCATCTCTAGAATTGCACCTGAGTTTTTACAACGCTTATTTGAAATCGAAGTTCCAGAAATTTTTGATGGTTTAATTACCATTAAGAAAATTGTTCGTGAACCAGGAGAGCGTGCTAAAGTTGCTGTAGAGTCTTATGATGATAGAATTGACCCAGTAGGAGCTTGTGTTGGTATGAAAGGTTCTCGTATCCATGGCATCGTTAGAGAATTAAAAAATGAAAATATTGATGTGATTAACTTCACAAATAATATTTCATTATATATCCAACGTGCTTTAAGTCCAGCAAAAATCACTTCTATTAAGTTAGACGATGTGACAAAACATGCATCAGTTTACTTAAAACCAGATCAAGTTTCTTTAGCCATTGGTCGTGGTGGTCATAACATTAAGTTGGCAGGTAAGTTAACTGGCTATGAAATTGATGTTTATCGTGAAGCTGGTGAAGAAGATGAAGATGTGGATATCGAAGAATTCTCGGATGAAATTGATAGCTGGATCATTGATGAATTAAAAGCTATTGGTTGCGATACAGCAAAAAGTGTATTAGCTTTATCTGTTGATGAATTAGTGAAAAGAACCGATTTAGAAGAGGAAACAATTAAAGAAGTAATTGGCATTCTTCAGTCGGAATTTGAATAAACGTTGTATGCTTGAATAAACAAGGAATAAACGTTACTTTTGTATATAATTAGTAAAAAAATAGGATAATAGATGTCAGACGACAAAGCCGTAATTTTATTTAAAGCAGCCAAAGAGCTTAACATAGGAATTGCTACAGCAGTAGAATTTCTTGGTAAGAAGGGCTTTGCTGTGGAAAATAAGCCCACTACAAAACTTTCTAAAGAGATGTATGATACATTGATGAGAGAGTTTCAGGGGGATAAAATCGTAAAAGAAGAAGCCAATCAGATAGTTATAGGTAAAATACGTCGTGACGAACCCGAAGCAGCTGAGAGAGCTCCTGAGGTGCCTAGTAAAAAACAAGATTTTGAAAACGAAGGTATTCTAATTAAGAACCTTCATTCATATATTCCTCCGGTTGAAAAACCTAAGGAAGAAAAACCTGTTGAGGCAAAACCAGTTGAGCCCGTAAAGGCTCCTGAACCAGTTGCAGCAAAAGAAGAAGATGGTTCTTTACCAGGTGTTAAAATTGTTGGTAAAATAGACCTTAACAACTTAAATAGCAAAACTCGTCCTGATAAGAAGGAAGAGCCAGCCCCAGTTGTTGAGGCTAAAAAAGAAACACCAGCTCCTGAAGCACCAAAAGTAGCTGAGCCAGTTGCAGAGAAACCTGCACCAGTTGAGGAAGTAAAAGCTCCTGTTCAAGAAGCACCAGTTCAAGAAGCTAAGGTTGAAGAAAAACCAAAAGCTGTTGAACCAGTTGCTCCAACTCCTGTCGCAGAGGTTAAAGAAACTCCGGCAGAAGATGAGGTAATTAAAGCTCGTTCGGTTAAATTATCAGGACCAAACATTATTGGTAAAATTGTATTACCAACAACTCCTGATCGTAGAAACCAACCAGTAGCTTCATCTGGTGATAGCGAAGCAGCTAAGCGTAAACGCAAGCGCAAGAAAACTCCTGGTGGACCAAATGCTCCTCAACAAGGACAAGGTGGTAATAATCAAGGAGGACAACAAAGCCAACCTCAGCAACAAGGGCAACAAGCTCCTCGTCCTGCAGGTGGTGGTGTTCCAGCTAACAGACCAGATTTTAGAAATAATACAAACAATACAGCTGGTGGTCGCCCTAACTTTAGAAATGCCAGACCTGGTGCTCCTACAACAGGCGGTCCTAAAGAAGAACCAACAGAAAAAGAAATACAAGATCAGATTAAAGCAACACTTGCCCGTTTAAGTGGCGCTGGTAAATCTGGTAAATTTGCACAAAGAGCAAAATTACGTCGTCAGAAACGTGATGATGTTGCATTAACTGCAGAAGAAGCGGCAGCAGAAGAGCAATTACAATCTAAAGTATTAAAGGTTACAGAATTTGTTACGGCAAATGAATTAGCTAATATGATGGATGTACCAGTTACCAAAATTATTGGTACTTGTATGAGTTTGGGTATGTTCGTTTCTATTAATCAGCGTTTAGATGCTGAAACTTTAACAATTGTTGCTGATGAATTTGGCTATGAAATTCAGTTTGTAAAAGCTGATGAAGAAGCTGATAGTGTAATTGAAGAAGAAGATGCACCAGAAGATTTAGAAACTAGAGTTCCAGTGGTAACCATCATGGGTCACGTAGATCATGGTAAAACATCATTGCTAGATTATATTCGTAAAGCGAATGTGGTAGCTGGTGAGGCCGGTGGTATTACACAGCATATTGGAGCTTACAAAGTAACAACTAACTCTGGTAAGCAAGTTACTTTCTTAGATACACCTGGTCACGAAGCCTTTACAGCAATGCGTGCTCGTGGTGCTAAAGTAGCAGATATTGCAATTATTGTTATTGCTGCGGATGATGCGGTGATGCCTCAAACTAAAGAAGCAATTAACCACGCACAAGCTGCAGGTGTTCCTTTAGTATTTGCATTTACAAAAATTGATAAGCCAGGCGCTAACTCAGATAGAGTAAAAGAACAATTATCTGCTATGAATATCTTGGTTGAAGATTGGGGTGGTAAATTCCAGTCTCAAGAAATCTCAAGCAAAAGCGGATTAAATGTTGATTTACTTTTAGATAAAGTATTATTAGAAGCAGAGCTATTAGAATTACAAGCTAATCCTAATAAACGTGCAACAGGTACGGTTATCGAGGCAACTCTAGATAAAGGTCGTGGTATTGTAACTACAGTATTGGTTCAAGCTGGTACTTTAAGAGTTGGAGACCCGATTTTAGCAGGTAGTTATAGCGGTAAAGTTAAAGCTTTATTTAACGAACGTGGTGCTAAGGTTAATGAAGCGGGACCATCTGTACCGGTACAGGTATTAGGTATGCAAGGTGCACCAACTGCGGGTGATAAATTCAACGCAATGGAGAGTGAGGTTGAAGCAAGAGAGATTGCAAATAAACGTTTACAATTAATGCGTGAGCAAGGTTTGCGTACGCAGAAACATATTACATTGGATGAGATTGGTCGTCGTTTGGCAATTGGTAACTTTAAAGAGTTAAATTTAATTGTTAAAGGTGATGTGGATGGTTCAATTGAGGCATTAGCCGATTCATTATTGAAACTATCTACTGAAGAAATTCAAATCAATATTATTGGTAAAGCTGTAGGTCAAATCTCAGAGTCTGATGTATTGTTAGCATCTGCTTCAGATGCAATCATCATTGGTTTCCAAGTACGTCCTTCGCCAGGTGCTCGTAAATTAGCCGAGGCAGAACAAATTGATATTCGTTTATATTCTATTATCTACGATGCGATTAATGAGATTAAAGCTGCGATGGAGGTATGTTAGCTCCAGAATTTGAAGAGAAAATCGTTGCTAACGTAGAAATCAGAGAAACCTTTAAAATTACTAAAGTTGGTACCATTGCAGGATGTATGGTATTAGATGGTAAAATTACTAGAAACAGTAAAATCCGTATCGTACGAGATGGCGTTGTAGTGTATACTGGAGAGTTAGCTTCATTAAAACGTTTCAAAGACGATGTTAAAGAAGTGGCTAAAGGTTACGAGTGTGGTTTAAACATCCAAAACTTTAATAATATTGAAGTTGGGGATATTGTAGAAGCTTATGAACAAGTAGAAGTGAAGCGTAAATTGTAACATTTCTAATTCTTAAAATATAAGGGAGCGATATTTGTATCGTTCCCTTTTTTGTTTTAAACCTATTTAGTAAAATCCTGTCAATTAATTAATGACTCAAACTATCATCCCTCAAGAAACTCCAAATAAAAATTTCGACTTTATAGATTCTATCAGATGTATATCTATGATGGGAATAGTTTGGGAACACTCTGCAATGGGTATTTTTTCCTATAAAGATCAAAGTTCAATTTTGATCCAATCTTTTACCATTCAAGTTTTTAAATTCGTAACCATCGCTTTTTTTATTATAGCTGGCTTCTTAATTAATCATAAATTTCAAGAATACTCTGCAAAGCAATACCTAAAAAACAGGTATAGCAATACGATAAAACCTTGGCTATTTTGGGTGTTTGTGTTTGTTTTAATAACAATTGTAGATAGATTGATAGCTTGGCATAAGGGTAGTGATGTAGGGTTGTTGGCTACCAATTTCCCACTTTATCTAGCTAAGCTGATGAATATTGTGTTATTTTTCAGCCCCTATTGGTTTATTCTTAATTTTCTGATTTGTATAACCATTCTTCTCCTTTGTAAAAAAATTCTTTATAAGCCTTGGTTTGGAATAATACTCGCTGCACTTTCTCTAGTTTACAGTGTCAATCTTTATTTTAGATGGTTTGAAACTACTCACTCTGCAGCCTTATTCGGGTTTGTATTTTACCTTTGGGTTGGAGTTTATCTTAATAAATATTACCACAGTTTTCAAGCTTTTGTGGTAAAGCTTT
>Ga0307515_10013454_pt1 | contig 15293 bp, 14 predicted proteins | sample 17_EM_MG_FD_194513 | JGI IMG/M metagenome (GOLD analysis project Ga0307515, IMG submission 194513) | Populus trichocarpa ectomycorrhiza microbial communities from riparian zone in the Pacific Northwest, United States - 17_EM | ecosystem: Host-associated > Plants > Roots > Unclassified | place... | reverse complement strand
GAGCAGGTGCTCGTGTTCGGCCGTTTCGATGCCTTCGGCGGTGACGCTGATGCCCAGCTGGCGGCACAGGTCGACGAGGGCCTGCAGGACGGCGCGCCGGGCCCGGCCGCCGGGATCGCGGGGTAGCAGCTCGGCGGCGAGCTTGACGGCGGCGATCGGCAGGTCGGGCAGGCTGGCGAAGGTCGAGTAGCCGGTGCCGAAGTCGTCGATGGCCAGCCGGATGCCGAGGTCGGCGAGGCGGCGGAGCATGTCGTGGTGCTCGTCGACGGCGGCCGATTCGGTGATCTCCAGTTGCAGGCTGCCGACCGGCAGCCGACTGGAGCGCAGGGCTTTGTCGATCGTGGCGACCAACCCGGGGTCGGCGAGCTGCAGCGGGGACAGATTCACGCTGATCAGCAGGCCGGGGCGGCGGGTCTGCCAGGCCGCGCCGCGCGTGCAGGCCTGCTCGAGCAGGGTGCGGCCGAGCGGATGAATGAGGCCGGTCTGCTCCGCGAGACCGATGAAATGCTGCGGGCCGAGCAGGGCGGTGCCGGGGCGTTGCCAGCGGGCGAGGGCTTCCACGCCGATGATGCGCCGGTCGGAAAGGTGGTACAGCGGCTGGAAGTGCGGCACGAACTCGCCGCGGTCGAGCGCACCGGGCATCGCCGCGGCCAGGTGGTGCCGGAACAGGTCCCGCGCGGCCCGGGCGGGGTCGAACACGGCCTGGTCGCGACGGTCCTCGCGGGCGCTGTGCAGGGCCAGGTGCGCGTCCCGGAGCCACCGGTCGGGCTGGGCGCCGGCGGTGGCGCCCTCCACGATGCCGGCGGTCACGGTCAGGCGAAGCTCGTGGCCGTCGACCTTGATCGGCGCCCGCAGGAGACGGCCGGCCAGGTCGGCGGCCTTGACGACCTCGTCGACGCCCGCGGTGCCGGGCAGCACGAGCGCGAACTGGTCGTCGCCGGGATGGGCCACCAGGTAGCCGTGGTCCACGGCGAGGCCGAGCAGGCGGGTGGCGACGGCCTGCAGCAGCCGGTCGCCGTGCTCGTGGCCGAGCGCGTCGTTGAGCTCGGCGAACCGGTCGATGCCGACCAGGCACACCCCGATCCGGTCCGGATGCTGCTGCCTTGCCGCGGCGGCGAGATATTCGCGTAGCCCGGCGCGGTTCCGCAGACCGGTGCGTGCGTCGTGCTGCAGGGAATGGCTCAGCTCCTCCTGCAGCCGGATCAGCCGTTTATGCCAGTCGGCGCGATACGCGGCGTTGATCTGCTCGGCGGCCGCGACGGCGGCGTTGCGCTGCGCGCCGGCGAACCCGGTCGCCAGCCCGGCGAGCAACTGCCGGACCCGCGCGGCGAGCTGCCGGCTGTCCTCGCCGATCAGGCCGGGCAGGTGCTCGCCCAGCACGTTGATCGTGGTGCCGAGCACCTCCGGCGCCATCATCCGGCGGCGCACCAACTCGTCGCCGAATTGGCCGCCGGCGCCCAAGTCGAACGGCTCCGCGGTGACGGCGGCGATGATCTGCCACAGCAGGTCCTCCAGGGCCAGGCGGGACCGGGCCCGCGGACCGGGCACGAACCCGCTGCTCGTGATGCCCCGCAGCCAGATCCGGGCCAGCTCGGCCACCGCGCCGGCCTCGGGCTCGCTGCCATGGTGCCCCATGTGCTTTGTCCCCTCCCTGAACGGAAACGCCGGGCATCCTCGTGTCGGCTGGAGGATTATTGTCACGAGCGGGGATCGTCACCAATCGCACCGTGCCGGCGATCCTGTCCTGGCCACCCGAATCCTGCCCTGGTCACCGCGCGGAGAGCGGCGGCGAGAGCCTCCCCGTGGACGCGGATCCTGTCCACGGAACGTGAAAACGGACACCCGTGGATCACCCGAGGGAGGGATTGGGGAGTTTACCTCCGGCGGGCGACGGCGACCAACGCGGCCGGCTGGGGCGGGTCGTCGGCCTCATCCGGCTCGGGCCGCCAATCGGTCGCGGCGACCAGGCCCGGCTCCACGAGCTCGAACCGGTCGTCGATCAGCGCGGCCAGCTCGGCGCGGTCGCGGAGGGTCACCGGGGTCGAGGTACGCTCGTACAGCTTGCGGACGTCCTCCTGGCCCGCCCGCTTGTCTGCGGAGTCGTCCGGTCCACCGTGCGAGATGACCAGGTAGCTTCCCGACCCGAGCGCGTCGGCGAGGTGGGAGATGATCGCGGCGGGCTGGTCGCTGTCGGGGATAAAATGCAGCACGGCCACCAGCAGTACGGCGATCGGCTGCGCGAAATCCAGCAAATCCAGCACGTCCCGGTGATACAGGATCGTGTCGACTTCGCGCAGATCCGCCTCGATCACGCGGGTCAGCCGGTTGCCGTGCAGCAGGGCCCGGCTTTGCTGCACCGCAATCGGATCCCGGTCGACATACATCACCCGGGCCAGCGGATTAGCCTCCTGGGCGGCCTCGTGCACGTTGCCCAGGGTGGGAATCCCGGATCCGATGTCGAGGAACTGGGTCACGCCGGCGGCGGTCAACTCCCGGACCGCCCGGCCCAGGAAAGCGCGGTTCGCCCGGGCCATCGCGCGCACGCCCGGCATCGACTTCTCCGCACGGGCGAAGAACTCGCGGTCCACGGCGAAGTTGTGCACGCCGCCCAGCGCGTAGTCGTACACCCGGGCCGCGTCCGGCACCGTGACATCGACACCGTCCGGCACCCAGTCGTAGGAACTCGTCATCCCGCGACCCCCCCCCGGTACACAGAATCACCCGCCGGCGGACCGCCGCCTCGGTCGCGGCGCCCATCGATGCGACCATCCTATGCAGAGCATCGCCCCGGAGATCCAGGCCCCGGGTGATCGTGCATCAACCGGAAGGAAGCGACGACCGCCCGGGCGCGAGCGAAATCCTTTCAATGAGTGAAAAGACGGCTCGCCGCGGTTGACGCCTACCGGGAAAGTCGGTGACCACACCGCTACCCGGAGGGTCTCATGACGTTCGCGCGCAACCAATGGTACGTGGCCGCCTACGGCACCGAGGTGGGCCGGGATCTGCTCGCCCGCACCGTCCTCGGCGAGCCGCTCGTGTTCTACCGGACGGAATCCGGGCAGGCGGTGGCGCTCGCCGACCGATGTGTGCACCGGCGGTTCCCGCTGTCGCAGAGCCGCCTGGACGGGGACGCGATCGTCTGCGGCTACCACGGCTTCACCTACGACTCCGGCGGCGGCTGCACCTTCGTCCCCGGGCAGCAGCGGATCCCGCGTACCGCCCGCGTCGCCGCCTACCCCGTCGTCGAGCAGGACTCCTTCGTCTGGGTCTGGATCGGCGAGAAGGACAAGGCGGATGCCGCGACCATTCCGCGCGCGCCCTGGCTCGTCGACCCGGCCTACTCGACCGTCTCCGGGATGGAGCCGCTCGAGGCCCGCTCCAGCCTGCTGGTAGACAACCTGATGGACCTGTCCCACGAGACCTACCTGCACGGCGGCTACATCGGCACGCCGGAGGTGGCGAACACCCCGGTCACCACCGAGGTCGACGAGGACAAGGGCATCATCTACGTCAGCCGGCACATGGATGACGCCGAATGCCCGCCGTTCTACGCCAAGTCAACCGGCATCGAAGGCCGGATCACCCGCTGGCAGGACATCGAATACCACCCGCCGTGCCTGTACCTGCTGCACAGCCGGATTGCCCCCCAGGGCCTCTACCCCAAGCCGGACGGCGACGACAGCGACGCCTTCCACGCGGAGATCGTGTACGCGATCACCCCGTCGACGGAGAACTCCACCTACGACTTCTGGGCGGTGGCGCGGGACTTCGCGGTGGACGACGAGTCGGTGACCGAATACGTGCGCTCCAGCAATCACACGGTGGTCATGCAGGACGTCGTCGCGTTGAACCTCCTGGAGCGGGTCGTCGCGGCCGAGGCGGACGGCTACCAGGAGCTCAGCATCAACATCGACACCGGCGGGCTGGCCGCCCGGCGCCTCCTGGCCCGGCTGGCCGAGCAGGGACGGACGGGAGCGCTGCGGTGACCGGGCACCTCGGGATGCTGACCGGCGACCGGGTGTACCGGGTCCACTGGATCCCCGGCAGCGACACCCTGATCGGGGTCTGCCACTGCGGCGCGGAACGCACCGCCGAGGACCCGATCGAGCTGTGGGACTGGCTGCTGGCCCACCCGGACGGCCACACCGCGCGCCGACTTGAGCCGGCCCCGCCGCCGCGACCCGTGCATGCCGGCGTTGCGCCATGACCGCCTGCACCGAGCGGCACCCGCGTGAGCGTGCCTTCGGCCTAAGGAGGCACAGCACATGAGCGAGGATCTGGACCTTGTTGTGGGCGGGGCGGAATCGGTCGCGGCGGGTGTCCTGCTGCTGACGCTGCGCCGCCCGGACGGCGGTGAGCTGCCAGCCTGGACTCCCGGCGGGCACGTCGATCTGGTGCTGCGAGCGGACCTGGTCCGTCAGTACTCGCTGTGCGGCGACCCGGCCGACCGGTCGGCGCTGCAGGTGGCGGTCCTGTGCGAGCCGGCCGGCCGGGGCGGCTCGCGGTTCGTGCACGAGCAACTCGCCCCGGGCGTCCCGGTGCGGGTCCGGGGCCCGCGTAACAACTTCCAGCTCGTCGACGCCAAGCGTTACCTGTTCATCGCCGGCGGCATCGGCATCACCCCGATCAAGCCGATGATCGCGGCCGCTGCGGCCGCCGGCGCCGACTGGCGCCTGATCTACGGGGGCCGTACCCGGGCGTCCATGGCTTTCGCCGCCGAACTGCGCGAACACTACGCGGACCAGGTCAGCGTCTGCCCCCAGGACGAGATGGGGCTGCTCGACCTCGACGCCGCGCTCGGCGAGCCGGCCGCCGGCACGTCCGTGTACTGCTGCGGGCCCGAGCCGCTGCTCGCCGCCGTGCAGGAGCGCTGCCGGAACTGGCCGCCGGGCAGCCTGCACCTCGAACGGTTCGCGCCGGTACCGGCCGATCCGGGCGCCGGGCCGGGGGACGCGTTCGAGGTCGAGCTGAGCCTGTCCGGAAAGACGGTGACCGTACCGGCGGGCACGTCGATCCTGCAGGCCGTGGAGGAGGCGGGCGTGCTGGTGCTCTCGTCGTGCCGGGAAGGAACCTGCGGGACCTGTGAGACGCCGGTGCTCGCCGGGCTGCCCGAGCACCGCGACAGCCTGCTCACCGACGAGGAACGGGACGCCGGCGACGCGATGATGATCTGCGTTTCCCGGTCCCGTACCCCAAGACTTGTCCTTGAGCTGTGAGCCGCGGTGATGATCTGCGTTCCCGGTTGGGTACCCCCGGGTCGTCCTGGAGCCGTGAGCTGCGGTGATGATGAGAGCATGCGGGTGCAGTCCGGTGGGTCGGTCACGAGCAAGGTGCTCGCCCTGCTCGGTGCGTTCAGCCCGACCAACCGGGCGCTGAGCCTCAGCGAGCTGGCCCGCCGGGCGGGGCTGTCGCTGCCGACCACGCACCGCCGCGCCGCCGAGCTGGTCGAGTGGGGTGCGCTCGAGCGCGGCGACGACGGGCGATACCGGATCGGGCTGCGGCTGTGGGAGGTGGGCTCGCTCGCGCCGCGCGGCCTGGGCCTGCGCGAACTGGCCATGCCGGTCATGGAAGACCTGTACGAGATCACCCATGAGAACGTGCAACTCGCCGTGCGGCAGGGCCCCGAGCTGGTCTTCGTCGAGCGGATCGCCGGCCGCCAGGCGGTGCCGGTGCTGACCCGGGTCGGCGGCCGGTTCGCACTGCACGCCACCGGCGTCGGCCTGGTGCTGCTCGCCAACGCGCCCGCCGAAACCCAGGACCAGGTGCTCGCCGCGCCCCTGGAGCGCTACACCGAGATGACCGTCACCGACCCGAAGCGGCTGCGGAACATGCTTGCCGCGGTACGCCAGAACGGGTATGCGGTGAGCGACCGGCAAGTGACCATGGACAGTCTCTCGGTCGCCGCGCCGATCTGCGGCCTGGACGGCACGGTCGCCGCTGCGGTCTCGCTCGTGGTCGCCTCCGACCGGGCCGACCCCGTAGCGCTGGCACCACTCGTGCAGGCCGCCGGCCGAGGAATCACCCGAGCCCTCTGCCAGGCGTCGGTCCCGCCGGGGACGGGCTGACGCGCGGGGAAGCCGAGTGGAATCGCTAGCGGGCTCCGCCTGGCGCGGGTCTCGCCTAGCGTGGGGGAGCCGGGTCGTAGCGGGCCGCGGCGGCGCGGGTCTCGCCGGCTATCCGCTCGCGGATCGGGGCCGGCCGGAGCGCTTCGACGGCGGCGCCGAGGCTGAGGATGGCCTCGCACGCCCACGACTCGCTCTCGAACGGCACTGTCAGCTCGATCTCGCCGGTCGCGGCGACCGGCACCAGGGCCTGCCCGTGTACAGGCACCATCCGGCGCAACCGGGGCAACGCGCGGGCCGCCACCCGTACGGTGACTTCTATTTCGGTTTTCTCTTCTTCCAGGTCGCGGCGCGACTCGGCCCAGGACTCGGCGAGGTCGAACCGGGCCGGCCGGCGCACCGGCTCGTCGAGCAGCTGCACCGATCGCACCCGGGACACCCGGTAGGTGCGCCGCTGCTGGCTGCGCTGGGCCACCAGATACCAATCGCCGGCGGCGAGGACGAGTCCCAACGGGTCGATCTCGCGGGTGGCCACCTGGCCGTCGCGAACGTACTGAATGCGGACCCGGCGGTCGCGCCACAGCGCGTCGGCGAGCGGGGTCAGGCAGGGCACCGGCTCGGGGGTGCCGAAGAAGCGGATCGGGTCGAGGTGGAACCGCTCGGCGGTGCGGGCGGCCCGGTCGCGGGCCTCGCCGGTGAGGCTGGCCAGGACCTTGGTCTGGGCGCCGTGTAGCAGCTCGCCGAGGCCGAGCTGCTGGGCGGGGCCGGCCAGCCCGAGGAACGCCAGCGCGCCGGCCTCGTCCAGGCCGACCCCGGTCAGCCGGGTGCGGTAGCCGCCGTCCAACCGGTACCCGCCGGCCGGCCCGCGGGTCGCCCGCACCGGTATCCCGGCGGCGACGAGCGCCTCGACGTCGCGTTGCACCGTACGCTCGCTGACCTCCAGCTGCCGGGCCAGGTCCTTGCCGCTGGCCTGGCCGTGGACCTGGAGGTGGAGCAGCAGGGTCATCATTCGGGAGGCGCGCACGCCGTCATCCTCGTCCACCTGCGCGAACAAAGGTGTCAGGAATGCGGCTCAGTCCGGTATGGATGTCTGTGCGGCCGCATCGAAAGTAATCAGCGCGCGTCCAGCCTACGATGTACACAACGGCCGGACAGCGACCTACGTCAGCGGCACTATCACGCCGGCGGAGGACGCCGAGTCGTGCAGCTCGATGGAAGTCAGCCGCTTCGACACGGGCACGTCGAATACCAGTTTGCCGGTGACCTGAATGCCGGGTTCGATCTGCTTGAACCAGGTGCGCGTGCCGGCGTTAGCGTGGTACTCCGCGGTCGCGTCGTGGGAATACCGCGCGCCCGTCTCGTCGTACGCCCGCTGGTTTGACTCGTCGAACGGCTGCGCCTGGGTGCCGATGTTCCGCACGCTAACGGTGACCATGCAGAAGATGCCTGGCGCCGCGCTCGGGGTAAACCAGCCGCCGACGCTGCTCTCACCGCAGGCCACCCCGGTCACGGTGAATTCGAAGCTGCCGTCCCGGGCGGGCTCATCCATCCGCCCGGCCACCGCACCCTTATCGTTGGTGCTGTCGAGGGCTTTCTGCGTGCCAGAACCAATGACGGCGAACAGCCCGGAATAGCCGAGCACCATTGCGAGACCGACGCCGACGGCCCACGGCCACCTTCGCTTCCTCGCGGGCTGGGCCGGCGTCGGCCACTGCGCCGCGCGAAGCAGGCGCCCGCCCTCGACGGCCCGGTCGATCGGGGCGCCTTCGAAAGCGCCAAACGGGGCGCCACCGCCGCGGAAATAGGCGATCATGTCGTCGAGCTGAACGCGTCGGTCGGGTGCTCGGCGGGCGGTCTGCCACGGCGGCTCGGCCCTGGTGAGATGTTGCAGGTCGAGGACGCTCAGTTGCCCGTAGCGGCGGGCCACGTAGCCGACCGCGTTCAGGGCGTCGCTGTCAAGTTTGCCCCTCGGCGTGTCGAGGTCGACCCCGAGGAAGCCCACCACGACCGGGCCGCTGTCGGCCGCCTCGATCGGCTCTGCGAACACCGGCCGATCCAGCACGGCAGCGTGGTGGCCCTGCACGTAGTAGAGAAGTTTGTGCAGCTTGTCGCTGCCCGCCGCGGTCACCGGGTCGAGCCCAAGCCGGTCGATGAGCTCACGGGCAAGGTCGTTGACGGAGGCGCTCATCGCCGAAAAGTACTGCGTCTACCGCGGGTTCGCTGTCCCCTAGCGGGTAGCGGACATCACGCCGCCTCGTTGGCGGCGGCCGATGGACCGGCCAGGCTCGGGGCAGGCGCGTCCGGCGGCTCGGTGCGAGCCGCCCGGTCGGGCCGACGCCACCGCCACCCGCCGCGCAGCGCCGGCGCCAGGCCGCGCGGCAGAAACAGCACCACCAAAACCAGCAAAGTCGCATAGACGGCGTACGAGAGCACGCTCGGTGCGTAGCTGGGCATGCCGGGGCGGGTGCCGAGATCGGTGAGCAGCTGGACGAGCAGAGTGATCGCCGCCGCGCCCAGCAGCCCGCCCCAGATGGTGCCCAGCCCGCCGACCACGGCCATGACCACGTACTGAACCGAGAGCAGCACCGGGAACGAGCCGGGCGCGAGGTAGCCGAGATAGAAGGCGTAGATGCCGCCCGCCAAACCCGCGAAACCGGCGGACAGGGCGAAGACCAGCAGCCGGTACCGTCCGACGGGCACCCCGCTCGCCGCCGCAGCCGTCTCGCTCGTCGCGAGCGCCCGCAGCCCCCGGCCCGACCGGGAAGCCACGACGTTGTGCGCCACGACCATGGTGAGCGCGACCCCGGCCCAGGTGAGATAGGCGTAGTCGAGGTCCTGGTCCAGCTCGAAACCGGCCACCGACAGATGCGGGATGCCCTGCAAGCCGATGGCGCCGCCGGCCCAACTCGCGTCGCTCAGCACGGACAGCAGGATGAGCTGCAACGCGAGCGTGGCGAAGGCGAGCTGATGGCCACGCAGCCGCAGGATCGGCACGCCGACCACCAAGGCGACGGCGGCGGCCAGCACCGGCGCGGCGAGCAGCCCGAGCAGCGAGGGCCCGCCGTGGACGCTGATCAGCGCGGCCGCGTAGCCCCCGATCGCGTAGAACGAGGCCTGCCCGAGGGAAACCTGCCCGGCGTAGCCCATCAGCAACGACAGCCCGATGGTCACCATGGCGGCGAGCCCGAGCAGAATGTAAATCGTCAGCTGGCTGAGACTCAACGCCAACGGCAACGCCAAGGTAACGACCCCGACAAACGCCGTACCAGCAAAGGTTTTGGTCATGCCGGCTCCTCTTGGATGGTCGGGCGGCGGGCGGCCTGCACGATCATGACGGTGAGCATCAGGAGCAGGGCCACCTCGGTTTGGTAGGAGGTGCTCAGGTAGCCGGCCACCAGGGCCTGGGCCACGCCGAGAAGCAGGCCGCCGAGCAGGGTGAACGCCGGGCGGGTGAGGTTGCCGAGGATGGCGGCGGCGAAACCGCTGACCACCAGGACCACGTCGCTGTCGAAGGTGACCTGCTGCACGGGCGTGGTGAGCACCCCGGCAAGGCCGCCGAGAGCGCCGCCGAGGGCGAACGAGAGCAGACCCATCCGGGTGACGTTGATCCCCACCACCCGCGCGGCATACGGGTTCGCCGCCGCGGCCGTCAACGCCCGGCCGACATCGGTGCGGGCGAACAGCACCGCCATGGCGAGAAACACCAGCACCGACGCGGCGATGATCAGCAGATAGTGGCTTTGCACCCGCGCGCCGAGCAGGGTGAACGATCCGGGCAGCCCGGCAAAGGACCGCGGCTGATCACCCCAGATCAAGATCTCTATGGCGTACGCGAAGATTCCGATGCCCAGGGTGACGATGAGTGCCGCCTGCGGGCTGGTGCCGGGCTTGCCGATCGCCACCAGCCCGACCAGCAGCCCGACCAGTCCGGCCAGCGCCACGGCGAACGCCTCGGCGAGACCGTGCGGCAGCCCGGCGCCGAGCAGCGTGGACACGGCCATCGCGGCGACCACGGCGAAGGCGCCCTGGGCGAAGTTGACCACCCGGGTGACCCGGTAGATGACCACCAGACCGCTGCCGACCAGCGCGTACCCGCACCCCACGCCCAGCCCCGTGATCAGGTACTGCAGAAACGCGCTCATCCCGGCCCACCGCCCAGGTAGGCCGCGGCCACGGCCGGGCTCGCGGCGATCTGCGCGGACGGACCGTGCGCGACCACCCGGCCGGCCTCCAGCACGTACGCCCGCGAGCACAGCTCCAGCGCGAGCCGCGCGTTCTGTTCAATCAGCAGCACGGCCAGCCCGTCCTGGCTGTTGAGCGCCCGCAGATGGGCGGCGAGCTCGGCCACGACGAGCGGGGCGAGCCCGAGCGACATCTCGTCGATCACCAGCACCTGCGGCCGGCTCATCAAGGCCCGGCCCAGCGCCACCATCTGCTGCTGACCGCCCGACAACAGCCCGGCCCGGTTGTCGCGCACCCGGACCAGCCCCGGCAGCAGCTCGTAGACGCGGGCGGTGTTCCGGTCCCGGATCCGCCAGGCGCCCAGCCGCAGATTGTCGTCGACGGTCAGGCTGGCGAACATCTGCCGCCCCTCGGGCACATGGGCGAGCCGGCCGACGACGGAAACGCTGCCGCCCGCCGGCTTGAGAATCCCGGACAGAGTATTGACCAATGTGGACTTACCCGCACCGTTAGGCCCGATGAGAGCCACCAGCTCGCCGGCCTCAACGTGCAGATCAACCTCGTCCAGGGCAACCGCCGCGCCATAGCGCACGGTCAGCTTCCGAACGTCAACGACCCGCCCGCTCATCGGTCCACCATGGGCTCGGGTGTGGTGCCGAGGTAGGCGGCGATCACTTGCGGATCGGCGCGGATGGCCTGCGGGGTGCCCTGCGCGATGACCCGCCCGAGGTCGAGCACCGTGACCCGATCGGCGAGGCGGGTTACGAAGGCGACATCGTGCTCGACGAGCATCATGGTGAGCCCGCCCCGGCGCAGCTCGCCGATCAGCTCCGCCAGAGCCGCCCGCTCCGCCGCACGCAGTCCCGACGCGGGCTCGTCGAGCAACAGCAGCTGCGGCCGCGCACACAGGGCCCGACCCACCTGCAATGCCCGCTGCTGACCCAACGGTAGGGCCTGCGCCGGCCGGTCGGACCAGTCCGCAAGGCCGACCCGGGCCAGCGCCTCGGTAGCCGCGGCCCGAATTTGGCGCTCCTCCCGATAATGCCGGGGCAGTCGCAGCGTTGCGCTGAGCGCTCCGGCCCGCGTGGTCGCGTGCGCGCCGACCATCACGTTCTCCAACGCGGTCATGCCGTGGAAGAGGCGCGCGCCCTGGAACACCATCGCGATTCCGGCCCGAGCCCGGCGGTGTGGCGGAACGCGGTCCAGCCGAGCGCCACCGTAGCTGATGCTTCCGGCGCTCGCCCGCAGATGCCCGCCGATCAGACTGAACAAAGTGGACTTACCGGCACCGTTGGGGCCGATGATGGCGTGTGTCTCGCCGTGCGCGACGTCGATGTCGACCTCGCGCACGGCGTACACGCCACCGAACCTGCGGGAGACGCCCGCGACGCTCAGCAGCGCTGTCATCGGCTGAGCCTCCTTAGTCGTGCCCTCGTGGCCCTCGCCTGCGAGGTCGTTGTCCGGCGCGGCCAGGTGCCGCTCGGTGCAGTCGGTCACGGCACCTACCCGTTGGCGACTTCGGCGAGCTGCGTGCCGGCCCAGTCGGTCGGCTGGAACGCGCCACCCTTGACGACGTTGACGGAGATGTACTTCGGGGACAGTCCAGAGTGGTCGGTGGCGCTGTACCGGTAGGTGCCGTTCGGCGTGAGCAATGTGAGCCCCGCCAGCGCCTGCTGGATCTTGGCTGGGTCGGTGCTGCCGGCGTTCTTGATGCCGGCGGCCAGCAGCTGCATTCCGGAATACCCGTCGCCCGCGAACTGCGGCGGCGGATACCCGTACTTTGCCGTGAACGGCTCGGTCAGGGCGCTGATGGCCCGCTTCTGGGCGCCCTCCGGCAGGGCCGCGCCGACGACCGCCAAACTACTGGCGACGAAGATGCCCTCGGCGGCGCCGCCGGTCGGCTTGAGCCACAGGGTGCTGGCCTGCGCGCCGGTGAACATCAGCGGGATGCCGAGGCCGGCCGTGGCGTACTGCTTGGCGAAGCCTACCGACGGCGGGCCGGTCGCCCACACCACCAACGCTTGGGCGCCGGAGGATTTCACGTGATTGAGCACCGCGCTGAACTCGGTCGTGGTGGTCTGGAACTCCTCGGTCGCCACCAGGGTGATGCCGTACTGCGCGGCTTTGGCTTGGGTGCCGGCAAAACCCGCTTTGGCGTACGAGCTTTTGGTGTCGTAGGCGATCGCGACCTTGGTGTACTTCTGCGCCTGGTAATACTGCAAGATCCGATCCGCGTACGCGGCGGAGGTCGCGGGCACCACGAAGACGTACGGATGGATGGGGTTGACTTGCTCGTCCGCCGGGGTGAGCGACACGTAGGGGAGCTTGTTGCGATCCACCTGCGGGATGGTCGCCAGCGCGGAATTGGAGAACGGCGAGCCGAGCACCCCGACAACGCCGTCGCCCCTGAGCTGATTGAAGTCGAGCACCGACTGTTCGGGCTGGCTCTTGTCGTCCAGCACGGTCAAGGCGAGTTGCCGGCCGAGCAGGCCGCCCTTGTCGTTGATCTGTTGGACCGCCAGTTCGACGGCCTTCTTGTCCTCGCTGCCCAGCGGCGCGTAGCTCCCGGTGAGCGAGGCGATCATGCCGATCTTGATGGGGCCGGTATCACTGCCGCCGGTGGACTTTGCGCCGCATCCGGCGGCCAGGACCACCGCGACGACGGCGACAACGGATGAAAAACGTCGCACGGGTGCCTCCAAGTGCGAGCGCGAGATGCGCACGAGTGGATGGACAGTGCGTTGCTCGGCGATCGAAAGTCGCCGATACGACTGAGAAGCTACGATCCCTTGGACGCCAAAGCTAGGCTCAATATGAACGGTCGTCAAGATTTTGCCGAACATGACCTCGAAACTCTGTTGCCACGCAGGCGTAACCTTGCCCCTGCGTACCGAGCGAGGTGGAAAGGTTGTGGGGTGGGCACTTCGGTCGGTGATTCGCAGCTGGGTCTGCGCCCGCAAACGCTGATCCTCACGCTCTTCGGCGAGTACGTGGTCGACCAGGCAATCTGCGTCTTCTCCGGCAGCCTGGTCGACGTGGCGGCCCGCGTCGACGTCGCCGAGCACGCGGCCCGATCAACCCTGGCCCGGATGGTCAACCGCGGGCTACTGCACCGCCAGCGCAGCGGCCGGCGGATGTACTTCGGCCTGACCCCCCGATCCGAGCAGGTCCTGCGCGACGGCGGACAACGGGCGTTCCGAACCGGCGCGGTCAACGACAACTGGGACGGCACCTGGACGCTGCTGGCGTTCTCGCTGCCCGACTCCTGGCAGCGCCAGCGGCACGACCTGCGCTCCCAGCTAGTCTGGGCCGGCTTCGGCCCCCTGCAGGGCGGCCTGTGGATCGCACCCGGCAGACCCGAGGTCGCCCAACTAGTCGCCGGGCTCGGCCTAGAGTCACACGTACGGGTGTTCCGGTCCCGCGCCGACCAGCTCACCGACGTCGGCCAGCTCGTCCGCGACGCCTACGACATCGACGGCCTGGCCCGACGCTACGAGGAGTTTCTCAAACGCTGGGACCGCCCCGCGGACCCGGCGTCCGCACCCGACCCGCTCGCCACAAAGCTGCGCCTAGTCGCCGACTGGCTACAGATCGTCCGCCGCGACCCACACCTGCCAGTCCAACACCTACCCCGAGACTGGCCGGCAATCCGAGCCCAACAGATCTTCCTCCGCCTCGACAAGGCCCTACACGAGCCCGCCGCAGCAACAGCCGCGCAAGTGCTAAACACAATCCCGGACGAGACCCGCCCCCCACTCAACGATGAGTGACCCGCCCACCCGCCAGGGCGTTCACGCCGGCCCAAAACCGTCCCACCGCAACAAACACACACCCAAGGTGCTCAGCTCAATCTGATATCACGGCCCCACCCGGCTTCCTGAGGTCAGGTGGGATCGGGCGACCTGGACACGGTGGGTTGCGTCGGTGAGCAGGCGAACGTTGTCCACCCACTGCTCGACCGAACCCACCCCGGGCCGCAGCGCCCGCACCAGCGGGTCCGTGATCGCGGCTAAGAGCAGGTCCGGCACGGGGGCGCGGACACCGAGGAACGGTCGATCGAAGAACGGCTCCGTGGGGATGCCTTCGGTCGTGGGGAGGCCGGCAGCGCGTTGGGCCTGATGGAGGACGGCCAACGCCTGGGCCAGGGCCTGCTGTCGTAGCGTCCAGCTCTCGGCCGTTAACGCGGCCGTCAACGCCGGCAGGAGCTCGCCGGCAACGGGCAGCCGGTTGAACATGGTCCCGGCCCACTTGGGGTAGGGCGGCCAGCGGCGGCAGAGCAGGAATGCCAGGTGCATAGCGGTGTTAGCGATCCGTGCGCAGATGATGCGGCTGCCGAGATCGTCGCCGCGATGCCCGGCACGTCCGAGAAGCGGAAGGTCTTCCCCCAGGCGAATCCAGTCCGCGGCGGCGACATAAAACCAGACGTCGTCCGGATACCAGGCCAACTTCTGCCGAAGGCGGGTCAGGGTCCCGAGATTGTCGGTGAATACCTGGCCCGCGGTTACTTCCAGCAGGGACTGGCCGGTCAGGCAAAGCCAGTCCAGACTGGTCATTCGACCAGAGGCGTTCAGGCCGAGTCGTGCGGCGACGAAGGCCTCGGCGGTCGAGACTTCGGCCCGCTGTCGGATCGTCGGGTCCCAGGTGGTGGCGAAGCGGGTGGGCAGACCCGCGTACGCGTCAGGAAGGGCTTTTTCGAGGTAGCTCGAGACCTCGTCGACCTGGTTACTTTCGACCAGGAGGGTCAGCCGTAGGCCCCAGTCGTGGTCGCGGGATGTCTCATCATCCAGACCGACCACGTCCGAGCCGCTGCCCAGACGCGCGGCCGCGTGCGGAAGCCGCGGCCAGCGGGCACGCAGCAGCGGTGCCACGACGTCCTGGTAGTAGCGGCGAGCCAATCCGATGCCGTCTGTCATGTCCAACATCGTGACTGTCGCGCTCCCGGTCGTGGAACGTCCGAGCCCGATAGTGCTGGGTGAATCTTCAACCGGCACACCCTACTTCGATGAAATGGATGTCCACTGTGGCATTGCGCACGGATCGGCCCCTTGA
>Ga0307515_10013453_pt1 | contig 15294 bp, 10 predicted proteins | sample 17_EM_MG_FD_194513 | JGI IMG/M metagenome (GOLD analysis project Ga0307515, IMG submission 194513) | Populus trichocarpa ectomycorrhiza microbial communities from riparian zone in the Pacific Northwest, United States - 17_EM | ecosystem: Host-associated > Plants > Roots > Unclassified | place... | reverse complement strand
TACTCGGGGGCGGTTGCTGCGCGACCTCGTGCGGGGTTCGGGCGCGTTATCAGCAGGGGTGGCCCTAACCTCGTATTAACCCGGGTCGTAACCGCGCCAAATTAGCCCCCCCGATATGTGATAGATATCGTATTGATAGTGGATTGTCGATCCGTATCGCGATAAGATTAGATTTCGCCCACCCTGCTCAATCATTGACTCGGTCATTGACTCGGTCACCTACCCCTTGTTTCCATTGCCACCCCCCTACCCCCTTCTCGTTCTCATTTCTTACACCTTTCCTATGTATATATAGAGGCTCTAGAGCCACCATTCAATAGACAGAGTCATCATTCTTTTCTTACAATCGGTGCACGGACTACCGATCGACACTATTACCTATTTTGACCCAGTTGTCTAGACCTACCTGATGTATATAAAGCTTCTAGAGCCCTCTTTAATAGACAGAGTTCTCATTCTTGATTGTCCGTTCAACAGCAGTCTCGCCTCTGAGTCCGTCTACCGCTGCATTCTTTGCCATATTGCGCTTCTTAAAGAATATATGGGTAATGAGAAAGCTGCTAAAAAGAGCAGCGGTCTATGCATCTGGATACTTTGTGTTAGTGTCCTAGTTGTTGTTACAAAAGTGCTAGTAAGAAGCACGGCGAAGCCTCCGACTTTTGCTCAGTAGATTGAAACAATAGATAACCCGGAATGCCACAGGTCTTCTCGCACCTACGTACCTGTAATTTCAGCTAAAAAAGAAAAGGCTTATACTAGCCCCCACTCTCTCCCGCCCTCCCCAGCTCTCTTTATTTAACACGCATTCTATGAATTCTGTATCCCTGACATCCTCCTAGACAATAGCACAGTAATGACGACGCTCCCCAACGTGACACCCCCAGCAAGACACAAAACCGCATTGACACCATTCCCTTCCCCGTCTGCATACAAATGGTACGCAGCAAGCGGACTGACAATGCCAAACAACCTCCCTCAGAAACTCGCCACGCCGCACGCGATACCGCGCACGGGCGCCAGAAAGGCCTCGGGCGTCCAGCCGTGCAGCACAGAGTTGAAAATGCTCTAGCGGAAGTATTCCATGGCGCTGAGACCAATGTTAGATGCGGCACTATTTACGGCACTGAAGACGAAGATAGAAATGCCCATAAGGGCGGAGGAGAGAACCATGGTGAGTTTGCGGCCGATACGAGGTGTGCGGTACAGAAGTGAACCAAAGAGGACTTTTATGGTGCCAGAGAGGTAGATGTAGACACAGCTGCAAGCGCAGCCGATGGAGAGGTGGATAGAGCCATTTTTGAGGGCGAGGATTTGGGGGAGGTAGAAGCCTAGCCGTTTGTAAGTCTTTTAAGCGCTACGAGCTGGTAGCATGGAAGGGTAAGGTGAAATGATGGGCGGTCGGGACAAGATATGCCAGCGACAGTAAAGCCCCAGAAGTCCACTATGTATGTCATCTAAGTGAGGATAGTTAGCCACCATATGGTTGCTCGAAAAAAGCAACTTAAGCTATCAGAACTCGAGCTTAACTATCTCGGGCTAGGCCATACGCCGCTGCCTTGAACCGCTGCCTAGCATGAGCGACTCGCTGGCCATTGCGTCTTCGTTTTGCAATGCTTCGATAATCTCTAGGGTAAGATTGTTTTTGCGACCGTTCGATTTAGTGACATGATCGAGAACTTTGATCGCTTTAGGAACTTCGGGGATTCTTGAAAGCCAAAGACGATGAAGCGAAGGAGGAACACAAGAAGTGTGACGGCGCCGAGACTATAGAGGAGGAAACGCCATCTCATGTTGTCGGACTTGTGACAACATGGCCGGAGAGCACATCCTTGCAAGACGGTAACACGGCGTCTCCTTCAGAGAAATTAGAGAACAAGAATAGTTGGGGATGAAGCCGTAAGCAATGGTACTACAAAGGACCACACCGATGGGCTGAAATGTGGAGAGAAGTGGAAGGAGATATCGTTTGTTCTATGATAATACCAACCTTGATGGTCTAAAATTATACATTACGAGTTGCATTACCTGCGGGGTAAATCCGAGAGCTATGGTTGTGTCAATAGGGATATTTCCGCCCATACTAAAACCCACAAACGCCGCAAGAGCAAGAAGCGTAGTATACGAATTTGATACTCCAAGACAAAGCCCAAAGACGGAAGATATCAAGACAGTCATATTAAACGCCCATTTTCGACCTATTTAAGTATAAATAATTGAATTGGAAATATTGGGAGCGGAGCACAAACCAACAATGTCAACAAGGACTCCCCATGCGAAAGCACCTGAGGAGAAATGAGTAAGCCCGTGGTTGTGATATGATGAAGAATGTAAATTTACCGGCTGTAAGTCCTGAGGAGAAAGATGGAGAAAGACTGCCAGTCCAACCATCTATTATTGTCATTACACGCCTTTGAAAGCAGATTCAGAGTGGTGTTACCATCAAATCCAGACTCTTGCTGAAGAGGATCCAAAACTAAACCAAATGCCTGAGCCCAAAGTAGATCAACCGTATGACCAAATCCACAGAGACCCTATATATATCATTGATACTTGCCCATCCCCATAAAATCAGTCTCCTGATTGATGAGAATACACTTTTTCCGATACAGAGTCAGCCTATCCTCCCTAAGATCGTCCGTCAACGATCTTAACGGCCCGGCTCATCTGAAGTGACGGTGGGACCATGGTTAAGGTCTTTGCCATTGGTGCTTGACATGATGAAAATTTTCTCGGCAGAATAGATGATTGAAGAAGATAGACCATGGAGGATTTTGGAGTGTTTGCAGAGAAAGTTTATGTATTATCTAAAGCAACATTACTAGTGACAAGAATAGCCCCTGGTTCATGGAAAATTGGTATCTTTGTGAGTAACGTGTTGCTTGCACAGGCATAGGCTTCGACGCAATACGTCAGAATTAATGGTAGGCTCAGTGTAGCTTCCAGGCCATACTAAACAGGGAAATGAGCTAGAGGGAGAGAGCGCGATCATGATGTTAGTGCAAGGGGATATGACGTCTGACGAATGTTCAAATTTTAGATAGGTCGAATGTGGATAGACTGTAAACATTCCCCTGCTAAATATGGTCCGGCCATCCGCTACATAGACGAATTTGCCTCTAAGGAATGGAAATGATGAGTAAAAAGCGTCAAGAAAAATTATATAAAACTTTTTCCATGATGTAAGTCCAATATTCCAATGATGACACTAGTAAATGGTAGAGCAACTGCGTTTGTAATTTATTTAGCTAAGTTTGGTGAGGCAATTCTGAAGTTGAATGAGAAGAACTTGAGGCTCTGAAGGATATTTGGCCCAAGCTTCTTTGCCCAAGCTTTCGGGGCGGAAATTTTCCGGCGGTCTGAAATTTCTTGTAAGATACTGCCATTCGAAAATTCGTCCACCGAAATTCCCTACATCTCAATATGGGGCCTCGTCGAAAGAGGCAAAGGCTTTCTGAAGATGGAGCAGAGGCAGTAACGGCTGAAGCTGACATTGGTCAAGATGTACCCAATGGAGTTGAAGAAGCTCCAAACGACGAACAAAAAAATCAGCTCCAACAGCGCAGATCCCTCTTCATCCGCTCCCTTACAGCTACAGTCACGACCGACGACCTGACGGAGCTTTTCTCGCAAACTTATCCAATTAAGCATGCAACGGCCGTCCTTGATCCTGCTACGAAGCAATGCAAGGGCTATGGATTCGTCACTTTCGCCGACGTTGAAGACGCCCAGCGTGCAAGAGAAGAGTTTAATGGATCTATACTACAAGGAAGGAAGATTAAGGTGGAGATAGCAGAGCCGCGGCATCGAGAAGTTGACACAGAAATTCCAGGGCACAAGAAGAGCGTACCTTCAAGTGCTACCGTAGAGGCCAAGGCAGTGCGGGAGCAGCAGAAGAGAGAGACGCAGCAACCGCCAAAGCTTATCATACGGAACCTTCCGTGGAGTATAAAAGAGCCGGAGCAGTTGGCTGTTCTCTTTAGGAGCTATGGCAAGGTCAAGCATGCTACGATCCCGAAGAAAAAGGTCGGGCTAATGGCTGGCTTTGGATTTGTAGTCATGCGAGGACGGAAAAACGCAGAAAAAGCTATGGAGGGTGTCAATGGCAAGGAAGTCGACGGTCGGACACTTGCTGTTGATTGGGCGGTGGAAAAGGATGCATGGCAAGATCTTCAGAATGGCGCTCAGGATAAGCATGAGGGTTCTGAAGATGGCAGGAACATCGCGGAAGAAGATGAGACCTCAGGAGGTGGCGAAAACGCTGAAGATACTGATGGAGTCGAGGAAGAGGGTGATTCGTTATCTGACGAGGAAGACTCTTACGATAGCGAGACTGACAACGATGCTGGTAGTATTGAGTTGGATCACCTAGCAAGCCCTTTAAAAACCAAGCCCGAGGCAAATACCTTGTTTGTACGCAACCTTCCGTTTACCTGCTCTGACGAGAGCCTAAAAGAACGCTTTTCGCAATTCGGTCCCGTGCGCTACGCGAGAATTGTCTTGGACCAGGCCACCGAAAGACCTAAAGGAACGGGGTTTGTTTGTTTTGTAAAAGAGTCGGACGCCGACGATTGTTTGAAAGGTGTTCCTAAGATTCGAGCCCCCCAAGATTCGAAAGCTTCGAAGGAATCTTCTACAGCCCTAGCTGCGCACTCTGTTCTCCAGAACGAAGACGCTGACCCTACGGGACGGTATACCATGGAAGGCCGAGTGTTGCAAATCTCACGTGCTGTCGATCGTTCCGAAGCTGCTAGGCTGACAGCGGAGGGAGCTGCTCAGCGATTCAATCGTGACAAGGACAAACGACGATTGTACCTGTTATCTGAAGGCACTATCCCGAGGGATTCGCCGTTGTACCAGAAACTTTCTCCTTCCGAGATCACGATGCGTGAAGCTAGCGCTAAGCAGCGGAAAACTTTAATTCAAAGTAACCCATCCCTCCATCTCAGTCTCACTCGTCTCTCAGTCCGGAATATTCCCCGAAGTGTTACGTCCAAGGATCTCAAAGCTCTTGCGCGCGAAGCTGTGGTTGGATTTGCCAAGGATGTAAAGGCTGGAACCCGTCAACGGCTATCCAAAGAGGAATTGGCGCGTGGGGGTGAAGATATGAAGCAGTCCGAAAAGGACCGAAAAACTCGAGCGAAGGGCATTGTAAAGCAAGCAAAGGTCGTCTTCGAAACCCACGATGGAGGCAAGGTCAGTGAATCTAGCGGCGCAGGGCGCAGCCGAGGCTATGGCTTTATTGAATACTATACTCATCGGTCGGCATTGATGGGACTACGGTGGTTGAATGGCCACGCTATCGGCTATCGCACGAAAGAGAATAAAGGGAAAAAGACGACGAAAGAAGAAGTCCTCGATAAGAAAAAACGTCTGATTGTCGAATTTGCCATAGAGAATGCTCAAGTTGTCAGCAGGCGCAGCGAGAGGGAGAATAAGGCACGGGAGCGACCGTCCGCCTCGAACAAGGGTGGTAATTCTGTGACAGAGAAGGGCGCAAATCAGGTAGGAAAATCGGGCCAGGTGCGTGAGAAACAAGGAACGCGGAAGCGGAAAAGGGGCCTGATGGAAGAGGGTGACCTTAAGGATCAAGGGCAACATGATGATGGCTCTGCCGCTGCAAAGGACGGGAAGTTAGCTAGGCGGCAGCAGATCATTGCGAAAAAGAGGATGATACGTCGCACACGCAAGAAGGAATCGAAGCCTTGATGCTTTTCTTGATTTAAGATAATTTTCTTCATCGAGAATTTATTGATTTTAGTATTTTGACTTTGATTCGCTGTGCGTAGGTGTTCGGCTTAAAACTAGGACCAACTGGGCTTGTCATACTACGGCGAAGAAACCTTATTAAGTTAATTTTTTTTTTTATCCTGTTCTTAGCCCGAAGGATTTATTACATCTCAGCGGCAGCTCCATTCTCTAGCGACCACTGATTGGCCTCTACTTTGATCCGCCCATCTGCAGATTCTGTATATCTACCGGAAATTGCGGCTCGGGGTGAGATGTTGAGCTTTGCCAATTCAGCTCCTAGGTTTTTCTCAGTGTACGCGCCTTTGTGTGCGGATTAGACCTTGCAACTTCCCCGGGATACCCCATGTGCAGAGATGGGTTACTCAAGATATTTGTACGACACTAGGTTGGCGAGTACTGACCCTCCAAATCAAGCCTTTTCACTATAGGAAAGTGAGCGCTCAGATTTCAGACGCTCACGACGGCGCGGTGGAAGTATGGCGAGATTCGGTTTCTAGTTTGTGTGGTGGAAGGCGAGCACGTTGGACTAGTGTGAGACAGATACACAGGATGGACGGAGCCCTTCCACGCTTCCCCGCGGGCGAGCTGCGTAAAGCTTGAGCGTACTGCCAATCGCCGAGGCGACGGACGACGGGAAGACGAAGAACAAGATACGACGTCAAATCGAGACCACCATGCAAAGACGCTGTTTTCCATGGGTATGCGCAGAGCTTGTTGAAGTAGTAGAGAGACATCGAAGGCAGTGATTGGAGTGGCTAACAGAACAGCATCGAGCGAGCGCAGACTATGGAGTTTGTTGCACTGTGCGAGCGTGTCCATATTGGGAAGAAAAGGGTATAAAGCAGAGTGCTATCTGGGGAGCTCTCCACAGTTTCCCCATCTTTTCGATATCTCTAGTCTCCCGACCCGCCTCGTAGATTGCTCTCGAGATTGTCTCTTTACACGCTTCCTAAACCAGCGCGAAGACTTATATCAAATACACGGCTCTGGTTCCCCTCAGACCTCTTTTCTGCCACTTCACTTTCAAGAACTTCTTGAAAACTGACTACGAAACCGTCCAGGGTTCAAACTCCTTATTTCTTTCCCATTTGTGACTGTTTTCGTTCTCATGACACTGGAAGTCTGCCAGCCTCCTCACCAACCCACACGGACGATTTCAGCACCCTGCTAACCCCTAATCACCCGACGCCAGGCACAAATCCGGAGATGTGCCACTACGAGTCAATCCACTTCTCCTGCGGGCATGTCGGGCGGCGGTTAATCAAGCACTGCCATTTTGCACGAAATGACCCCAACCACCAGTGCTTTGGTGCGTGGAGTATCAAGCGTGAATGGACACAGCCTCGTGAAAACTGTGCTGCCTGTGTCGGCAGTGGTTTACCACAACGAGTAATTGGGGGTGGGATGGATCCTGGTGGTGTAGGACAGATTAGGGGAGGCGGGATGGAGGCAAATGGGAAGTTTGAGTGTGGCGGGAAGTAGATTGAGGGGGTGAAGAAATAATGACAAAGAATAGGAGATAAGAGGTTGGATAGACCAGAGGAGAAGGGATGCAAGGGTGGGAAAAGCTGGGTTGGAGAAGAATGAGGGGCAGGGGTGTGTTTTTGCGCAGGGCATGATTTGGAATTGAAGCCGAGAGTATTCGATTTATAAAAGAAGGCTAAGGGTCACATACGGCATAGCTATCTTGTAGAATTTCGGTTAATTTCCCTTTGGCTTGATGGTAAGGAGGTAGCGTGTCACTTTGTGCAATGACATGGAACGAGTCAGTTTCAGCGATTGTGGCATAGGGATGGCTTTTCGGTCAATGAGCGAGGTTGCTATTATGGTAGCACAGGGCACTTTGGGCGATATTGGGCGATATCCAGTTTCTCTTTAGAGTTTATGTTATGTGTACGTAGATACTGTATCAGGTAGACTGTTCTCAATCTTCACTTGGCTAAGATAAACAATGCCATGCTTCAAATTTGATGTTCAGGCGCCGGTGGTCTTACATTCGACATTTTCTATGTTTACAATGCTTATTCAAACCGCCGAGCTAAACTGCCTGGCTCTTAATTGTATTATCACTATTTGGGCAATTATGCCACTCACACCTAGGATTCTCTAGAGTTTCCGAGTGCATTGCGCATCTGTCTATTGCCAGGACTCGCTCCTGGGGAAGGCGGGAACCACGAGTATATTCCGTTGGTATGACAAGATCTCCGCATTTTTAAAGTTCAACATCGACGTGGCACGGCAGATATATTCCAGAGATGTTCGGTATTTAATAAGGCGCGTCGAAAATCTTGCTTCATTCTGAGGTACGAGAAGGAGAAAGAAAGTAGACAACGGAGTCACTGATGGCGTTACCTGACGCGGAAACAGAAATTCGTAACCTATCCCATCACCAACACCCGGTACGAAGGCCGTTTCGTTTCAGTCCTTTTCTCAATGATTACACTACAGCCGAAGCGTTATTGTAGTGCAACAGCCAAACGATGAGGATCACAACAGCTAATCATGCACGGCATATGTGAGTTCAGCAATTCTCTCACACAAAAACCGTGTGAGCTTTTCCACGATCCGTGCCATTTACAGAGCGCGCTTTCGGCCATGCGGAGAGAGGCTTGTCATAGGTTGGCGGCGCCCTCGCGTTGTATTCGTCCAACGATGTTATATCGCTTGCTGAAGAAAGTGAACCAGTCATCTAGTACTTTCTTCTCTTTATCCTGCAGGTCTTCCCATTCTGTAACGCAGTCTTCAGATTTGAGAGAGGATTGAGCGAGAGCACGGTTGGGTTCTTTTCCAGCGAACACTAGTGGCCATGGCCGAGTTAGACTTCAGCCTTAGGTGCCAAATCATTGATTTGACGATGAGACATACCATGATACTGGCCTTTTGGTCCATACGCTTGGTTACCGCTCACGTCAAAGACTGTTCCCTAGTTTTGCAAATGTGTTAGTCTCACGGCGAAAAGTCTAGTCAGCTTGAAATTGGAAACTCGAGAGGGTTTGCGGTACTTTGATTGCCACAAGAGTGGGAAAGTCCTCATTTATGCCTGCATACTATCTTGTCGGCGCAATCCTTGTACAAATTGGCAAGATGTATGAATGTTCTCACCATTGCATTTAGAGAGGTATTCAAGGCTAATAGGATTGTCCTTGGGAGGGTCAAGCTGAACAGGTTTCTTGGGCTCAAACTTCTTAGGTTCCTCTCCTTGACTAGACATGGTTTGAGTGCCAGTATATGAATGATATAAGTAATTAATAGTTCCTGAGGTAGTGGACTTGTTGGCGGTGATCATGTCGGTTGGCGCTCGGAATTGGTGGGGTTGACATCACCTCGGCTTCGGGGCTTCCAACATGCAACTGCATCACAACTCAAAACTATCTTGATCCTGATTGGCTAGCCATCTTCTACTTCTAGATGGCTCTGCTGGGCAAAAGCTAAGTTGAATTGATAATGTTGATGAAGAGAACCATCCCCCACGCAATCTAGGTGCGTACAGTACGGCAACTTTCCCACTTTTATTTTGCCACTATCGAACCCCAAGCGTAAAAAATGCCACATTAACTCAAGGAAGGGGTCACATTTTCCCTCAATGTAAATCTTGGGAGGTGAGAATTTTGCGCTCTATTTTTCAACTTCGATATATATCAAGACTCGATTCTCGCCATCACATAACAACTGTTTTTGCAGAGCAATACCCCGAGGATATCCCCAAATTCCTACCCAGGTGGCTAGTCAAAGCCAGGAGACTATTTGAGAAAGGGGGCCGTGTCACTCGCAAGATCTAATCAACGGCACAGCCGCCACTCTACGTTTACTCATACCTTGACAGGCTGCTGTACCATCAAAGCCAATAGCGAATGAACAACTTCCGCAGCTGCAAGGACCGTCGTCTCACCCGGGTTATCGTATATCGGTGCAACTTCCACTAAGCACGCAGTCTGCGATTAGCTTACTGGGGGTGCAGGGTTTTACGGAAAGCGCACAGAGTTGTAGACAACTAACCAACATCTGCCCCAATGACATCCATACCACTCATCCCATCAAGTATCGTAAGCAGCTCTCGTGTCGTCCATCCGCCCACCTCCGCTGTTCCGGTTGCTTGTGAAACGAGACGTGTTAGCCATTCACACTGAAGTATCACGGCTTAGGAACAACTGGGCTTCAATTAAGAGATACAAGACAATCTGCATCAAAGAGTCGATTCCGGGGCCACCAAGGGACCAGGATTTCAAAATTTGTGAGCTTTGTAACCTTGAGATTATGCGAGAAGAGAAACCGCGCCCCACTCACCTGGCGCAAATGCTGGATCCAGGACGTCTATATCAACACTGATATAGACCCTTGATCCGGCTACTCTCGCTTTCAGCTTCTCAATAATTCCGGCCGTGCCAATTCGATCAATATCTCTAGCTTTGACGATTTCGAATCCGCATCGGATGTCATTCCTCACGTCTCCTTTACGGCGTATTACGGGGGCTCGAATACCTGCATGTACGGATGTATTGCGAATCAAACCTTCCTCGTGGGCGATGTGCAGGAACGTGCCATGGTTTACTCCACTAGTAGTACGACCAGTCAGCACCTCCATACTAACTTGATTCCAAACCCCTCGTTTCGTAGCATAAGCTGCCTCGGTTGAACTCACGCATAATGCGATAAACCGCCACCTGGGCCGGACTGTTAAACTGAACTCATCACCTTTACGCACCAACTTAGACGTACCTAGTACCGTTGGATCCCATGTATCTACGTTATAGCTTCGTCAGCTGATCGTACCACACACCTTGTCGATCGTTTCAAAACATCTCACCAATATGGCTATCGAAATGTATAACGCTCACTTGGCCCCACCGCTTGTACGTAGATCTAAGTGCCGACAGCGTAGTAGTATGGTCGCCACCTAGGGTAATGATTCTTGGAGTGGAATATTCGCTTGAATTCGTCTCTCGACCAGAAATGACCTACATCCACCCTATTATTTGATGTTCTTGAACGTAACACACTCATTGTAACTTTTCTACCATAAAACTCGGACGTTGTCTCTAAGAGAGCTGAGGTCATCAATGCAAATCCGGTCTCATCACTGTGTATCCTTGCAAAGGATTTATTGCTTCTACGAACCTTATGCACTTTATCCAGTTGCTGCAAAGCAACCGTATTGTCCTTCGCATTTCGGGTATCAGCTTTCAATATCCCTACGATTTCCTCACACATCAAAGCGCTTCACTTACCAAAAACGTCAGCGGCGCATCGCCGCAATCAACAATTTTGGCCCAATCAAGAAACACATTTTCTCCTAGACAGGGACAAATCAGCATCGGTAAGACCGTCTACACTGTTACCGTCCGCCCGCACTGCATGGCGGATCTAGGGAGTTAGAAATGGTGAGGGAATCAACATCTCCAGCAAGGCTATTACGCAGTTCGCCGTAACGGTGATCAGGCCGAGCAGGCTCTATGCAAGATGCTACTCTTAGAAAGCGAAATACTCTCAACGGTCTTTGAAGATTGCCGACGCCGAGGCTGTGGTGGGACATATGGTAGAATGTGAGTTGCTCAGGCTCTCCCTCGCACCAGTGCATTGTGCAACGTTCCTAAGTACGGATTCACGAGGGAGAATACGGCTAAATATACGAGGCCGTGCGATGATGATACGCAAAATAGAACGAATAAGACAGACCTGTATATATACTCCAGGCATCTCCAGGCGCCATTCTTCTCGAACCTTGACGGATACCTCCGGGACCGAACCGCGCGCCTGGTCTGGCTGTGACACCCTATTTGATTGGTAGCAGTCAGCCCATTGCTGTCCATAGGAACTTTTCACCCATACGACAGCTTTCCACCCTTTCTCATAGACCCAAAACCTTATACATCTTCTCCTCATTTCTTAGGTTAGACAGCGTCGATTGAACCCTTTATTGCTCTCGGAGCCTCTCATGAACCACGTTAGTCGCTGCGCCTCGCTTCCTTAACCTGACTTCTTGAATGTTTCTCCATACATCCCATGCATAACTCCATGTATTGCCAACCTCATCAGCTACTTAGGCATTTAGATCCCGTAGAGTCATTCTCAACATCAGGAAGACCATAGCCAACCATTATAAGACCCACAAACAAATCCGCACTTCCAAACTTTAGAAACACACTATAAGATTAAACTCACGGTATCGAAAGGCGCCCCCAGAATGGCTATATCAAACTTCTCCACCTTCTTTCCCTCAGCCAAGCAATGCACATAAGGCAAATTTGCGAAAGTCGTCAATCCGGAGAAAGCGCTACCAGTTGAGATGTCAATGCCACCGAATTCGCGAATGAAATTTTGCTGGTAGCCTGCAATCGGTGGGAATATAATGTCTCTGGCAAAGGCAAAGTCTAAGAGGAAGGGGAAGAGGAGGTGGTGTGTGAGTTTCATAGCGAACAATTGGAATAGAGTAGATGGGGAGAAGCGAGCAAATAAAAGATAAAGTTGGGTGTAGAGGGAACAGAGGTTTTATTTTCCTCGTTTCCTATTCATATCGAAGATATGTCTTACTTGAAGCATGCAGTCATAACCATCAGTCCAAAGATTTGCACTATACTCAAAATAGCAAGTCCTCGCGGCACCGAACATCACCGACAAGAGCAGAGCTTCTGGTTAAAATAAAAAAATCAATTGTATAGAAAGATATATATCTCATAGAAAGCTCAGACTACCTCTCAAGTAAAGAAAACCCGATCAACACCCAGGATAGTGAAGCCACACATATCCGATGCACCTCTCTCAGCCCATTCATACAACACAAGAACCTCCACAGTGATAACTCCTCGCTGGCTTCCCATGCCCACTAAATGAACGACATGGCATCCTTAGCCTACTTGCCACCCTTGAGCATATCCTCAGCTATCTGGTCTACCCATGCTACCACTTCTCTCTGCGGGCCGCAGCGTCTCGTCTCTCTCATTCTTCTTCGCTATCTCACTCTCACTCGCCATCTTCTTCAGCCTCTCTGTATCTTCTACCTTGGTATCCTTTGTTCTTGCCTCTTCCTCATCACTGTCACCTAGACTGAATGGATCGTTGTCGTCAGTCACCGGGTGTGGTACCACGCTCGTCAGCGGCTGCCATTTCCCGGCCTTGCCGCCAGTGCCGGGAGACGGCTGTCGCTGGCCATGTGTAGGCGTTGGGTTGCGATACAGGGCTTCAATCTCGTCGACAGGACCACCTTGTGGAGCTACGGGTGTGGGTTTGAAAAGGTCAGGGTTCGCGAGGGGCCGGTGTGGGCGTGGGTTATGTGGAGCTGTTGTAGAGAAAAGTCAGAACTTCCGAAAGGCCTTGGATACAATCTGCTATTCATAGAAATCTATGTGCTCGTTATGGACGTACCTTCCTCGTCTCTTAATTCCAACGCCTCGAAGTCGTCACCAAGCATGCGGTTATCTGCGTCGTAGCGCTCGCGATCGCCGCTGCGTCGACTCTGTTCCGTGCTCTTCCGGACACCGTATAGTTGGTCTGATTGTGAAGGGCCGTAGTTCTGGCGCTGTTGATTTGAACCGCCGGGATGGACAACGCCGTCGTCATCTTCATCGTCACCATCAAGCTTTTTGCGGAAGTCGGTAATCCATCTATTTACTTTAGATTGGGTCTCCAAGAATCCTTTGCGAACATTTTCCTTGATCGCAGGAAGATCATCTATGTCAAATGCCTATTAGCAGGTGTATAGAACTGCAGGGTGGCATGTATATACCGTCGAAGAAGCTATGTTCCTTGTCATCGTAGAGCTCATTAGGCTTGAGTCCAGTCTCTCTGCGCCGCTGCGGCACTGGAGGATCTCCCTTTTCGCGCGATCCATACCCTGGAGCTGAGCTCTGGTAGTGTTGGGCAAGCTGTCGGGCATAGAGCTCATCAGCTTCCAACTGTGTTCGAACTTGTTTAGGGCGAGGAGGTTGAGGTGGAGGCGTTTCTTCGGCTTGAAAGTCGGGGTCAGACATGCCTAGCATGCTATTAGCTCTCGGATTCCTATTTCGTCCCCCGTGCTTATGTAGTTGACATACTCAGTAGAGCATTGAAAGCCGGTTCAACCTTCCCTCTACTAGCAACCAAAACAGCTTTCACGACTTTCGCGTCGATGGCTGGAAAGGCCTCGATAAGAGTGGCCTCCGCCTGCGCTTGAGGACTCATTGGTCGTGGAGGTTTGGGTGGCAGGGCTTCTTCTTCCTGGAAGCTCACTCGGGGTCTAGGTGATTTTGTAGGAGCTGGTGGTGACAATCGGTTTTCATGAGATGCGACGTTGTGGTCTTGAGGTTCGTCATCAAAATCAAGCTCACGAGCTGTGGTAGGCGACTCGGCGCCCGATGTGGTCCCTGGTTTCGCCGTCTAGAGGGGTTGTCAGTGCGGTAGCTCCGTCGTGAAATGAGATGGCGGGGCTTCAGCTCACAGGCTTCTCCATAAGCTTTTCTGACATGTTTCAACAAGTAAAATTGAGGCTTTTCGAAGTAAGTAAAGGAGCGGGAATCAGCTAGGCATATAGGAGTCAAATGTATAGCATAGGGCTGCCTGGTTTGCGACAGTTTACGCGGCGTTGACGATCCAGTTGTGTGGCTTGGGGAGTTTCATGTGGCATGACGACGCTAGCACGTGGCTGCGGGCTGCGAAATTAAATACGACTCGTTGGGTATGTTTTGGACCAGCCTTAAAGCTTGCACCCAACTTCACTATTATCAAGATCGCTTTATTCTACTGTTACAGACACGACATATTTAAGGCATATAATAGTCGACCAAGACCTTTACATATTATGATTAGAAGGAGACATCTCAATAATGCCAGGTCGTGACAAACCGTCTCTGCTCTGCTAGATGTAGTGCTAAGCAGGCAACTATAGTGGCGACTAATGAAACTATTATTAACTAGCTTATCCACTTTAATACGTATATTGCCGCAGTAAAATTCTTATTTTTGGAATATGGCCATTAACTGGCTACGCCTCTATTGCCTCTTATGGCTAGACCGTAAAGTCCTATGTGGTGTATCAAAGAGTGGAGAGGCGCTCGAGAGTTATAGTGTGGTTAGTCTTCAATCTCAATGGCTTCAAATAGAAGAGTTTTCCAATCATAAATGGGGATATCTCATCCTGTGAGTATAATTACCGCATAGTACGCTGTTTTGTCCTTATTTTATTTATAGAAATGTATCTCTTATTCCAAAAAGAATATCGGTTTTATCTAAATATACATATAAATTTCTTCATCGCTTCATGGTTTGGAGATATAATCTCCCGAAAACTTCCTATCTTCTAAAAGTAGATCCTTTTAGCAAAGTATACAAGTGATTTTGCGAATTGTTATTTGTTTGGGGATTTAACTTACTTTTAACGTTGTTTTGTTTCGGTTTCATACGCTCATTAATACTCTCTTCGACTATGGTCGGACTGTGCGGAAGGATTTCTTCTCTATGGATGTCGTGCGCTGTCGTTTTCTAGTAGCCTATTGGAAGCTGCATCGTAACAAATGATGCACTGCCACCTTCAGTGATAATCGGAAGTTTTATATTCCTGCAGGCCATGCAGGGACC
>Ga0307515_10013452_pt1 | contig 15294 bp, 4 predicted proteins | sample 17_EM_MG_FD_194513 | JGI IMG/M metagenome (GOLD analysis project Ga0307515, IMG submission 194513) | Populus trichocarpa ectomycorrhiza microbial communities from riparian zone in the Pacific Northwest, United States - 17_EM | ecosystem: Host-associated > Plants > Roots > Unclassified | place... | reverse complement strand
GTAACCGACTACCGGACCTTGCATATTACCCTGTTTCACCTGCGTCAGCACTACCCTCGTATGTCTCGGATACGTTTGATATGAGTCATAGGTCTCGGAGTTAGGGGTCTACTTTCGTGTATATATTTCCGTAGATTTACAATCAAGTTGCTCGTTCAATTCCCACACACTGCAAAGCTTACACTAAGTATCCTTTTGGAGGGAGGCAGAGATTGCACTGCGAGAGACACCAAGAGAGCTGCTGATCTTCTTATGAGTCTAACTAGTATAGCGATTAAGAGAATATGCAATATTACGCTCGCGCAAGGAGAGCCGGGTCCCTGCATTTCGAAGAACTGGATAGCTGAGCATTGGGGGTGGATGGTGGCCACGTTTATGGCGTATAAGGTTTGGCGTTTTAAGATGTATATTGAGATGTATATTGAGATGTATATTATATCTCGCATTTCAATTACTTTATATTACCTCCAAGTTGTGCTCTCGTAGCTTCTTCGGCTGCTTATAAATTATTAGATTACTATAAGAGCTATACTTTATATGGCTAATACCGCGCCAACGCTAGCAGGGAGGGCTGCTGGCCCGCTCATGTTACCCCCTTGTACAACGAGATGTGACAAGGTGGTGTAGTTACGGAGGTGCGTTTCAAAAGTCTTTGCCGCCAAGAAAATTGACCGCCTTGGCTTACCGCCTTCCAAATCTGGATATCCTCCCATTCGCCCTCTCCCGCTTAAGGTGCTTTTAAGCGTCTTAGTGCCTCTATAGCACCCTCCCTATACTCGTTACCTCCTTTAAGGTCAATAACCGTCTAGATATGCCTAATAATCCGCATAATCTAAGCCTAAATCCTCTACTACTTTAAGGTCTCTCTATACCGCCTACTATACCTTTCTTATAACCTCCCTATATGTTACGGGACACCCCCATAACACCTTATACACACCTACCTATTTCCACCAACCACAAGACCGCAATTTGCCGCGACCTATGGCAATCTAACGGCAATCTGCTATATTCTGCTATATTCCGCCAAGTTCTACTAAATTCTACTATATTCCGCTAAGTTTTACTAAATCCTACTAAGTTCTGCTAGGACTACAACTTAAATCCTATTCTGCTCTATATATATATTAACTAAGCAACTAAGTTAATAATATATACCCTTTCTTCCCGTTTTCCCACCTTCTTTTCTTATATAACGTTTTAATCTTATTATATGGTGGTCGCTGCCCAAAGTTTTTGCACCTTCCCGATTAGGAAGTTAGGGCTCACCGCCCGCGGCAGAATAGTTAAAATTGTTAAAATTGTGCGCAAAGCTTTAAACAAAAGGGTATATATATATATATTTAATTATCGGATCAATAAGCTAGCTATTTAGAAGGTGTTAAGCTCTGCGCAGGCGCAGCTATCGGCTCTGCAGAGGCTTAAGAACGTCCTTAACTGGTTGAGTAAAGTCCTCTATATGCTTAATTCGCTGATGTCTTTCTACGGCTTTTAAAGTCTTTTATATAGAGCTTTAGTGTTATAGAGGCTCTGCCAAACTTAATGCACTATTAATCGTCCCGCTATCCGAATCTACTGCCTCACCAGAGGCAGTAGAAGAGTCCTTCCTTATCCACTTCCTTTTTGGCTAATTGATCGTGTTCCACCTAATATCTACCTTATAGTATTAAACTTCCTCCTCCTCCTCCTCCTCCTTCTCCTACTGCTGCTGCTACTGCTGCTGATATTGCGGCTCTATAAAGCTAACTTTAAACTCCGCCTTCTTTAAGTTTCTACCCTTTGTATCTAGTTAGTTCTGCCATATAGGAGGTAAAAGAGGATTAATAGGTGGTAGAGGCTTAAGCGGAGGAGGCTTAGAGGCAGCTAAGAGTTAAGTAGAAAGCTTTGCAGTTTATACCTATATAGCCTATTAACGGCGGTAAAGCTTTAGGGTATAAATATATAGTAGAGGCTTAATATCTATTAAGGCGTTTAGTAGATAAGGTCCCATTTATATACGCTACGGAAGCTCTAGCGGTAGAGGTTTCCTAAAGGGCGGCTTATTTAGATTAACGCGATTAAGATATAAGAGCACCTGGTTTTGTATATAAGCAATTATATCGCGATAATAGCCATCTTAGCGCTTAAGAGCCTTCCAATCTTATATATTATTAGTAGCGCCTTTATAATACTTATTACCGCCTTTATAGTGGATTACCTCTTATATATATTAAGGAATCCGCTCAATCCAAGCTTATATTCGCCACTGCTTAAGTTTACCCTATACCTACTGCTAAGCTTACTCTACTTCTACTCTATTCTTTAACGCTCCCTTCTTTATAGTAACCTACTTGGGATAGTACTAATAAGGCTTAGTTATATTTAGATTAGGTAAGTTACTAGGCTAAAGTAAGCGCTAGAGACCTACTGCGTTAAAGTAAACCTATTAATGCTTTAATAAGTAAGCAGGAGCCTTATCCTCTTAAATAATTATATCTAGGTAGTTAATCTAGTACTTAATTATAAAAGGAATAAGGATTAGAAGGAGGCACTTAATAAAATACTAGTACTAATTAATACCACCTTTCTTAGCTACACGCTTAATAGCGCCGTTCTCCTTAGTTATTTAGAATTAAGGCTTTCTCCCTAGCCTATTGCGAAGCCTAAGTTATTGTATACCAGTAGTAAGCTCCCACACCTTACGCAGCTCTGGCTTAATTACGTTATTAATCTTTTAAAGCTTAAGCTTAGAGGCCTTTTTCTTAGCTGTAGTTTTGGGCCTCTATATAAGGTAGGGTAACTTTTAATTATATAAAAAGGCTCCCTAAAATATAAACGCAGTAGCTTTCTTAAATTAAGGACGAATACTTAACTTATTAACCTTTTCCTAAGCTAATCGCTAGAGCTTATACCCACCCCTCCTAATATATAAAATGATGCTAGTTTTGTTAGTCTAAATTATATTTTTCTAATTCTTAATCGTCTAATCCTTATATCGCAAAGCGAACTAAAGTTAAGCTTCCTTTATAGCCTTTATAAGATAAGGCTTCTTTATAGGCTTTATTTTCCGGTATTTATAACGCCGTAGAACTCGCCAGATAGTTTTAGCGGAGCAACCGCATTCTACAGCAATATATTTATAGGACTTCTCTCGCCCATAGCGGTTATAGGTAACTTTCTTTAGTATTTATTGTTTAAACTCGCGAGTAACTATGCGCTTTCTATAAGGACAAGAAGCGTTAATAATATAGCCGTTAAGAACGAGAGGATTTGTAATAGGATTCCAGCCGCGATTGGCGGCTTTTATAAATAGATACTAAAGGGCGCATCGTTTAATAGAGGTGACATTTTAGATCTGTTAGAGAGTAGCTTTTATAGCCTTTATAGCCAGGGCCTAAGCCCTAGTTACGATCTAGTAGAAGACCATAGTTAGTAGAGTAAGATTTAAGGAAGGCAAGCTCTTACCTGCTATTTTATACTGCAACTAAGAAGCTTTGGTGGCGTTGGGTCGGTGTGATAAGAGTAAGAAGCTGCAGAAAGTATTCTGCCGCGGGCGGTGAGCCCTAACTTCCTAATCGGGAAGGTGCAAAAACTTTGGGCAGCGACCACCGTACAGTTTATATATATAGCTTAATAATATCTACTTTGCTATATATTATCGTCGCTTATACTTACTCTATAATACTATATTACGTTAAACCTATACCCTATACGCCCTAACTAGCATATAAAATAACCTAAATGCCTCTATATCTATAAAAAACCTATATACTATATTTACTAAATAAATGGAGACTCTATAATAGGCTTTTACGGACACCCTTACCTATTAAAAAGCCCGATATTATAAGTTAATTAAATCTCTAAAAAATAAAAATAAAGTAATCTACTAAAACCTACTATCTACCCCACCATTACCCCTACTTGCCGCTACTAGTATTAACCTATAAATACTAGGTAAAAAGAACGTGTCTAAAACTAGCTCTTAAGGGCCTTAAACAATTTAGCTTGTTCTAGTCCCTATAGCTATCCAATATCCTTCTTTAGAAGTTTTATTATAGGTGTAGTAACGGCAGAGTAGCCTTAGATAAATTGTTAGTAGAAGTTTACAAAGCTAAGAAATTATTATAGTTCTTTAATTAATGTTGGGTCCTTTTATTTCTATAAGGCCTATACCTTCTTAGGGTCTATAGTTATGCTATTAGTTAAGATGATTAAGCCGAGGTATTTTGTTTTAGTAGAGTAGAACTTAAACTTATTAATATTAATCTAAAGTCCAGTATTACCGAGTTTTTGGATAACTTTATTTATATACTTGGTGTACTTAGCACATATTTTAGAAAAGATAAGGATATTATTAAGGTATGCAGTATAGTAGTTATTAAGGGCGTTATATAAAATATAATTAATATAGTTCTAAAATATAGCAGGTGCGTTATAGAGGCTAAATAGTATAACTAGTATTTTATAGAGTCTAAACCGGGAATAAATGCTATAAGTTACTTATAGCCTTTATAATCCAGATCTAGTTTAACGCAGTAATTATATTAAGTTTAGTAAAGTACTTAGTACTATAAAGTGCGTTAAGTGTCTTGTGGATTAGTAGTAGTAGGTACTAATTCTTAATAGTAACTATATTTAGGCCTTAGTAGTTATAGTAGATTTATATACTACCGCTAGGCTTAGTAGTAAGGAGGAGTAATATAGTAGCTAGTAAGGTTAATTTGCAGATAAAACCCTTATCTAGTATCTTATTAATCCATTTCTTTACACACCTAAGTTTAGTAGGTAAGAGTGGTCTATTTTTATAATACGGGGCCTGGTTTCTAGGGATAATCTTAATTTTATAGTCCTATAGTTAGTAAGGGGGTAGCTTATCTATATTTTTAGGGAGGAAGTACTTAATATATTTATAAAACTCCTTTAATAGGCGTTATAAAATGTCTTTACGGGTTAATCCTAGTTTTCCTTTTAGGAATTTTTTAATATTAGTATTAACTATCTTCTAGCATAGAAGCTTAGGCTTAGTTTTTAGATTTATTTTAAGAAAGTTATAGAAATAGGGGGGCAGCACTTTATAGGCTTTCTCTATTATATAGTCGCCTTTTACTAGCTAGCAGAAAGCCCTTTCTAATAGGTTTGGTACTTCTATTAGGCCTATAGGCAGCTCCTTAAGCAGCTATTAGTGCTCTTCTTATTTAACTAGTTTTACTAACTCCACTATATAGATCCTTATTACTATTATATATTTTTTTTATAGAACTAGGTAAAATTAACGGCATAAGCGTATTTAATATTATCTAGGTTAGGGCGTATTTAGTTCTCTAGTGCTATAGCTAGGCTAATATAGTTTAGTCAGCCTAGGGGGGCGGAAACGAGGCGGCGGCCCTATATAGTACGCGCGAGAGATAGGTATAAGGTTAGGCGTTATAGTAGCGCGGTTTCTATTATTTAAGTCTTAATAGTTCTATAACTAGTCCTTACTATAACGCGAGCTATAGTATACGTATATAGCATATAGCATAGTTTTAGGTATTAGGCTAGGCGGCTAGGGTTTAAATAGTATCTGGGTTAGGGTTAAATTCTTAGTAGTAGCTATAAGAAGCGGACCTTTTTCCTTAATCTTAGTAGGGCTAGCTAGCCTATTATTTTAGTCTTAAGTGCTAGGGTAGTCTAGTCTTCTACTATTTTATTGCTTTGCAGCTATATAGGCTCCCCTTTATTAGGGATATCTTCTATTATTAGGGCTTTATATATAGTCCTAGGTACTAGGCTTAGTGTACTAAGTATTTACGCGGGGCGTCCTTACTACTATTAGTTATCCCCTACGGGAGGCAGTGCCTAAAGTAGTAGTTTAAGTTAAAGCGGATCTTAAGCTTTTTAAAGCTAGGGTAAGGCTTATACTTCTGAAGCTAAGGCATATATAGTATAATTAGGGTAGTAGGCGAGAGTTTAGTAATAAAAAAAAGTATGGCTTTAGTATAGAGGTTAATTAATATTTAGGTAGTAAAGTAGTTTATAATAAGCGAAGTTAGGATACTATCTGTAAGGTATAGTAGCCTAGGTACTAGCAGCTTCTTAGTTATAATATTATACTTTCTTATAATAGACTCTGCGTCGGTAAATACTATTATAGTACTACTAAAGTCTATTAGGCTTACTATATTAATATAAACTTAGGGGTATAGGTTACGTAATAAGGAGAGTTAGGTTTAAATAAGGATTAATTTCTTATTACTATTTGCTGATTTAAGATTAAGTAGCAGCTTACTAATAGAAAGGACTAATTAATCCAGTAATAGGGACCTAATCTTCTTATCTTTCTCCTTATATAGTTTAGACCCTTAGACGCAACTTAGTCTAAGGGTTTACCTTTTAATAATTAGGGTATAAGTGTAACGGAACCCCCCAGGAGGTACATATCCGATAAGACGGTAGGAGGTTTTATCTATGTCCCATCTATATTCCAGAAGACATAGTTAGACAAGTTAGGGGCGAAAGGTTTTACTAGCGTCTTAAAAGGAATATATAGGAAGCTAGTTCCCCTCTAGAGAAGAACTAGCAATTAGTCTCTAAATAGAAGTAGTTAGAAGCATTTGTCCTTTAATACGTAAAACTTATTCTACCTTTAACTTACCTTTAACTTACCTTTAACTCACCTTCTACTTACTAGTAATACTGTTAATTAGATAATTATACATTCCAATTAGGCTGGCCTCTTACAATTCTAATTACTTATAATCCATTAGGAACATATAGCTATTAATTAATAATAACGGACTATACTCCCTTACACCCTAAAGCAACGCCCTTGCCCTAAGAGGCTTAGAGAGTCTCTCTAGAAGAGCACATTCCCTTTACTTATAAAAGAGTAGACTAAGTAGCTACGGCTAGTCCGTCTAACTTTACAAGACCCTTAGGAACAATTACCGCTGGGGAATTATTAGAGAGGTCACTATATAAAACCCTATAAAGAATAAAAGAGTTAAAGATATAATTAAGATAAGCGTATTAAGATTACTAAGAATAATTGTAAAGGCAAATAGTAGAAGTATAGATACCCCAAACACGAAGCGAACTTAAAAGAGCAACGCTATACTATACTATAACGTCAGAAAACCCTAAATTTTATATAAAGGACCCTAATAAGTACAAGGGTAATAGTCTCCAAAATTGCAATTGTTTTATCCGTTAATGCGAAACTATGTTTTAGCTAGATCCGAAACGTTACTCTAATAAGTATAATTAGACACTAATTACTTCTACCTTCCTATGTGGCACTATTAAGAGTTTATAGATACGCTACAAGAAGAAACTTACTACACCCCTTAATTTTAGCAAATTTAAGTCCTAGTTAGTTAATTAGGTCCAAGACCCTACTAATTAAGGGATGGATTATAACTAGTAATACTATAATGCCAAACAGTGGGATAGCTAGACTGTAGTCTAGTTTATAAACTACCTAGAAGAACTAGAAGATAATATACCCTATTTAGATCTATAGGATAACACTATATAACTTTACTAGCTACTCGCTAAGCTATAACCTAAGATTTAACAGGCCATATAAAAAAAGGGCGAAATTCCTATTTTTTAAGAAAAGCTTATCTCCAAAGCAACCCGGATTAAGAATGCCAAAAGAGACTACCTAGGGAAGCGAAAGGAACGAGACACCAATAATAAAGAGTATAGGACTAGACCTAGCTTTAATAATAGGGGTAAATTCCGATCTAACCGCTCTAAGAAAAAACAACATAAGTAGGCCTTACGGCCCTAGAGCAACGCTGGTTAACCCTAGAATAATAATAGTTGGAAACCTAAGCCATATAGGGGAGGAAAGCCAATTATCTGCTTTAACTGTTATAAGGAAGGCTATAAGAAATATTACTGCCCTAAAAAGAAGTAAGAGTTGGCTTAATTAGGAAAAGAGAAAGTCTAGTAAATCTTTACTCCCTTATACTAGGCTAGTAAGAGAAGGAGGGAGTAAACTACCGTATAGTTATTCCTGTCTCTATCCAAGTTGATAATAAATAGGTAACGCGAGACTGCCTTATGGACAGCGGCGCGAGTATAGGGTTTATTTCTTAATTACTAGTAAAAGAATTAGATTTGGACCTTAGCGGCTCACAGGTGCGCACTATTTAAAGTATTAGGAGCTACTGGATTCCGTACTATAGGAAATAGACGTTCCCTGTTACTAGTTAGGACCGCAACAGCCTATAAAATACATAGGAAATACGCTTCTGCGCTATAGAAATTAAGGAGTATAACCTTATTTTGGAATACCTATAGCTTTACCAAATTAACCTGGATATTAATTGGCCTTTAGCCTTATATCGACACCAAAAGTCTTAATCGCGTATTATAGTTAAAGATTAAGAGACTTTCCTAAGCTATATATAAGAAGAAGGATAGGCATATACTATATATACTACTCTTAACCCCAAGAATAAAGACACAGGGTATTTATTTTTAGATGTCCAGCTATATATAGTTAAGGAACTAAAGATTCCGTAGGAATATATAGACCTAAAAGAGGTTTCTAATAAAGAGGCATTTAAAAATAAGCTGGCCGTATTACATTAGTATATAGTAGATAATCTTTAGAAAGGATAGATTTAGCCCTTTATAAGCCTAGCAGGGGCACCAATTATATTTATACCAAAGAAAGACAGGACCCTTTGCCTCTATATTAACTATTAGGCGCTTAATAGGATTACTATAAAAAATTACTACCCGCTACCCTTAATAGGGGAGCTTATTAACAGGCTGTTAAGCGTAAAGATATTTATAAAACTAGATCTAAAAGATATATACTATTAAATCCGGATTAAAGCTAGCAATAAGTGGAAAACGGCGTTTTAAATATGGTACGGCCACTTTAAGTACCTAGTAATGCTATTTAGGCTTACTAACGCACCGGCGATATTTTAGGCCTATATTAATAAGGCATTATCGGGCCTATTGGATACGATATATATAGTTTACCTTAATAACATTATAGTCTACTCTAATAACTACGAAGTATATATACACCACGTGTAAACGGTACTAGAAAGACTACAAGAATATAAGCTCTATATAAACCTAAAAAAATGCTCCTTTTATATTACTAGCATTAATTTTTTAGGCTTTATTATTAGCGTTAACGGAGTATTAATAGAGAAAAGCCAGGTAGACATTATTAGAGAATAGCTATACCCTATAATATTTAGAGAAGTATAGGTTTTCTTAGGCACGGCAAACTTCTACTAAAGGTTTATTATTTATTATTTGCGAGTAATACTCCCAATTACTGATTTACTAAAAGGATCCAAGAATAGCAAGAAGTTAGGACCCTTTATATTTAGGGAAGCTGCTAAGCAGGCTATAGACCAGTTAAAGGATTTATTTACGTTAGCGCCTATCCTAATACACTTCTACTAAAAGCTACGTATATACCTTAAAACAGATATATCCGGCTTTACCCTAAGGGCAATTATATCTTAATTAAAAGATAGAGAATGGCATCTTATAGCGTTTTAGTTAAGGAAAATAACCCCTATAGAGCAGTATTATATAACGCACGACTAGGAGCTACTTGCAATAATCGCAGTAATAAAGCACTAGCGACATTATTATATAAGAAGTAATTATCCTATTAAAGTCCTTACAGACTATAATAACCTAAAATACTTTATAACTATAAAGGTATTAAGCGGTCAATAAGCTAGATAGGTAAAGGCACTATTATAGTATAACTTTAAAATTACGTACCACCTAGGAAAGATAAATCCCGCTAATAGGTTATTAAGATATCTAGATTATAAGACAGGGGGGATCTAGGACAGTACAGGGGAAATAATCCCTATATTGCAAAATTTGCTTAAAAAGAAAGAAGACTCTTTCCCTAAGACTACCAAATTTTGCAATAGGGTAGAGGTCCCGGCGATATAGCTATAAAGCGCCATAATTGTAGAGCCGCAGGATATAGTTACCGACTAGGTTATAAACTAGGCAGATGTTATAAAGTTAGCGTACCCTAAAATTAGTAAGAATTCTATAGGATGTGCTAGGGGTATTACGGCACCTTTAACTTAACGGCGTATTAGCTGTGAGTTTTAGGATCTAAAGGGGATAGGCGAGATGCCTATCTGTAGCATAGCACACTATATAAAGGTAGGAGAGTCTACTAGCACTAATGGTTCAAAATATCTCGTGCTACGCCTTAGGTCTATAATGGTGGTAGGCGAAATAAAAGTAAGCGATCTATATAAAACCTTTCTAGATCTTCTTTTTTAAGCTTAACGGAGGGGCGCCTTTACTTTTAGGGAGAGGTAAAAAGATATAGTAGAAACCGACTTAGCCGGAGTCACTAAGAAGCTATAATAGCAGGACTAAAAGGGTCTGTTACGCTTTAAGGGTGCTATATATATCCTAAAGGACCAAACGGTTTAAGATAAAATTCTAAAGGTCTTCTATAATAATCCTCTTAGGGGTTACTACAGTGCTAATAAAACCCTTAAGGCCGTTTAAAGGAAATACCCTTAAAACGGAATGTTTAAAGAGGTTAAGGACTATATATTAAGATTTAATATATGCTAAAGAGTATAGATATCTAGGTATCGCCTATATAGCGAGTTATTAGTGCTTCCTATTCCATAGGGACCTATATTAGAATTAATAATAGATTTTATTATAGGCTTACCCCCTACTAAGATAAGAACTAGAGAGGTTACTAACACTATCTTAGTAATCGTTAATAGGTATATAAAGTTTTTAGGATACTTTGCTATTATAATAATAATTATAGCAGCAGAACTAGCAGACCTATTTTTAGAACGGTAGCTCTTATTTAGTACGCTAAGGGGAATCGTGTCTAATAGAGGTACCGTATTTAACAGTGCATTTTGGTCTTTATTCTGTCTCTTATTAAAAATATAGTAAAAAATAAGCACTGCCTTTTACCTATAAATAGATAGGCTAACAAAGCGTCTAAATGCGTTATTGAAACACTACCTCCGCTGCTATATTAATTATTAACAGGATAATTAGACATTATAGTTAGCTCTAGTGTAGTATATATATAATATAAGCATCTACAGTAGTATAAAAATAACCCCTTATAAAGTACTGTTTAGGGTAAAAGTAAATAACCCTAGAACGTTAAGGACATTATTCCTAAAAGGGAGGCACTAATAGCGTCCGAAAGAATTAAGCAAATAAGAGTTTGTAGAAAGGAACTTAAAAAGCACTTACTAAACGCCTAGGCCGTGTAAAAAAGATACTATAATAAAAAATATATACCGAAAGAATTCAAGATAGGAGACGAAGTCTTACTATCTATAAAAAAATATCTAAATAAAACGTATTAAGAAGAAGCTGGATTACCGGTAGCTTAGACCCTTTAAAATAGTTAGGAAAACTAAAGGAAACTAAGCCTATAAATTAGAATTACTAAAATCTTATTTAATATATCCTATATTTTATATTTCCTTACTAGAGCTATACTAGAGAAGAGATAGTACGGAACCGCCCCTACCTAGTAAAATCAATAGGGAACTAACATAGAATATAAAAGACATTTTAGACCAAAGATAGCGCCAGAAGAAGCGCGAAATTTTAATTTATTAGAAAGAATACTCCTAGGCGTATAATAGTTGGGAACCTAAGGAGTACCTTTAGCTAGGATATAATACTGTAATTAAAACCTTCCTAAGAACTAAAGGTAAAGATTTAAAAATGGTTCCGGATATGCTATAGGTAAAGTAATAGGGAAGACCCCATAAATTAAAACTATAGAATTAAGTATAGGCATTAAGAACGGAAACGTTTTGCTATTATAATAGGGATCCTAGAATCCTATAAGGGGAAGCCTATAAGAATCTATAGGAGAACCACTAGGGATACTATTTTAAAAAAAAAAACGCTGTTTAAGAATAAGCAATAATACCATAAGAAGTGGCCTTAGGGATTTAGAAAGATCCCTTAGGGATAAAAAGAGAGTATCCGGCCTGGCACTAAAGATATATAGTAGAGTTAATAGTATAAAGAGGAGCAAAAGGACAGCCTATAAAGAATTAGAAAATTTAAGGAATTATAAGGCACCTATAAAAACACTACCCGTTTATTATATATAGGGATTATAATAGTACACTATGTTTATATAGATTATTACTAAAGCTTAAAACAAAGGCATCCCTAAAGTATAAAGTCAATTCCTAATAACTAGGCATCCTAAAGGCACCTAAGAAGCACTATATAAAGCTATTTTATAAGAAGAAAAAAAGAACTATATAATAACTTAAACACTAGTAGCAGTAACAGGAGCCTCTTCCTCTATCTTATTATTATTATTAACGGTATTATTAGCACTTCCATCCCTAGAAATATTAGCGCTTCTACTAACATTTTTCTTAAAGCGGCGGGAACTAGAAGGACTAGCACGGTAGGGAAATAGGCGAGGAAAACGTTTATCTTAACTTTTATTACTATCCTTAGTATCCCTAGGTTCTAAATCGGCGTCTAAGCAGGGATTAGAGAGACGTTAGCTAAAGGAGTTAGCACAGTTCCTAAGCAAGTCACTAGAAAAACTTACCTAGCTAAAGTAGCCCGCGTAAGAGTGCGAATGTTATTATTAATAAGGGTAAGCTATTTACATATGCGCTTCTGGATACTATATATTTAAGATAATTACGTCTCTATAGTAGTAGAAACCCTTATTAAATTAAAGAGTCTGTAAGCGAGGGAAGACACCTTCTATCCCCGCCTATTACTATTAGGATATTAGCGGAAATCTTAGATAGCGCGTTAGAGCCTATAAGTCTTATACGCATAGATAGCGGGGATCTAGTATAATTAGCAAAATCTAGAATAAGACGGAATGGAAAATACTAGAACGCAGGTCTTTCTCCTACTGCGATAATAGGAGTACTTAGATTTGTTTTTACTAAAGTAAGGCATTTTATAGATATGGAAAGGATCCTATATAAGAGTATAAACGCAGTAATAATAGCATTTTAGGGAAACTAATATAGAAGTAATAGACGCTGTCTAGGGCGTTACCAGGAGAGGAATAATACTACTGCCGGTTTAGGGACGCGCAGAAGAACCACGAGCCATTATAAGAAAATACTTTAAGAAGTTAGCATTATTATAAAAGATAAGGTAGAAATCCTATTACTTATAAACGCGTTAAGAAAAGATAATAAGGCAGTAATAGAAGTGCGGCTAAAGATATAGAAGCTAAAAGGTAAAATATAATAAAAACAGCCTGTTTAAGAACGAGACGAATAGTGTTATTAATGGAAGAATAAGTAAAAGACGACGACTTATAAATAAAAAGAAATTAAGATAAAAGACGTCATTATTAAAACCCATTTTAGGTAAATGGGGATAGTGGCTAGTTAATACGTCGCACTAGATAACCTCTAAATCCATTTATAACAAATTCCTAAAATTAAAGAGGTAAATCCCACTAAATTTTTATTATTATTATTAAAATCCTATTATAAAAGCACTATAAGGAGCTAGGGTAGGAGAAGAGCAGAGGAATAAAAGATAAAGTAAAGTTCCGCGCTAGTAAAGAGCTAGCAATAAGCCGCATTATAAAGTACCTTTTTATTAAGGGTTTCCCTAGTGGTTTTAGCCGGAACTTTATAAAAGCTTAATAAAGGCGAAGTCTTAGAGGACCAAAACCCTAAAAGGGGAAGCAATTGTAATAGAACCCCCTAGGAGGTATATATCCAATAAGACGGTAAGAGGTTTTATTTATATCCTATCTATATTCTAGAAGATATAGTTAGATAGGTTAGGGGTAAAAGGTTTTACTAGCGTCTTAAAAGGAATATATAGGAAGCTAGTTCCCCTCTAGAGAAGAACTAGCGATTAGTCTCTAAATAAAAGTAATTAAAAGCATTTATCCTTTAATATATAAAACTTATTCTACCTTTAACTTACCTTTAACTTACCTTTAACTTACCTTTAACTCACCTTCTACTTACTAGTAACACTATTAATTAGATAATTATACGTTCTAATTAGGCTAGCCTCTTATAATAAGGCTGTCTTAGTGGGGCGGTCTAGTATCTATTTGGCTAGCGGTGTTAGTTTTAGTCTTAGTTAGGGTATAAAAAAATAATACCTTACTAATAATATAGCCGTGTTTATATTCGCTAGCGCGAAGTTATTAATACTAGGTATTATTAACGGGTTGGGCTCCTATATAGGGCATTATTTAAAATAATTAAGCTATCATCAGGATATTTTTTTTTGGGCGCGTTGTTGCAGATTGCGGCAATTTGCTGCAAACTGTGCGATTTGCGTGGTCGTATATGGTCGTTAGCAATTCGCGCAAACCGCGCGTTTCGTAATAAATTTGCAGCTTCTGCTAGTAAATTACGGCAAAACGCTTAACCACCAAATTAATGCTAGCTTTTTGCTACCCTATAAATAAATAGCGCGCAAACTGTACAAGCTGTACAAACTATATAAACTGTACGAACTATACAAACTGTACGAACTATACGAACTGTACGAACTGTATAAACTGTACGAACTATACTAACTGTATAAACTGTACAAATTATAACTATATAAGATATAAAGCTATCTAACTGCCTGCCTGCCTACCTGCCTGCCTGCCTGCCTGCCTGCCTACCTGCCTACCTACCTACCTACCTACCTGTCTGTCTGTCTATCTATGCCTACCCGTCTATGCCTACCTATCTGTGCCTACCTGTCTGTGCCTACCTGTCTATGTTACCTTGATTTGATCGATCGATCGAATCGTTTATAGTGTTCGCTGGCTGGTCGTTTGAACGGTTGTCGTGTGGCTCTAGCAGCGGTCGTGTGGCTCTGGCGACGGTCGTCTGGCTCTGGCTCCGGCCGTCTGGCTCTGGCGACGGTCGTCTAGCTTTGACGACGGTCGTCTGGCTCTGTCGTCTAGCTCTGGCGACGGTCGTCTGGCGATAACAACGGTCGTCTAGCTCTGACGACGGTTATCTGGCTCTGGCGATGGTCATCTAGCTCTGGCTCCGGCCGTCTGGCTCTGGCGACGGTCGTCTAGCTCTAACGACGGTCGTCTGGCTCTGACGACGGTCGTCTAGCTCTGGCGACGGCCATCTGGCTCTGGCGACGGCCGTCTGGCTCTGGCGACGGTCGTCTTGCTCTGACGACGGTCGTCTGGCGATGGCGACGGTCGTCTGCTGGCTGTCGTTCTGGTGTCTCCTTAGGTAGGGAGGATGTAAGGAAGAAAGGGTAAAAAATGAGGTGGCTACCTAGGTGTATATAGGGGGTATACTTGGCAGAGGCACGTGTAGAGGCTATCGGGAATAT
>Ga0307515_10013451_pt1 | contig 15294 bp, 13 predicted proteins | sample 17_EM_MG_FD_194513 | JGI IMG/M metagenome (GOLD analysis project Ga0307515, IMG submission 194513) | Populus trichocarpa ectomycorrhiza microbial communities from riparian zone in the Pacific Northwest, United States - 17_EM | ecosystem: Host-associated > Plants > Roots > Unclassified | place... | reverse complement strand
TCAATTTTAAAAAACAAACAAATAATATAAAAGCATCTTCAATTTTGCATGAAACTGAACTAAACTTTTTATTTTTAATTTTTTTATATGAGTATGTATATTATTTGTAAAAAAGGTTTTTTTTTTATTAACGCTCACCGTAGGTGATATTATATAAACACAACACGTGTTATGAAAATACGTAATTAAAAAAAAATATTAATAGAGGCCAGATGGAGTTTTGTTAAATAAAATACTCGAATAAATAAATAAATAAGAGAGAGAAGAAAAGAGATGGTTAGATTAGTTTAAAGTTAAAACTAGAGTTGAAAAGAAAGGTCAAAGGCTCGTGAATCTGCAGTGGGGATCCATCCAACAAGAGCAAGGAAGAAATGGAAGATTGAAAACGAAGAAGAAGAAGATGATGACAGATAGAGATAGCATAAGCAACATCAAGGGAAAGTTAGAAGGTGGTGGTGGTGAAATAGGGAAGGCTTTGATTGGATTAGTGAGTGGAACCTTGGTTTACTACCACTGTGCCTATCGGGATTCTAGCCTCTTCTCTTTGATGTCTGATGTCCTCATCGTCCTCCTCTGCTCCCTCGCTATTCTCGGCCTTCTCTTCCGTCAATTAAACATCTCGTACTTCTCTCTCTTTTCCCTTTCCTTTCCTTTTCCCCAATTCCAATTTTAGGGTTTTTCTTTTCCTTCCTTTGAATTGTATTTTGGTCATAATAATAATAATAATTATTATGATGATGGAATTGCAATTAAAAATAATAAAAATAGGGTACCAGTGGATCCATTGGAGTGGCAGATATCACAGGACACAGCTAACAGTATAGTAGCATGGTTTGCTAATACCATTGGAGCTGCTGAATCTGTCCTCAGGGTTGCTGCTACTGGCCACGACAAGCGCCTTTTCTTCAAGGTTATCCATCCCTCCATTTCTTCACTACTGCTTAGTCGGGTTTCAATTTGACTTCATCATGCTAATGCAACTGCAACAAGGTGGAATTAGGATTCTTTGTAGGACTTTATCCAAAACAAGTTGTTGCTTCTGAATATAACTATCTTTTTAGGTCCATTTCCAATGCTATTATTCACTTGATTTTGGACGAGGGAAAATTGTTAATTAATGCAAGTGAAGACTAGGGATGAGTTATGTTTCTTTATCCTCAGATAATCTTCTACTGTTGATGTAGGCATGCTTCTTGAATCTTAAAATCCATCATCATGATCTCTGCAATAAATAGGACTGAGCCTCTGCATTTTATATCTTAACAGATGGGGTTTGTCTGTGGTATCTTTTGATTTTCTCATTGCCTTGATCGGCCGATGCTGCCCCCTCCGTCTCTCTCTCTCCCAGTCCCATTTATTGTCTAGAATTAGCAGTCTTAGCTAAATCATGTGATTTTCTACAAATTAACTTGCCTGGACCGAGATTCATTGCTCATTCGGGAACCTCTTGAAGAGTCTTGTAGAAAAGCTTTCTGGTTTTTACTGGCATGCCCTCACAATGGCCACAACATTTTTCTTTACAGATTTTATCAAATGTAACAGGAAGTTAATCTTGTCTTTTTCTTTCCTCAGGTCATCGTTTGTCTTTACGTACTATCAGCTTTGGGCCGACTGGTCTCAGGGGTTACAATTGCTTATGCTGGTATGTGGGCCATAATTTGTTTGCAAATGACATTATTATTGGTTTTGTTCTTATGCATAAAACTGCAATAAGAAATCTGTATTGTTTTTTTTTTCAATATGCTTGTTCTTCTTCTGTTCATATCAATCAAGTTTCTCTTTTTAGATCTTCAGTTTCTGTTTCATTACATCTATTGTTTTGTAGAGAATGAGAGTTAATATTAATCAAGTTTCTTTGATGAATGGGTTAAAAATAGTTAATGCGTGCTCATAAGATCCAAATCCATTGGCTCCTCCCACAATTCTCTCATCTGCAGGAAAAAAAATGTGGATAGAAAAATTTGGGGTTTTACTGTGGTATCCCTATCTCATATGCAGTGGGATTGGAGGGATCTTGTTTTCCTTGGTTGCTGTCCATGTCTCTCAATTGTAGGAGGATGTTTATCCTCGCTTTTGTATGGATATCTTTTTTTTCCAATAAATTTATTAAAAAAAGAGTGAGAAAAGAACACAAAAACCTGTTGACTTGGCAGTTTTATGTTGGAGTCATGCTTAAAGTCCTTCTATGATTACTCATTGCCTTTGCTTTTTGGCTACATTAACTAATCTACTGGAGAAATCTTTATGTGGCTAAATGGCACACACACTCTTATGGTAGATTCATACTTTTCATGACTTGTCTTGTTTGGATCGACTTTATTCTCCCTATTGTTCTGTGTCATTGTCATTCATTAATACTGCATATGGAACTCTTTGTTGAGGCACAGTAGTGAAAGGCTCAGATCAAGGTGGATATGTGATTTAAATGACGATTGTAGTTTCGAGTCAATATGTTGAATTGTCAGTACATAGGGCACAATCAAGCAAAATCACTAGAAGCATATGAGGTTTGGAAGGAGTCAATTCTTTTGTTGGCAGAGTTCTTTATCTTGACAGTGCTTTCTTTTTGCTCTAAGATGGTGGCCTGGCTGCATTTGTCTTTGCACAATATTGATTGCTTGTTATTTGAATATTTCATGGAAAATCTTTATTTATCAATAACTAATCATCTTCTCCTTTTTTTTTTTACACATTTTGGTTTGGATTTTGCTGGCACAGCATTATGCTTATTCTGTCTTTACATGCTCGCTGAGAACTCACAATCAGGCAGTGCCTGCATCTCTCGATTTCTTGGGCGAGGTAACGGCATTTCTGTAGATTCAGATGTTCTGTAAATTGTACATGTACCGCCATTTTTTAGTGTTCTGTGGTCTCATTACATCCATAGCTGGAAGGAACTCTTGATGATTTAAATATAGTCTTGTATTCTGCCCATCCGTGAAGTCTTATGATTTTTTCATACTAAACAGAAATTCTTCGGACAGATTGATAATATGATGAGCAAGTACTTGTCTTTTCATTGCAACATTTTTCATTTGAGAAATCCATTGCGAATTTGCTTGAAGCATTTTGTTTTTTAAGCATGCGGAGAACTTCGATTGCTCTATCCGTCAATTTTTTTGTGCCCTTTGCATGTGATTTTCAGGGACAGTAAGATCCAAAACATCAGAAACTAAGAACGTGTAAATGATTGTTGTGAACTTGTGTTAATGCCAAAGGTCCAATAACACAAGTGGCAAATGCCTTTTGGAGGATGTTCACAGCTTCGCTTTCCTATCCCATTCCTTGTCTACAGAAGTTTCTTTAAATGGTCCCTGGTCATCTGTGGAGGAGTGTCTCGATGAGAGAGGGGAAAAAAAAGGTAAATCACATGGCAGGTGGCCCCCACCAATTCCTGTGCTTCGACAATTCTTTCCCTTTCCATCCCAAAATCAAATTCTCAATTTATTTTTTTCCATGAAAAGAAATCTTTTAGTTTCTATAGACCTTGGAAAGGGTCGGCCATTCAACAAGGAAAACAAGAGTATTCTGCTAATTGTTTATTTGAAAAATAACACGGTCAGGATAAAATTTCAGGGGAACGACACCGTTTTAAAAAATATGAGGAAAATGATATGGAGTAACAAAACCGCAATCTGGAATCAGGATATTAAAAGAGGAGGAGGAAAGAAGGCCCCATCTTTGTGGAATAACAAGTAACACGAAGGACTGCTTGGAATGAATATGGTGTTCCATTAGGGAAATGAAGCAGCAATTATAGGAGCACAAGTACCCCGATGAGTTCAAAAAAAAAAAAACTAAATTTTCACAGGTACCAGAGGTTGTAAATTTAGTTTATCAATTGAAAACAAGAAAAAGAAAAAGAAAAAAAGAAGTGGGGGCACTTCAATTATTAATTATCAAGTCTACAATTTGGTGTTGGAAATTGGAAATTACAATTTGGATTTATAAAAACTAATATGGGGGAACAACAATAACGCTATGAATACATTCATGAATCTCTCTTTCTTTTTCCATTATTTTCTTTTTTGTTTTCTAATATTTTAAGTGCATACTACATTCTCAGATTACTCTCACCGCTAACTCATTCCTTCTCTTTATTTATTTATTTATTTGAAGTGTTTCTTTGTTTTCGTATTTTTAAAATATATTTTTAAAAAATTAAAGTTTTTTTTATTTTAAATTATTTTTTTATATATTTTTAATATGTTAATATTAAAAATAATTTTTTAAAAATAAAAAATATTATTTTAATGTATTTTAAGAAAAAAAAACAATGATAAACACTTCCTAAAAATATTTGAAATGTAGTTGATCCATGTTTAAAAAACTATTTTTTTTATTTTTAAATTGTTTTGATTTATTAATATTAAAAATATTATTTAAAATTCTTTAAAAGCAATCCAATATTTATGCTGTAGTTGGTAGGGCATCTGTTTCTGACACAGACAGACACAGCCTCTAGCAAGAGAAAAAGCGCTCAAAATTGCGCCTTTCAAAAACCCTAGGAAAGAAGTAGTCACCAAAAACAAAAAGCCCTAAAAACCCAAGAAATACCCCTCTTGACTCTCTTTCAAAACAAAAGGAAGCAAGCAAACAAACACTCTATCGAGAGGGAAGGGAAAATATCTCTTCGAACCCAAAAGTCCCACTCTCAGGTATGTCCCTTTCTCCCTCCCTCCCTCCCTCTATTAACACCAACTACTATATAGCTTCATACTACTCTTGTTAAAAAATAAGCTCTTTTTTTCTTGTTTTTTCAAAAAAGAAAAAAAAACCGACGATGGATTTTGAAACTGAATCGCAGAAGAAGAAGTGCGGGGTTCTTGGAGACGTGCTCGGTGGGGTCACCATGGTGCTTCCCAAGGAGCTAGATGAACCTATCCCTCTACCTTCTCCTCCTACTCTTGCTGTTCCTTTTGAGCTCCGATTTCAACTCCCTGATCTCAAGCTTGCTGTTAGAGTATGTGCCTCCTGCATACTCCTCATCACCATTTTTTTCTCTCCTTTGGAATTAAAGCAATTCTTTGTCATTTATTTATTTTTTTGCTTGCGTCGAGACCGAGAGTAATGAAGGAAAAGGAAAGTTATTCAGTAAATAAATGAATTGTGGATGGAATATTCTGAATCTGCCTTTTATTTCTCTCTTTAACAAAGAACCAAGTTGGTTTACATTCAGAATAAAAGTAAAGCCCAGATTTTTTTTTTTCAATTGGGTGAGTTGAATGTTCCTTTTTTGCCTTTTTATTTTAAATAAAAAATATTTTGAATTGAATATGATGAAAAATTCAGGATTTCATGAGGAGTAGAGAAGCCGGTGAGTTTCTCAGTGGGGCTTTAGCAGGGGCTATGACGAAAGCTGTGCTTGCGCCTTTAGAAACCATCAGGTTAGTATTTGCTCTGTGTCTTCTTGTTTCTATAGCACTTGTGTTACTGCTTTTATATAACCATCAGATTAGTATTTGCTATTATTAGTTGCTATTGAAGTCAGTTTCTAACTTTCTATCGGTTAGTGCAAATTGAGTTTGAGATCTAGTCTGTTATCGAAGTAAATCTATTCTATGAAGTAAAATTTGAAAGTGAAAGAGCTCTAGAAATTTGGTCGAATGAATCAATGTAAGTTATTAAATTCCGAGATCTCAGAAGAAAGAAGAGGAGTTTCTTGATTGATTCTATTTGGAAAATTTCCGTACACTCCTACCAACTTTGCTAGCATAATCAGCATTTGTATCATGAAACCAACCAGGTCATGAGAGCTTCCAAAGTTTTATTTACACATGCTAGATATTTTGAAATGTTCGATTTGTTGTTAACTATTTTTATTCGTCTTGACCACTAACTCATGAACAGCCAAACATCTTCCCTGATTTTTTACCTGTTAAAATGCAGAACAAGAATGGTGGTTGGTGTTGGATCCAAAAACATTTCTGGTAGTTTCTTGGAGGTGATTGAGCAGCAGGGTTGGCAGGGACTGTGGGCTGGAAATGGAATCAATATGCTCCGTATAATTCCTACTCAGGCAATTGAACTTGGAACATTCGAGTGTGTCAAGCGAGCGATGACATCAGCACAAGAGAAATGGAGTCAGAGCGAATGTCCAAGGGTGCAACTTGGTCCTCTTAGTTTGAGCTCTTCTCTCTCCTGGATTTCTCCAGTTGCTGTGGGTGGTGCCGCTGCTGGGATTTTTAGCACACTTGCATGCCATCCTCTCGAAGTTTTGAAGGTATTTGCACTACAAGCTTTGATATAAAAAATGGAAAATCAGATCAAACTTCATTAGCATTAAGTAGCTATCTGCTGTTTTACTGCATATTCATCATGATTATATATGTTCATATCCCTCCTGGGATCCTGCTGACTTGGATAATATGATGCAATGGTATATCATATTATGTTTTGTTTTAATTAATGAAAATTAGATGTGATATTGGGTCACAACCTTTTCCTTCTACAGAATCAAGTCTGAAAATCTTTGAGAGTTGAGACATCTGTTTATCTCTGTTTTCTAGTTAAAACTGATCGTGACACTTGTATTTCTTACAGGATAGATTGACTGTGAGCCGTGATATATACCCTACTTTAAGCATTGCAATTAGCAAGATTTACAAGGATGGAGGGATTGGTGCCTTCTATGCCGGGATTTCACCTACACTGATTGGCATGCTTCCATACAGTACATGCTACTATTTCATGTATGACACGATGAAGACATCTTATTGTAAGGGAAAAAATAAGAAGTCACTAAACCGTCCAGAGATGCTCCTAATTGGAGCTTTTTCTGGTGAGAAACCAAATATATTTCAAATAAACATTAGTTTCCAGAGTAATATTAGAGACACTGTTTACTTGCTTCTTATATCTAAGTTAAAGTGTGGAGATTTATCATACATTGCAATCATATGGCTAGTAGAGCATAAATGATTAGATAGACTTGCATTCTAACTGATAACTGTTGTTACAACACCTTCTCGGTCAGCTAGTTGGTAATAATTCATTTATATTTTGGATATACAGGTTTTACTGCTAGCACCCTTAGCTTTCCGTTAGAGGTGGCCAGGAAACGGCTAATGGTGGGAGCTCTGCAAGGTAAATGTCCACCCCACATGGCAGCAGCACTTTCAGAAGTAATCAGGGAGGGGGGATTGATGGGACTTTACAGAGGGTGGGGTGCAAGTTGTTTAAAAGTGATGCCTTCCTCAGGCATCACTTGGATGTTTTATGAAGCTTGGAAAGATATACTGCTTGTTGAGAAACGGCTTTTATAACAGCTTTGGCAAAAAAATCCTGCATCATGTTCCTTCGGAGGACAATGTTGGGATTGTCTTGTCATAATCACAGGGCGGAAGGTGGCAGCTGGGCCTGCTGGTGACTGACTGTTCCGGGGACCCAGGATTGAATCTTTGGATATAAGAGGTTCATGGATATCATCATTATATGATTGGGCTATCCTTTTATGTAATGCCCTTCTAAATTTCTGACCTAAGCTAAATTTATCAGCCGAGCTTCAGAATAATAATAAAAAAAGTTTTGGCGTCTCATAATCTTTGATATGTACCAAACAGATTTTCGTTCTGTCATTAACAATTTTGTCACTGATGATTCTCAGCACTAATAAATTTGGTTCCATTTATTCAAATCCAAAATGGGTTTGTCTGTTCTAAAGTGTATATAATTTATCTGTAAGATATTCAATTTAAGGGGCTGATTGTGTCAATTGAGACGAGTCTTTTTCGTGGGTCATGTGTTTTTTATATCAACTTGGTATATTTTTTAAAAATAATTTTTTTAAGTGTTGTTTTAAGATTTAAACTCAAAAATCAAGAGATGAAGCAAATCTTCTTGATCAGTAGACTAATCCGAGCTTGTTGGTGGTAGAATTGGCACCATAACTCCATAAAAGAGCCAACTCAACTCTGCGCTCGTTTTTCAAGTGCGTTTGGATCATCTGGTGTAGCTGATATTGAGTTCAATACTGTTGATGGGTTTCATTTCAGAATCGAGAGGTTGGTATACTGATACTTTCCACTATTAGAGCATCTAATTCAAGTTCCTCTACAAATGGATCGAATCCCAGCAGTATTGGATTTGTCGCTGATGTTAAACGGATGAATGTTTCCCTGACAAGAGCCAAGCTCTATCTTTGGATTTTGGGTAATGCGAGGACCTTGCAGACAAACCATAATTGGGCGATAGTAAAGAGAGATTTGGTCATCTCAGGAAAACAGCCATATGAATCCTTGTTCAAAACAGCTCCTAGGGATACTTGCAGGGAAGAAAGTATTAATAATCATTTGAGGCAGGCAAAGCATGCTGAAGGCAATGGCAATCTTGGCAAACAAAACGAGCAGAAACTGCACAGAGCTATGCACAGGGATAAAAACTCTTGGCAAACAAAACAAGCAGAAACTGCACAGAGCTATGCACAGGGGTAAAAAGTCCATCAGTTCTGCAACTCAATACGATAGGACTGTTGCTGGAGATGGTAAGAATTTTTCATCTAAAAGGGGAGATGTCCAAAGTAGCAACAGAAAATCAAGAGATGAACATGGTCTTCCCAAAAATGTCAAGTCTGTAAATACAGAGGAACCTGTTACTGATGGTGAGAGCAAGGGCAAAGAGGGAAGTGAGAAGAAACGTGACTCGAATTCTTGTACGAGTAAGAAGAAAGATAAATGTGATAATTCGAAGAGTACTAGGGACTGTTCTAAACATGAAATGAGTGGTGGCCATAAAAAAATGAAATTGAACATGTTGAGAGGACCAAGGAAATCTATCGAATGTAACAGAAACCAAAAGAAATTGGATTCTACCTCCTCAGCTGAAGGCAGCCTCAAGACCAGGGAGGTCAATGATGGTAGTGATCGTATTCCTGTAGAGTTAATTAGAAAAAAGGAAAGAACAATGTGAAGCCGTTGACGCCATTCTAAACTCATCTCTCATTTCCTCCAAGAAGTCAGAGACAAGAAAAGGTAAAAACTCAGCCTTATTTCTGTTTTAAGCACTGGAAATCCTTTCCAACCTCCTGTTGAAGTACGAGTAGCGTTTTTGATTTAGTATTTCTTTAAGAGACAGAAAATGCATTTCCACCTTAGATATTTTGCACTTCTTCTTGTTTGTTTTTTCGCCCCGTTGTTTTAATTAGGAGTAACGATGTTGAATTGCAGTTTTTTACTGATGGTTCTATGAGAAAAATCACTAGTCCTGTCCTAGAATGCATTTTCATGTAAATGGTAAGGATGTTGGATATCACTTTAAAATATCTGACTGAAACCAACACAATGCCATCATGTACATGATATTTTCCTGAAAAGTTGGTTCGATTTGGCTTTCGTGTTCAGATACTTGATATTTCCTCATCTGCATTCGTATTTCACTCCTGACAGTTTCACCAGAAACCTCAGAAAAGCTCGATGCAAAATCAGAGCCATCAGCACTGCTGTAAGAGAGAGAATCTTTGAGATCCCAGTACAGTATGGTGAAGTTGAATTCCATTTTGAGATTTCAGTGAAGCCTTCTGATCCTCCCTGTAAATTTTTGGAAGCTGCAAAGAAGATAGGGGATCACTTGTACCAAGAGTGAAGCAGCTGGCTGCAGCCATACTTGAACTTGAATGCTGGATTGGATGAGCTTGGTTTACATCCTGTGGCTCATTGTTGCAGACCCTCGAGGCAATACAGCATTGGTCTTGAGAATATAGAAATACTACCAGCATGACATATCATGGCGGATAAGTTTTATTTTTGGTTCAACACTGCATAGTGCATACCCCTGCAGGTTTATATTTTTGCCAATGAGTTTTGCCTAGGAAATCTAGTTCATAATGTCTCTCTGGTGATACCTTGTACTAAGCTACCAAAACCCTGCACATATCGGTTCTTGTAAATACTTGGATTTTCAGTGATCCCAAACGTTATACCTCAGTTTTCTCATAAGTTTGCTCTCTGTCCTTTTCCAAGCTAATTACCCTAAATGTATGCAAGAATTGCAATATGTATTGGTGTAGCTTCAAAGTTCAAAGAGCAGGAGGATGATGCGGGATTTGGTCAGTTTCAGCTTCTAATGCCCTTGATATATGCGCAAGCATAACTCTTGGTTCCCCTGTTCCATACATTTTTGGTCTTTCCTTCTCGTTTATGTTTGTTGTTTTTCCATGTACCAGCATGCTCTTGCAGATTTGATCTTAAATGTTAGCCGACTACGTTTCAGTGTAGTGTGCGAGGCATATTTAAACAACGGTGCTTTCTTGGGCACCTTGGATCTTTTCTAAAGGCACCGCCGCTCACTGGATCTCATCATCAAAGCTCTGGTCAGGTACGAGACATGGGATTTGAATATGATGGCAACTCCTTTCATATTAGATTTTGTTCGTTACATTTGATGCAGCTGTATACAGTAATAACATGAGGCATCTGACCAAAAGCATGATTTTGTCGAAGTTATTAATCTTAATCTTAACTTTCATTAATTGATCTGAAACTTCAATTAAATGGGAGTTGATCTAATTAAATTTATGATTTGATTAACGTGATTAAATTAAAATGATATCTGAATGGATCAACTAAAATGATTTTTTTAAAAAAATTTTCTTCTAAAATGATTTTGTTTCAATTTTGTTTTGGACTTCTTCTTCTTCTTTTTCCCTTGACATAGTTTCATTAAAAAAAAAACAATATTGTTTTCGGATAAACCTAATTGACTTGTTGACATGTAAATTGACCCGGATCAATCAATTGGGTCAGATAAGATGTATTACGTTTAAGTTGCAGAAGATCCTAAAGCTCCATACTCTAACCCTTCCCTTCATGTTTCCACACCAACCAATAAATGATCAGGGTCGGTTGTCTCCAGTGAAAAGGGATTGGTTAAATACTAAATAATTGGAATATTTGCTTTTGTTTTTTTGTTAGATTGAGATCTAATAATAATAATTCAAGTAGTGTAACTTGCTGCTGCTGCTGCTCCATGTAGACATATAGATTCGATGGTGGAAATTAAAGGAGAATTGATAATCTTATTGAAGGATTTGCTACATCGATCACGAGTGAAGCCCTGCACTTTCACTATAGAAATTAATCCTACAATATTAATGTCTCCTCTCCTGATCTCATCCTCCTCTGATCACATCTCTACATCTTTCCTTTCTTTTTTTTCTTTTTTTGCAATTATGAACAAGTTAATTCATTAAAAAATCCCTAAAAACTAACTTTAGTTGTTTTATCGATTTTAAGATTTATTAATGATGTGAATCTTCTCCAATATGTATGTATATAATGACAATTAATGACCATGATTTGGCATGTGACCCCTTCTCTTTTCTTATGGATCATGGAAAAATATACACACGTACGGTCCATTGATGTAGCTAGTATCATGCAAGCCCTAATTGATATCGGCGGTCCTAGCTAGCTCCTCTTTGAAAACTTACCCATTGGCCTCTCCCAACCATAAAATATATGTTAATGGCTCTTAATAATTACTGCTAGTAATAGTAATATTATTATTATTTTATCCTCTTAGCTTGGGGTAAAAACGTCCCTCAAACGAATATTATATTATGATCCCCACACATGCAGGTACAGAAAATGGTAGGATCAGATGCAATCATGCATGCATGGATTTATGAGGCAATATATAATTATTAATTTGGTGGGCAACACGACGCAATGCAATGCATGATTGGGAATGGCCCATGGAGATCTTCTGGACTGCATGCATGCGTGGGGACTTCTCTGAGTTACAATTACAAGGTCGAAAAGGAGTTATTTGGTCTATATATGGCTTGCCTGCAGCAGTTCTGAGCAGAAACCGCCCTTAACTTGCATTATTATTTGCTGTACGTATAACACCGACCCCATTCACTTCACTTGCCTCCTGCAATTACCGTCCGTCGCTTGCTATATATATATATATATATATGTACTAGCTGCTGCCTGATCATTATACTGGGAGGACCAACTATCGAGGAGCCTGACACCCTCGATGATCCCCCATGCAGTACCTTCTTAGTTAAATCTTATGCACCTTCTTTCATTTCTCGCTTTTTTACGTCATCCCATGCATGCGCCTGCACGCATTCCTTCGTGCTTACGCACACACCGGCCCCCTTGCTCACAAGTGATTAATCCTGTGCTTAATTGTGTATCTATTGAATGAAACTTGTATATGCTTGACGTTCATGATGATCTTGGTTGCTGATAATTTATAAACGAAGCTTTCCCTAGCTAGGTTTTGTTGATGATTATCAATAAACAGGAATGATTAGTATACAATAAACAGTACCCAACTACAATTAGAGCGCACGATTTACATATGCAGTTCTTTGACCATTGACCAAATATATAATTAGCCTTCATAATTAATATTGTATCATGCTCGTGCTATATCGATCCTATCAAGTTAATAGATCATAATTAAGCAATTGTTTAAATATTGACACCCACAACAGGTGTTTCATGTTCTTTAGCGATTGAAGAAGATGCCAAGTACGTAATTGTGAGTATGCTAGCTAATATATTATTGTATCCTCACCATAAGATAAAATAATGAGCATCTCACATGGAGTTTCTCGACTGATCGAGTGTCATCGTCCACGGTCTTCAAGGCAGCCTCAAATCCAATAAACTAACAGATAGAAACCATATATATTGTGTTGAGATAACATTTAATTAATATATAAAACTAAGGCATCAACATATAATATATACCGAGAGGAAGTTCACCAAGTTTTTAGCATATTTGCGCATGTAGAACAAATCAGAGATAAGTCAATTAATAACATTATAATGCCATTGTAGAGCTGATTAATTAGTTATAATTAAATTGAATAATTGGTTAGAATTATGATATAATTCACTAATCATATACATGGTGTGTGTGTTGGGGGATTAAACAAACAAATTAAGGAAAAGTCAAGCTGCTAGATGGGTTCGTGGTTTTGGTTGATTCTTGAGACAGTTGCACTGCCTAAGCGACCTCTCTCACTCCAATGATTAATCTATCATATATTATATAGTCGTTATATATATTTAATTAAATATTGTGCAAAATCATTACACCAAGCATCTATAACTTCTTTAAATCCCACCACAGCTGTGAGCACATATTCCCTCAAGCAAACAGAAGCAAATAAAGTTATTTTGTCATGGATCATCCAAAAAAGTGTAGCAAGATCAGCGACATTGTTTGGCCTCAGCAAATCCTCAAGAAATGGAAAAGGGCAGCAAATGCACCAAAGAACAACCACAACCACAACACTAGCATCAGCAGCAATGCCAGCAAGAGCATCAAGTTCATAAAGAGAACACTTATCTCCTTCACAGATTCTTCATCAGCAGCAGCAGCTGCATCAAATGATGTTGTCCCCAAAGGGTACCTTGCTATTTGCGTTGGCAAGGAGATGAAGAGGTATATCATCCCCACGGAGTACTTGGGTCACCAAGCTTTTGGAATACTGTTGCGAGAGGCCGAAGAGGAGTTTGGGTTTCAACAAGAGGGAGTCTTGAAGATACCATGTGAAGTTCCTGTCTTTGAGAAGATCTTAAAGGTGGTTTAAGAGACAAAAGAAAGATGTTTACCTTAATTTTGCATGAGTTAGCTAGGGTTTGCTAGTTATATAATGCAGAGTAGTCGACGATCGACCAAGGAGATGATTGGCTGTTACTCACCAGATCGTGAGCTAACACCTTCTGATCACCATCCTCAAATGTGTACATGCATGATCAATAACATCTACGCTTTGATTAATTAGCTAGAGGATATATCAAATTAATATAGCTATCTAAGTTAGCTTTTCGTTTTTTTTAAGACGAATTAGGATGAGGTTGACTTTGATAAAATGTAAATTGTTTTTCTTGATACATATTATTATTATTTCTTTATTTTTAAAGCCACAAATCAAAGGGAAAAAAAGAAAAAGAAAAGGAGAAAGGCAGGCCAATTAAACCTCAAATAATAAATAAATCCCTCGATTATATATGCAATATATGATCCTGTTTCAATCATTAATTTCTTGTTCGTCTCAATTGAATTTCTAAAGTCTGAGCGGATTCTATTTAAGATATTCATTAACGAATTTTATTGATCGAAACCACAATTCTTTCGTTTAAAAAATGCTAATCATTGCATGCCTGTCCCTTCGACCGGAAACTGTGCCGGACGTCGGGTCCCCAGATAAATAAATTTATGAATGAATGAAAAAGGCCTGATAATGGGCTCTGCATGCGGCTCAAGAGTGACAATTATTAGAAAATAATATAAATCATATCCTGAAATCTTATCTAACAACTTAAGTTATTGGATTGAGATGGTTCTTTAACATGGTATCAGAGCCTTAATGACCAAGTGATCTCGAGTTCGAATCTCACCATCCCCATTTATTTGATAAAAATTAAGCAGAAGGTAATGTGGGTCTGTGCAAGTTTCAAACCTAAAGGGCTTTCACTTGAGGAGGTGTGTTAGAAAATAATATAAATCATATCCTGGAACCTCACATAACAGCTTAAGCTATTGGGTTGAGATGATTCTTTGACAGCAATCCAGGTCCTGGTAATGATTCGCATCGCCATCGCCATCGCCATCACACCTAGCTTCAATTTGTCATTGTCAAGAAAGAAAGATTATTCACGTTATTGAAAATAGGAAAAAAAGCCCGTTTAATTACAGGTGAGGAGAAATGTCACAACCCGAATTCCGGGTCCGTGACCGGCAACGCAGGAGCGGTGTCGGAAGGACACCTCATCTACGCTAAGCCTCAGAACAGACATATCAAAATAATAATTTATTCAAAAATACACAGCATTTCATAATCTTCAAAAATATTATATTATTCAAAACTGATGAAACCAAAAAATAGTTTAAAACTCATCAGTAATTAAAACAAAAACAATAATCCATAATACTCATTACATTGTCAAAATCCAAACTTAATTAACATAAGGTAACAGTGGGAAGAAGCAGAAACACTCAACAAAGTCCACTTGCTATCAGAAACTAAGAACCTGAAATAATATTTAAGAATGAGAGGTGAGTTCAGCCAACTCAGTGAGTGAATAACACTTAATATACATTTTAGATATTAATAACTTGCAAGTTGATTTATCATGATAATCATATACATATACATATACATACTAAGCATATTATCATAAAGTAGCGGAATACATGTCAGAGACCAGATGACACCCGAAGGTGACCAGATGACACCCGAAGGTGACCAGACCAGATGACACCCGAAGGTGACCACTGTGGGATGATCAGTCGCCACAGGCTGATGCCTCTCTCACCAGCTAGGTATAC
>Ga0307515_10013450_pt1 | contig 15295 bp, 4 predicted proteins | sample 17_EM_MG_FD_194513 | JGI IMG/M metagenome (GOLD analysis project Ga0307515, IMG submission 194513) | Populus trichocarpa ectomycorrhiza microbial communities from riparian zone in the Pacific Northwest, United States - 17_EM | ecosystem: Host-associated > Plants > Roots > Unclassified | place... | reverse complement strand
AACCTTATCGACCAATTTTCCAACCATTTTCTGAGCGCTTCTGCCTCCTGTTATTTTTCTAACCTCATTTGGCTATATATTTTTATATATATTTTGTGGGGACCCAAAAATGGGTTACAACAATGAGTTTTAGTTTAAAATGCATATTGAATATTTGTAACAAGTAAAACTTTAAAAAACCAAGAAACTTATCTCTTATACTAGATCAATTCATAGCATGGTATTTCAAGTTGTTAAAAAAGTTTTTGCATTATTAATTAAGTATTTTTTAATAAAATTACGAGATCAAAAGATACAATACAATACTTTTTTAAATCATAAAGTAAAACCAGATTAAAAATTTAAATATTGTTTTAATTATTCTCTTTATAATTCTAATCATTTTATTATTCATATAATTAATTGTTTATTTGCATATAAACAATTTATCACTAAACAATTGATTATATACTTAGATTTGTTAATATTCGTATTAAAAAATATTTAATTATAACAACTATGATAATACATAAATAAAACTATGATAATGTGGACAAATTAATAAATAATTGATTATATAAGAATAATCAAACAATTAAAATTGTAATACCATAATACTAATTATTAAATATTATTAATCTTCACCAAATATTATTGTCCTGTTTGTTTTTGCGTTTCAAATGTGTTTTTGAAAAAAATTAAATTTTTTTTCTACCATAATACTAATTATTAAATATTATTAATCTTCACCAAATATTATTGTCCTGTTTGTTTTTGCGTTTCAAAGGTGTTTTTGAAAAAAATTGAATTTTTTTTTCTTTACTTCAAATTAATATTTTTTTGTGTTTTTATATAATTTTGATACACTGATATTAAAAATAATTTTTTTAAATTATAAATAAAAAATAGTTTGTAAAGTAACCACGGTTACACTCTCAAATACATGAATATAAATATCATTAGGCACGTATTAGAATTTTAATATGTTTTATTCTTTTATTTTTTATTTAAAACTTAGAGGCACCTTAACTTTTTTTAAAAAAAAACTACGTTCGAATGCTACGCGGAGACATGTCTATAAAATTATTAATGTATTGTAAAATTATTTTTTAAACAAAAAAACTGAATTATAATTAACTTAGAAATTGATGAGAGTATTTCTTGGAAAAACAATCACCACCGCCGATTTCAATCGGAGTCAAAATTGTACAAAAGAAAGGATAAGGGAAGAGAAGAGCCGACATTGTAGACCAATTATAAGCCACCAACTCATCACTGCTCTCACCAATTTCCAACTTTATATAGATATATGCGCTGTCCATCCCTTAAAATAACGTAAAAAATAATAGTCATAAATAACAATTAGAAAAAAAGATGGTCTTTAGGGTTTCCTCCTTCTCCTCCGCTTCCTTACACGGATGCGCCTCTCTATATATATCTTCTTCAATTGCGTGCACAGGAATTTGTTAAAAAAATTAAGTTCTTCTCTTTCCTTTCTCAACAAGTGATTAATGAATGCAGTGTTTGTTTTTGAAACCTTTAAAAAAAAAGGAAAGATCTGATTAAACTGTTTCAGTTTTTATCACTGAAATCGAAAAATAGTTGATAAAACTTGATTTGAAGCGAAAAAAGGATTTTAGATCTGAGATTGTTTTATTGATATGAAGCGATCGAGCAAATCGAACAGGGTTTCGTGGGCACCTGGTCTTAATCTTTGTCAGGTATACCTATAATTAATTAATTAACTTTTTTTTTTTCTTTTTATTTCGCAAATAGTCCAGATTTAAATCTGATAGAGCAAGTTATTAATATTCATTGCTGTCAAAATATTATGATGATGATGATTTATACTGATTGAAATAGCACCAAAGCTTCCACCGTTCAATTTAGAGATGTTGAAGTGGATTGAACGGCGAGAAAGGTGCGCCACAGAATGGCTAGCCTAGCCTAGCCCCTGCCTCTGTGTGTTTTTCCCATCAATCATCAATGTTCAGTTGTGTCGTTTTTAGTTTTTTGACACATTTGGGCGCTGATGATGCTCTCCGGCGGATATTTGAATTCCAGATTCTTTCTTTGTTACTTTTTGTTTTTTTTTTTGTTTTTTTATATCAACAGTGATTCAAGAATAATAATAAAAGGTCTGATAGGATATTTACGCCATGAATATTTGATTGATAAGATAACAACCCAGGAAGGAATGAAGGATATTGGATCTGATAAGATCAATCCGTTTAATTGTTTTTACTAAGAGTGATGAGGTATCATCCTTTTGCAGCATTGCATTTAGAGGAAGGGAGTTGCTTGAAGGTCTAACTGAGTTCCTTTTATGCTTTTCTTTACTAATAATAAAGATTGCTATGAGTTTGGTACCTAATAAAGATTGTTTGTCCCAAAGCCTTCGATTTAATGTTTTTAAAGTTGCAACTTACAAGGATTCAATAGAATAAATGAAACGGATCAAACATGAAGAAAGCTTGCGTAACAAGAAAAAAAATGAAAGAGTGAAGATGATAACCACCCTGATCCCAAAAACACACCAACTTGTTACAAGGAATTAAAGGAAGGATTATTCTTTGAATCATAACAACGAAACTTTTATCAACCTTTTAATCTCAAGATGTTGCTAGTATTTCATTTTTACAGTCTAAGCAATCTGCAAATTTAGCCTTAAATATGTATATGTGTGGGTACAAATAGATTGAAATTATCTGATTTGTGAATATACTAACTCTGCTTTGGTTTGATCATGTGTTTAAGTTCCCTTACTAAATGGCACATCACTTGTTTTGGTTTTTCTTAGATTTTAGTTTCATTTTTGGTCAACCATCACATTTGGAGGGCTTGTATATAACTCGCATTTGGAGGGCTTGTATATAACTTGGGATGTGGTATAGCCTATAAGAATCAGGTTTCTTAGGCTTCTCCTTGTAGACATCAGTGTTGCACCAAAATTTCTGATGCTGTCCTGATAGTTTGGAGTGCATGGGATGAGTGTACCTTAAAATCTATAATGTTAGCAGGAGTACAAGTATGAAAGCTACTTTCAACATATTAAAGCGGAGATATTGTTTCTCCCTTCCTTTGTCAATGTAGTTTGGCATCCTGTCTGGAATCCGAAGCCAGAGAGTCCTGTGAAACTGAATTATATTCTCTTCTAGATCATTAACAAAGTTAATTTGAAATTCCCGGCACTTGTGAGGTGCTAAGTAGAGATGCTGGAAGTATTGGAAGGTGTGGAACATTTTGAAGACGCTTTGGATTTTCAAGTGGAACAGTCTATTTAATATCTGACTGATGATCTTCCAATTATAGCATGAGAGCATTATAATATAACAGGGGATTGATTGTCTAATGCTTGAAGTCGTACATATTTGTGTTTTCATAATTAAGCTCTCATTTCTAAAAGTAGCAGGAGTTGATTGGGGTGAATAGTTGAAAAAGATACCAGGCAATTGTTCTGCATTCACAATCCTGTGCTCCAAGTCTTGTGTGTTTGTTACCTGGCTGGTTAATTCACTTTCAAATTGTATGAGCATTGCTTATTCACTCTGCCATAATGCCCTTGTTGACTAGTTGTTTTGTACTTGTTGAGCATTATTTTCTAGGTCACATCAAAAATCGTTTTAAAATTAAATGGGATCCAAGTTCTTACCTGTGTTGATTGAGTTGATAAAATTTTGCAGTCTTCCAACTAATTTTTCCTTTCTGTTTTTTGAGAATGCCCCTAGATGATTCCCCTGTTTTTGTCACTGCAATGAAATAAGTTTGTGAACCTTACTGGATATTAACTTCTTGTTATGGATTTGCTTCTGGTGTGAAATAGGAGAGGCTCTTTGTATCTGAGGATTGCCCTTCAAAAGTTGGCGGACAAGTCCAAGATCATCTTCAGAAAAAGACATCATTGCTTTTGCTCCATTCGAGTGGTAAAGAACCAAATGATTTCCCCCCGGGATTTGAAGGCAGTCACTTCTTGAATCCATGTAAAAAGGAATTGTCCTGCTTTCCTAGGATTCAATGGAAGTGCCCTCCCAAAGTGAGCATATTTTTCTTTGTTAGGTTCATCTTTATACTTGCATGAATATGAAATTGTTTATGCATTATGTGTTTACATCATGATGCAAAAACTTGTGTTTTTAGACTTATGTGAGGTAGTGGTTACAGCTGATTAAATTTTGAATCCTAACTGCTTGCTCTTTTTGTATTTTTTTTTCCTGAAAACAGTTTGTTGTCAGTTCCAACTGGCATGTGACAGCTGGAGAAGAAAGCCAGGAATCACAGGCCCAAAAACTGAGGGAAATGAGAGCTCTTGAAGCATTTTATCCACGCCCTTCTGCTGTTCCTCCCAGGTAAAATTTCTTTTTGCTGTAAACCGAGATCTCAACAATCATCATATTTTTACCTAGTCTCACACATTCTTCTCTGTATAGCCCTGTTGTTTCTTTGGACGTAGAAGATACAGATTATGATGATAGCCTCACTCCAATCATCCCTCTCATTCCTGTTGAAGAGGAGGAAGCCACAGAACTGCCATCTGATTTGACAGAACCACTGAAAACTTCCCAGTCACCAGCACTGCCTCCGTTTTTATTGTCATTTGGAACCCTGAACTCTTCAAAATGCATCACCCCTGCTTCAAATCCACTCTTAAGTGAAAAACCAGCATTTGGAAAACTACCTAATCCAGGTAGTAATTTAATCTCAGCAGCTTCTGCTGCTGTTACTGCTATCATGAAAAACAAGGGGCATGGAAGCTTAATCGATACTGGTTTGCTTGTTAAGATCTTAAGTGACCCAAAAATGATCGAGGAACTTGCCAGTGGCAATCAAGCACTTCCTGTGACATCTAGACCAGTTACTACTTCAATGTCCCCATCATGTGAGAAACCTGATGTAGTTCCAGTACAATTTACAGCTAATGGAAACTTGCAACCCCTACCTAGTGAGGAGCAGCCATGGTCGAAGCCAACATGTCAGATTCCCATATCCTGTCCGAAACCTGCCATGCCTTTGCCATCAATGCCATCCAACGGAAGCTTGTATCTTCAACCTAGTCAGATGCACCCGACAGTAATTAGAGCGTCCATGCATCAGGATACTGCTCCTGCAAGTGGGTTTGGAGTATTTTCTTCCATTCCTGTGCCCATTCCAGTGCCTAATTCAATGCCAACAACGGTAAGCACAGTGCCTAGAGAATCAATGGCAACCCAAATATCTTTCAAAGACACCGGTCCCAACCAAATGTCTAATTTGGTGCAATCCACTCTGGTTATGAAGCCTGTCCAACCGAACAGTGTTCCTCAAGCAGGTATGAAAACTAACCCTGTGAAGGATGTGGAGTACATTAAGAACCTTATAAGAGAACATGGAACAGCGAAGAAAGAAATCCAGGACCGAAGTATGCCCCATAATGGAAGGCATTACAATCAAACTCAGAACCACGAATTGATACAAAACATAAAAAAGAGGGAATCGAAACAAAAGTCTCAGAAGCCTTGCATGTACTTTAAAACTCCCAAGGGATGCCGAAATGGCTTCAATTGCCCTTTCCAGCATGATCCATCTTTCCAGTTTCAAACTGGTAGTGCTTTGGATGCCCCAGTTGCAAAGAGAATGAAATTTAGTGGGGAAATCGTTGGGAGGACCTGACGTTTTGTTGTTACTTACACGACCAGAACTGTGAATACGAGGTACTTAAACCTGTAAATTAATTTTGACTAGTCTTTCTGTAGATTTTGTACAGGGTTAAGGCATCAATATGTCGGAAACAGTTTTGTCAAAAAATAAGAAAAATGAGATGATGGCCTTACGATTCATTAAATGAAATAAGCCTTTTCAATTTGGAGGCGGTTTAGTCTGTGGTTGTGGTAATTATCATGTCCAGTCCGGCATTTACGGGCAGTTAGTGGACTTGTTAGACGTCCATATTCAACGATATTTAGTGCTTTTGTTAAGATGAAAAAAATATGACCACCCTGCTCGTTTAAAAAGAGGTTAAAATCCTTGGGAAAAATTAGGATTTGTGTCAATGGATTTTTGAGATAAAACCATATAAAAAAAAATATTTTAAAAAAATCATATACAAATTTTCCAGATAAATCCTGTAAATCGAAGTTTTTATTCAAAAAACCATATCATTGATTAAAAAAAATCATGGCTTTGTCAGATAAAAGAAAAAAAATGCATAAATAAAAAGAAAAGAGAAAATTCTTACTAAGAAATGTATTTTTTATTCTAGAATTTAACTCGTTGACATTCTTTAGGTATTTCTTAAAATCATCAGAAAATTAAATAAAAATTAGTTTTGAGAATGGTGACTTAGTATCGGGTGATAAAAAAAATACAAATTATATATATATATATATATATATATATATATATATAAAGGGGCTTTCGCTTTAATATTTTGATCTTTGTTCTTTTAAAAATTTATTTTTTAATGTTTAAATTTTATTTTCATGATTTCTCGATTCTTGAATGATAAGGAGAGAGAAATTTTGTGAAATTTTTTTTTTATTCGGAACAATATTATGTTGGGGAGAGAGAATGTTTATTGCACTAGTTATAAATGGAGACACGAGGCTTTCCATCAAAGTATAAGACTTTCTTTTTAACTTTGTTCTCATCACACATGCACATACATAGTGTTGCATATGTCGCCTATATAGATCTAGCTGGTTTCAACAAATTTAAAGCGTGTTTGGCAGTGTGGTTGCGGGTGCTTTTCAAATAGCTTTTCGTGCCGAAATATATGTCAATGATGTTTTTTTATTTTTTAAAAATTATTTTTGACATCAGCACATCAAAACGATCCAAAAAGTACAAACCGCACTCAATTTTAGCAAAAAAAAAAATTCAAAATTTGACGAAACGCAGTTACAAACGCAATGTCAAACAGTCTCTTAACATATGGCCAGACAATATCCATTTAGGCACCGACAAACCTGAACAAAACCTCTGATCAAACTGGGTGGAGTTTCAATGATCCCAAAAGACAATTTTAATTAAAAAATATATTTTTCTCTATAATTTTATTTTTCTTTTCCTATAAATATCTAATTTTATTATTGTATAATATTTACATAAAAAATATATTTTAAAAACTAATGTTATTAAACTCGGCTAGATTCATGATCTAGTTCACGAGTTGGATAGATTAACTTAGTTTGATCATGATCAATTCAAAACATCGTAACTTCAGTAATTTTTTAAATAAAAAATATTAAATTGACATCATTCTTTGAATTTTTATATATAATTTAACACAACTAAGTTTATATATAAAAATTGAATCGAATTTTAATTAAGTTGAAAAAAATACAAGTATATCTATCAAATCAACTTAGTTACATAGGTAAATTTATACTATATTTACCTTGAAACCTACTCATATAGAGATCAAATTAAGGTATTAGAGCTCTGTGGTCTCAGATTCGAGTCCTGTGGTTGCTCATATGATGGTCACTGGAGGCTTACATGATCGTTAACTTCAGAGCTCGTAGGATTAATCGAGGTACGCACAAGCTGGTCCAGACACTCGCATTAAACTAAAAAAAAAAATCAAGGAATTAGAATTGTCTAAAGCTTCCCCGCGGTTACGAGTGGACACCTAACTAATATGACAAACAATGTATTGACGAACCGACCACAACATTAACAAAAGCTAATCCTACCAATGTGTCTCTTTGCATTGACATTGTTGCTCACGAGCTTGGCTTGTGATTGGGCTAATTTACCAATAATATATAATAGTAAAATGGATGCAAACACACACAGGCAATTTTACTTAAATTCACAAGTAGAATGATGACTTATCTTTAATTACTACATTATTTCATGATAAATGATTCCGTGTAGATTTTAAGATTTATTGGTTTAACAAGGGATCGAGGTCCTTAGTCAATTATAAAATATCTATGTGTGTGTGAAATGCTATGTTCGTTTTATGATCCCAATCTGAAAATTAAGCGAATAAACAGTTATTTTTATGATTCTTTAAATTGGTAAAACAAGACATGGAATTCAAAATTACAGGCTAGCTATTGCTTTATATTCAAGTCTATAAACATTAATTATAAATTATTATTTTTTTAAAAAAAAAAGTAGTTGCTTCATAAGAACACCATCTCTAATCTTTATTTTTCTAATTAAAGTGTGTCACTTGTGCTTTTATTTTTGAATTTCAACAAGTTAAACCTAATGAGAGTTTTGAGTTTAGTTTAAAAGAGCATTTGAAATCCAGGGTAGTTATTGTTTTTTAAATTTGTTTTTTGAAAATTCATTAAAATAATATTTATTTTATTTTAAAAAAAAATATTTTTGGCATCAGTTAATAAAAACGATTTGAAAATAATAAAAAAATTAATTTGATACAAAAAAATTAATTTTTTTCAAAAACATTTTTGAAACGCAAAAATAAATGGACTCTAAAACTCTACTTTATATTACAATTGCACTGTTTTTTTTTTTGAGATTTTAAAAAAATAATTTATATTTTTTTTATTTAATATGTTAATGTTAAAAATAAATAAAAATAAATATTTTTTTAATATATTTTTTTAATATATTTTTTTAGTTACGTGAAACTTTCGAGATATATATATATATATTATCTGGAAAATGGAACTAGCAAGGAAATAGTAATCAAGGTCGGTTAACTAACTTCTACCTTCCATGTCGTTTTTATTTTGGATTTGTGTTCTCAATTCCAAGTTTGACGATAACATTAGTACTTGTTATTGTCAGAGAAGATCATATTAAAAGTTTTGCTTCTTGACTTCCTTTGTTTCTGCCCCCGCTCAAGATTCATGAAAATGAATCTCTTTACTTTAAAAATTTTCCACTTGCACACAATATCAAGTCTAAAACAGGTCGCCGCATGCAACTTTTGGTTCTGGGTCTCCGTTGACTTCACTTATTTTCAACTTCTTATATAATAGACTTTGCCAAGTTGTAATAATATCTAGTCGATATTCCCAAAGCTTCCTTAGCATTGAAGATTTAGATTTTGTAAAATTTAAGTAATAATCTTGTTTGTTGACATTAAAGTTCTGTTCTTTAGCTGTTAGTGTTAGGTGTTTGCTTAGTTTATTGCCCGGTGAGAAATGAATATCTAATGCATGCTTAGTTTCTTCAATCTTCTTTCATACCAGCACAAGTCATTTTCACTGAAGTTTGTTTTGCAGCTTCTGGGTGCTCAACATTTTTCTGTCATGTTCTGTTAGGTGAGTATACTTTTAGGTTCTAACTCTACTTGAATGCATCTTGACAAGTTTTTAGTCAATTTAATTTCCAGCATGTTATGATTAATTGCTTTGAAGGTTCTTGAACATTACGTGTTTTCAATTTTTCAGCATACTCTTATTTTCAATTATGCGATAAATTCAGACAAACTTCTGAAATTTTTTAATTGAGGGTAGATGTTTTAGAGGAAGCAGCTAGAGCTGCTGTTTTCATTCCATTGAACATGGACATGTAGAATTAGGATCTTTCCTCGTGATCTCAATGCATTTGACAAAATGCTCGACAGAGGAAATTAATACACTGTTCACTTGTCTGGGAGGTTATAGCTTGCTTATTGCCTTGCTCCTTATTTGGTTGGGCTTATGCACTTTAAATTTTGAACTCACTCGTTAGTATTATTAGAGAGTATAATAATGTAAAACAATATTTCCTAGAACATCTTCCGTAAATTAAGCTTTTAGGTTGAATGACTCTTTGGTAACTTTTGGTAATACACTGTGTCCATACCTGTGAAGTTCAACCTTGTAATACGAGCCTGGCCCAAAAGCTGCATTGAATACATGCATCATTGTGAATCCCATAGTGGTCTAAGTCTAACTGAGAAACAAGCGCAAGGGGCACCCTGATTGACAAAGTAGAAAACTTGAATATCGTTAAATATTTTCTTTGAACTGGTATTGTTCTTTGTCCTTATCAAAGAGACTAGATAAGTCGAAAGGAAATACCACAGAAACTTAGTTAATTGTCTGTGCATTGTACAAGTCAAGATGATGACACCAATGGAAAATGGGAAATGGGAACAAGGAGGAAATTAGGTGGATAGGTGGAACATAGACGGGTCATATGATGATAATATACAATTATGGATTACATCCATTCATTATTCCAACAGCTGCTCATCAGCAAATGGAGCGCTGGATTTTGACATGTGGTGTGAACAGACTGATTTCATACATATTCGCTTCCAAGGACTTACTGTTGCAGAAATTTTTAGATTGACCACCTTGTTGACATGAATTATCATGACATTTTTTTTAGTGTCGATTGACAGCAGTATGAATCTATATATTTGTCAATGTGGATGGTTGGCATTCATGCTACTGCTTGTTTCACATTTAAGTGAAAACTTAGGAAGAGTTAGTACTGAGGATAAAATTCAAATCCAAAATGTACAGCTCTTCTGCTGGCAATTCTATGTTACGTAGAAATTTCTTGCGGCCTAGGATTATCCAGGCCAGTTATAAAACCCAGAAAGAGGGAATTGCTTGCAATACAAAGGTACCCCGCAATGTCAACATGGAGAAGTTACAGAGTGCCTATTTGTTTCCTGAGATCTCAATGCGTGAGGTTCAACACATTGAGAAGTACCCAGATGCAAAATTGATAAGCCTTGGAATTGGTGACACCACAGAGCCCATACCGGATATCATAGCTTCAAGCATGGCAAACTATGCACGTTCCCTTTCAACAGCAGAAGGTTATAGTGGGTATGGAGCTGAGCAAGGCAACAAAGCCTTGAGGAAAGCTATTGCTGAAACATTTTACAGAGATGTTCGGGTAAAGGAAACAGAAGTTTTTGTGTCAGATGGCTCACAGTGTGATATTACTCGCCTTCAGCTGCTGCTTGGTTCCAATGTGTCAATAGCTGTGCAGGATCCATCCTTTCCAGCCTATGTAGATTCAAGTGTCATAATTGGTCAAGCTGGTGATTTTGAAGATAAAACTGGGATGTATGGGAAAATTCAGTACATGAAATGTCTGCCTAAAACTAACTTTTTTCCCGACTTAGCAACAGCTTCAAGGTCAGATATAATTTTCTTTTGCTCTCCGAATAATCCCACTGGTCATGCAGCAACACGACAGCAGTTGGAGCAACTTGTGAAGTTTGCAAAGGAGAATGGATCAATCATAATTTTTGACTCTGCGTATGCAGCTTATATCAGTGATGATTCCCCTCGATCTATCTTTGAAATTCCTGGGGCGAGAGAGGTTGCGATTGAAGTTTCCTCTTTCTCTAAATTTGCTGGGTTCACAGGCATTCGTCTTGGCTGGACAGTTGTTCCTGAAGAGCTGTCCTTTTCAAATGGTTTTCCTGTAATAAATGACTTCAATCGTATTGTTTGCACTTGCTTCAATGGAGCATCAAATATAGCCCAGGCTGGTGGACTGGCGTGTCTTTCCCCAGAGGGTTTTGCGTCTGTGCATTCCATAATCAAATGCTACAAGGAGAACGCAAAAATACTGCGTGACGCCTTTTCTTCTCTTGGTCTAAAAGTGTATGGTGGTGAAAATGCTCCTTACCTTTGGGTTCATTTTCCTGGTTCAAAATCTTGGGATATATTTACTGAGATTCTGGAGAAGACTCATATAATAACTGTTCCAGGTTCTGGATTTGGTCCAGAAGGCGAAGAGTTCATGAGAATTAGTGCTTTTGGACACAAAGAGAGTATCATAGAAGCCGCAAGGAGGCTGGGAAACCTTTATCCATAGACTGGAAAATTCGACAGTTTCTTCCTTTTCTATCTCTAAATATATCATTGGCTAGGAATTTCTCCATTTTCATGGGATATAGACACCCTGATCTTTAATATTTTGCAACCGAGGCAGCTGATTACTGTTTATGTTTTTCACCTTGTTTGTACAAGTGGGAATAAGGCAGCTCATATCATGGATGAGCAAGTGGATATAGATACAAATGTAGTCGAGTTCTTAATAATCCTCTTCTAAGTGTTCTTACTGTTGTTCTGAGGGTTTGCAGTGATTTGTATTTGATGTACTGTCTTGTTCTTAAGTGTAATGAAAATTCTGTTGTCGATTTCCTCCTGTTAGGAGTCCTCCTTCTCCCTCTTAGATCTTACTAGGAGCATTTTCTTTGGCCTCTTTAACTACTACTGTCTTGTTCTTTTTTCTTTTTCATTTTGGTGGATTGTGAAAAGTCTTGGTTTTTGTCATTTCATATTACTTCTTAGTTTTGATTCCATTTTTCTCGTGCAAGCAATTATGTATCTGTTTTCCTACTTCATTATAATTTTTTTAGATCTACTGCTGTAAACGAGGAGTATGAATCTTGTCTGGAATTTAAAGAAATATACATTACATTAAGAGATGAGAATAACCGTATTGTAGATGGTTATTACCTCAAAGAAGAGTATTTATTTCAGGATAATAAGTTTTGTATCTCAAAAACATCAGTGCTTGAATTTTTTATACAACAGATTCATGCTAGAGGTCTTTCTAGACACTTTAGAAGAAATAAAATCATTAAAAAGGTGAAATGTCAGTTCTTTTGGTCTAGCATTAAAAAAATATAGCTAAGTTGGTAGGTCAATGTTGAATATGTTAACTAGTTAAGTATAGAAAACATAACATTGGTCTTTAGTCCTCGTTGTCTGTTCTCACTTGCCCTCAACAAGAATATGCAAGTATGGATTTTGTATTTGGGCTTCCACATACTGCAAAGAAACATGATTCTATCTTCATGGTTGTCGATCGCTTCTCTAAGATGATCTATTTTATCCATTAAAACCATATATGTTTTTAGAGCTACAAAACTCTATTTTGACAATATTGTCAAGTTGTATGGTGTTCCCCAAACTATAGTCTTTGATAGGGGTGTTAAATTTATGAGTTATTTTAGGAAAATCCTTTGGCATATGGTGGGAACTAAGTTGAAGTTTTCTAGTGCCTACCACCCCCAAACTGATGGTTAAACCGAGGTGGTTAATAGAAGTTTAGGCAATCTTTTGAAATGTCTAGTGAGTGATTATAATAGGAATTTGGATTTGGTTCTTCCTATAGCCTAGTTTGTTTATAATAGTTTTGTCAATAGGTCAATAAGCATGAGTCCCTTTAAAATGGTACATGGTTACAAGCCTAGTAAGCCTTTAGATTTTCTTCTCATGTCTTCTCATACTAGAGTATCTAAGTCAACCGAGTCATTTGCACGTAGAGTTCAAGATTTGCATGTTAAGATTACTAAGTAGATTCAAGCAAGTAATGTGCAATATAAACTTTGAGCTGATTTATATTAATGACATAATGAATTTAATGTTGAAAACTATGTTATGATACGGATTAGACCCGAATAGTATCCTTCGAGAGCTAATCGAAAATTGCATGCACGTAATGCTAGGCCATTTAAAGTGCTATAACGGGTTAGTCCAAATGCTTATGTTATTGATTTACCACTTGATTTTGGCATTAGCTCTATATTTAATATTGAGAATCTAGTTGAATACCAGAAACCGCATCTTATTCTAAATCATCCCTTTGAGATGCAATATAATCCCCCTCATAATAATCCTATTGAAACCTCTACCATTTTCACCTTGACATCAACATAAAACAATAATGTTGATGTTATTCTGGATGAACAACTTGTTTTTACCGGGGATGGTGAAATTTAACAGTTTCTATTTTGTTGGGTGGGCCGACCTGATTCAGATTGCACTTGGATCACTAAGATACATTGCAGCAGATTGATCCAGATATTTAGAAGTACTATTAGAGTTGTTCAGATTTACACTCAACAAGATCGATTTTCTCCTACCCCGGACCCACACCGCAAATCACACGAGTATATGGATGAAGATGGCGAAGGATGGCCCAGCATGTCACTTTTTAGTTAGGAGATTGAGTCCATCTATTCCTATTTCATTGTTTGTTTTATTTATTATGATTATTTATGTCAGACAGATTTAATTGATGGGTCGAGCACAATAGTTAAATATTTTAGGGTTATGCTATTTATATGTTTATTTTTCATCTTATGAGACAATTTTTAATGATTTAATAAAAATACAGATTATTCCTCCTCCAAATTCTCTCTTCTTTCTAGTTCTTTTTCTTTCCCTGTTTTCAATTCTTGGCTTCTTTCTTTACTTTTGTTTCTTTTTAGTTTATTGTCCCATATCAGATTTTATACATTTGGAAAATTTGGGAAGCTCACATGCGAATGCTCTTAAGTTGGTAATGTTTAGTTTCTTTTTAAAGTGTTTACACCCAAAACAAACATGCATCCTATTAATTATGAGTAATTGAGTCAAATTGGAAGATTTTTGTTTGTTAAGGATCAAATTTGAAATCTCAAGAAACAAGAAGGACTGAAGAAGATAAAGACAATCCAAATTACATTTCAATTGTGAAAATTATAGGTGATGCGGCAACAGTTGATTTGGGAAATAATTTCGGTTGTTCAGTTTAATTTTCTTCCATTGTACTGTATTATTTAGAAAAAGAAAAACTATTCTACTAAAATTTATATTCTTTCTTGGTATTTTTGGATGATAAGTGCCACAAGGAAGCTGTTCTCTCTCATGATCAAACCACAGCAGGGGAAGAAAAAAAATCCCCATTTAATTAGAGGTATGATACTATCCTTTTATGCTCTCCTTATGTTCATGCCCCAGTTTCCTACACGTTCACGATTTTGTTCCTTTTCATCTATTTCAGTTGTAATTTTCCTGAATAATGTAGAGTGTGAAAGATGGTCTGATTGGTTGTAGCTGCTAGAGTTTCTTTTCTGTGCTGGTCCTGCAATTTTTTTGTTGTTTTTTATTCTGGGAAAGATTTTTCGTTTACTGTTTAATTATATGGCTTTACGCTTCATGTGAATAGGTAGGTGGTGGGCTCTTGATCCTGTGAAGTCTCCCATGTTTTTCTTTGAAAAGAGTAAGCCTCTGATACCTCCAGTACTTTCTGGTGGTGGCCTGAACAAGCTAGGTTTTGATTGTGTAGACTCTTTGGCTCGAAGTGCTTTGCTTTTAGCCTTTCATCCTCAACTGCTCCATCTTTGTTCAACGAATTAGCAGGTATCCCTTTTCCTCCATATTTCCTACCTTTTATTCTTCATTTTCCATGTTTTTAACTACTTCTCCATAATTTTCCCCACTCAAACACTAGTTCTTCAGTTTTTGTGCAGGTAATTAACACAGACGCTGGCTGCTCACTCTTTTATGGTTGTCCCCAACACCTGCATCTTCCCTCACCATTACAGTTTTACAAATCTCAGCCTTTGCTCTCACCATTTGTGACAGGACGTTAAATTTATATTATATATCATAAAAATTAAATTAAT
>Ga0307515_10013449_pt1 | contig 15295 bp, 12 predicted proteins | sample 17_EM_MG_FD_194513 | JGI IMG/M metagenome (GOLD analysis project Ga0307515, IMG submission 194513) | Populus trichocarpa ectomycorrhiza microbial communities from riparian zone in the Pacific Northwest, United States - 17_EM | ecosystem: Host-associated > Plants > Roots > Unclassified | place... | reverse complement strand
AGTCATAGCTGAAAAATTATCAAGCCTCTACACTAGATTTCTCAAGTACTCAAATGTCAATAAGAGGAAGATTTCCATGCATAGATTTTCCTTTAATGAAAGGAGAAATAATTGATGCTAAAATAGTTGTACAATTTAGTAAGAGATAATTTAGTGTAATTGAATGCAAGTCATCTTTGTCACAAAATTACAGAACTAATATCAATTAGTCCTATCATCCCACGGGAAGCTATTGACGCAGGCGGAAACAATACATCAATCTTGTTACGGTTTTTTCATGTTGATCATATTTGGTAGAATTTTGTGTTGTTTATTCTTGTTATCTTTTTTATGTTGTTTTCATCTACAGGAGGTGTTTGGTGAGGAATTGGCAAGCACAATGAAGTTTAGGATCTGATACTCTTGTATTTGCGCACTTCAACGTGTTCCAATGTCTCAGCAATTTCTTTCATGGATGGCCGGATTTTGGGCTCCACCTTAAGACATCTGATAGCAAGCCGAGCAACTAGTGATGCTTCTTTGAGAGGATATTTCCCTTTCAACCGTGTGTCCATTATGCTTTTCAACTTTCTTTTGCTTGACAGAAATGGTATTACCCAGGACACCAGAAATTGTTGCTCATTCGGACGTCTCCTGTCGATTGCTCGCAAGCCTGTTAGCATCTCGACCAAAACAACTCCAAAACTGTACACATCACTCTTCGCATAACGATGTCCTAATCAATCAGAAAGACATTAATGTCAGCCTACAGTTACATGAACTCTGCACTATGGATTCATTAGGAAGAAGAAATTACCTGTGGCATACACCTCAGGAGCAGCATAACCATATGTGCCCATTAAATGAGTTTCAGCCTGTGATTCATCAGCCGAGGGAACCAACGCCGCCAAGCCAAAGTCTGCTATCCTTGCATTATAGAACTGGAAGAAAACCAAAGCATAGAAGGAATGTGAATATTTATCCTTTAACATAAATCTTTGTCATGTGAGCTTAAAAAGAATACCTTAAGAGGTGACATAATCAAGTTATTATGAGAAGTTTACCTCATCAAGAAGTATGTTTGAGGACTTCAAATCTCTATGATTTACCGATACTTCAGGACTGTGCATGTAAGTCAGGCCTTGAGCAACTCCTATAACAATCTTAAATCTTATGTCCCAAGTAAGTGGCTGGACTGAGCCCTCTGCACAGGAAGAAACAAGTGTCCTGAGAACATCGTATAAGCAAGAGGACAAATGCTTGTGCATTTGGGTTCAGTTTTAAACTTCCGAAGATGACAAGATAATGATTGTTAGCTCTTACTTCCAAACAAATGGTAATTGAGGCTTCCATTGGGAAGGTACTCATAGACAAGGAGAAATTGTTTATTCTCGTAGCAATACCCCAACAGCTTTACAAGATTAGGATGAGAAAGTCTTCCCAAAACATTCACCTCTGCCTGCACCACATGTGAGCAACCAGTAAGAGCACAAGCAAAATATCAAAACTATGTTACAAGAATCAAAATGTAACCAGCAGCAAAGAATGCAGCCAGTTCCTACGCTACTCTTCACTGGGTTATCGTTAAATGCACTCGGGATATGCTGCTGGGTCTGTGAGCCCATTTCTTAAAATTGTTTGTGCCATCTACATTTTCTTGCCATTTCTTGATGCTATCTTTTGTATGGCATGATGATGCAAGTGGTTCTGAGTAGTCAATTGCGTATCATTCATAACTGGGCTACGCGGTTAGTTTTGCTCGGATATTTATAAACCTAAGAAGAGGTCGGCCTAAAAAAAAGTTCGTAACTTTTAATCCATTTGTTGGATATGCTCAAGGTTGGCCAGAGTTTCAAAGGCCTAATTTTATAAGAGGGTTGGCTACTTGTAACTAGCCAAGGTCCTGAGTGCCTCCAAATCAAACCAAATAAGCTGAAGAACTAAAAAATTTCAAGATTACATAGATTAACCACATAATGAAGTACATTACATTGTAAAGACAATCCAAAAGCACATACCTGCCACTGCTGAAATCCTTGCCTACTTGCAGTACCCAACTTCTTGACAGCAATGGCTGACTTCTTTATCCCCATTGATGGCACCATCTCCTTTTGCCAACCCTTGTATACTTTGCCAAAACCTCCCCTGCCCACCACCATATCTCTTCCAAAATTATTAGTTGCAGCTATCAATTGTGCATATGAGAAAACTTTCAAGTTTGCCACGGCAATGTTACTGATTCCACCATTTTCAAAATCCTCATCACTACCGGCATCTAAATATCGGCTATCCTCATGAGTTCCATTATTCTTGCCCCAAATACGAGTAAAACTCCCACTTACTTGAGACACCCATGCTGTAATGTTGCTGCTTCCAACACTCAGCCAGCTGTTATCACCAACAGAAAAGGTATCACCTGACACAAAGGCAGGAACTTTAAGCCAGAAACTGCTGGTTTTGAAATTGACCATTAAGATATAACATGACAGACTGAAAGTTTTTGCTTACCTGCACTGAGATTATCTATGTTACTTGGTACTATGGGAAGTGAGTTTGGCTTCTGATCAGGTGAAGAGCTCCAGCAAATCCCCATCACACAGTCCTAAATGCTTCTCTTTCTTTTTGCAGTGTGGAACCAATGGTGATTGTTAAGCATAGATTTTGACTGAGACATTAATAGAGGAATTTTGGACTTTTCTAATGATGTTGACTTTAAGGGAATTGCTGTGCGTGAGAACTGAAAGTTTTTCAAACATTGCAGCATTCGGGCACTTTTGAACACTATTAATCCTGTTGGAAATTTCCTGGAAGGATCACTTTTTGTAGTCCACAGGTCTACGATTTTTTTAAAAAAAAAAACTCTTGAAACAACATTATTTCGATTTAAAAAAATCAGGATTTTTCAGTAACCCGTTCAGGCTAAGTCACATGTCTACTACGAATCATCAGGTTAACCATCAAATTGAGTCTTATAACACTAGTTCAAACCCCTGCACATAGCTGTTAGACTCAAACCTGACTCACAAAAAGGCATGAGTCACTTGATTGAAAAAAAAAATGATGTTATTTCTTCTTTTTTTAAAATATCCTCACTTGACCTGGACTAGGTATAATTGAATCAAACAAGTTATACTCAATCAAGTTTTAGCAAATCAATATATTTTTTAATTTAAATTGAAATTTAACTCTTGAATTTCTTAAATCAACTCGTCAGTCATGTCTTAAATCAACTCGTTTTCCAAGCTTAATATAATTTAATAATTATATTGTCAGCCGGCTAGGTTGGCACAAGAAAATTTTGCAGCTAACATACTTGTACAAACACGGTTTACCAAACTCAAAATTGAGTAAGAAGTTTACAGGAACTGAACTCTATCTTTTCTTGTTTTTCTTTGTTTGTGAAGGTGACTTTAGTCATTGTTGATGTGTGTGTGAAATCATTAGTTTTCAAAGATAGCGGCACTCAGGTTCCTTGCAGCTTCACTGTTGCTTTTTGAAATTTCTGAGAAAGGATCTTGGTCGCCCTCCTGCCTGCCTAAAAGAACACTACTACTAGAAAGGAAGAAGCAAGGTAAAGGAATTGAAAACGCCTGTTTTGAAGCCACTCAGAGCACAATAATTGAACGTTCATCACCTTTGAGTGTTCCTTGAAGCACATATTTCATCATTAGAGCATGGTGACTTTAGGTCACTCCAATATTACACCATTGTTTTAATTCCTATTTGCGATTGAGATTAGAACACAATTGCATAACTTGTCGCATAGATGTGAATCTAGTTCAGAGTTTGTGGTTAGACAATAAGGGCATCGATGGACACGAGTTCCCTGGCATCAGAATTATCTTGCTTAGACGGACAGCTGATATGGTTGGACTTGAGCATCCTGTTTTCAAAGAGAAGTTTGATTTGGAATCAAGCCAGCAGGACGATGCTTATGCTAAGGTAGCTTTAAGTTGATGGGCTACAATCTGTTCCGATGTCTCAGCGATTTCTTTCATGGATGGCCGGAACTGGGGTTCAAGTTGAAGACACCTAATAGCAAGCTGGGCTATTAGTGAAGCTTCTTTGATGGGATATTTCCCCTCTAACCGAGTGTCCATTGTTTTTTTTTTCAGCTTTCTTTTGTTTGATAGAAATGGAATAACCCAGTTCACCACTATATCTTGCCCATTTGGACGTTTTGTATCAATCGCCCGTGAACCTGTTAGCATCTCAACCAGAACAACTCCAAAACTATAGACATCACTCTTTGCGTAAAATCTTCCTAATCAATCAGCAACATAATAATGTCAGTTTGCATATCACACGGACTATGAACTGAAAAAGACGTTGAGAACAAGAAATATTACCTGCACTCATGATCTCAGGAGCAGCATAACCATTCGTGCCCATCACGAGTTTCGACACGTGAATCATAAGGTGAAAGAACTGACACCAAGCCAAAATCTGATATTTTTGCATTATAGAACTGGAGTAAAACCAAAACATAGAAGTAACATCAGTATTATGGATCCTCTGACAATTTTCTGAAAGAGAAATTAACTTTTTGGTCACATATCTCAACTAGGCTCCCTGCTCTTCTATGTGAGTGGAAGACCGGATGTTGAACCCAGTTCTTTAAAATTTTCATAGGTAGCAATTCACAGATAAACTGAATTATACCTTATCAAGCTAATAGGATAGGGAGCCACCTAAGAACCGAGCTACTATGAAAGAAGAGCTACCATGTTGAGTCAGCCGGAGCTTCTGTGTAGCCCACACACCAAGGCGATGTTGTCGGAGGCCGTAACGTAAATCGCTTTCTGTTAGTTGGAGATAGCGTGATGCGCCCAGATCCTTGCTGCTACGTACGTTGAGCTTTTCGGATTTATCCAATTGAACCCACAATCAAAGGAGGACCACATGGGGCTCCACAAACAGAAAGTATCAGCATTAAGAAACTTCTTGGGGTTAGATCTCTGTGAATTACCAACACCTCTGAAGAGTGCAAGTAAGCCAGCTGCCATTCCCACAGCAACCTTTAACCTTATGTCCCATGGAAGAGGCCGAATTGAGCGCTCTGCACCGGAAGAAACATATGTACAAAGACTAAAACCAATTCTTATTGCAACAAACAAAATTATTGATGCGCGAAAATTCTCAAGCATTTGGATGCCATGTTAAACTTTCAAACAGATAATAATTCAATGAGTTGCAATCTTATAGTTCCAGATAGACGGTAAATAAGGATTGTTAGCTCTTACTTCCAAATAGATGGTAATTTAAGCTACCATTTTGCATGAACTCATAGACAAGGGGAACCTCTTTCTCACGACAGTATCCCAACAGCTTAACAAGGTTAGGATGGGAAAGCTTTCCCAGAATATTCACCTCTGCCTGCACCAGGATGTGGACAACCCATTAAGCATGTAATTCTTACAAAACAACTTAATATTAAATAAAATCACAACCAAGATTTAAGAAACTGTTAAAATAGAACACTTCTTTCTGTCTGGTGTGTGTGTTATATATAGAGAGAGAAAGCTCAGATTCTATAGGTCAAGAATATCAAGAAATCTAAATTATTCTACCACGATCAAAATATAAGAAGGCTGGATGAACCAAGTAGCTAGATGATCCTTGCTTCGTCGACCCTTTCCTTCTGATGTGGATAAAGTATGAATTTCTCCCCTTCAATGAGTTCGTATAAGTTTGGCCAATTGTCAATTTTTCTAAGCTACCAACATCAACCATCTTTCTTAAAACCCTCTCCTTGTTGCACCTTATTATGCCTTTAAAATTAAGAACAGAAGAGCTAACAACAACATCTCCACAAGCTACCAATAATTTCACCTCATATCACCAAACAATGAATAAAGTATGCCTAAGAACTGAAAAACTCAGGATTACAAAATAATTGTTGTATAATGGATTAGTGCAATACTTTTCAAAGACAATTCAAAATCAAATTTCCGCCACTGCTTACCTCCTTGCCAGCTACCTGCACTCGATTTCTTGATAACAATGACTGACTTCTTTATCCCTATTAATGGTATTTTCTTCTTTTGCCAACCCTCGTGTACAAAGCTGAAAACTCCCCTAGCCACCATCATGTCCCTTCTAAGATTATTAGTGGCAGCGTCTAATTGTGCGTATGAGAAAACTCTCAGGTTTGTGCCAGCAATATTAACATCTCCTTTTAAAAAATCCTTACCGTAGTTTGCATCTGAGCACTCGGTTTTCTCAGTGGCATTATTCTTACCCCAGATACTTGTAAAATTGCCACTTACTTGAGATGCTATGTTGTAACATAAGTACTTGCAACAGTGAGCCAGCTGTTGGCACTGACAAAAGATGCATCACCTGCTTCAGAGACAAGAACTTCAAGCTAAAAACTGCAGAATTCGGTGCTGAAAATGAGGAAATATTTTTTTAAGAAAAAAGGATTATTTTTTTATACCTGCACTGATATCAATAAAGCTTGGTACAGGGTCTGACTTTGGCTTGTCAGGTTGAGAGCAAATACCCATCAAATAGCTTTATGTGCTTCTGTCTTTAAAGGAAATTTTATTGCAGAGACTAGGCCTACGTAGAACACAAACAACGAAATCTATTGGTGCTGCAGATCCTACTAGTTTGTGCACTGTCTCGGATAACATGATTAGTCTGCTCTGCACAGACTCTTCAAAGAGGGTTCGGCACAACCTTCAATGCTCCTGTTTATGATTTTCGAGCAAGGATCATAAAGGAAAAGAAGATTTGCTTTTTTCAGGTTTCATTGCAACTTCACTGCTTCCATGAACGGGGAACACTGTCAGCTGCTTAGATCAAGACTAGAGTCAATGGGAAAAGATAAGGAGTTTTTCCCACCAAGTCATGTGACTGAAAATCCACAGCATGTAAGATCATGTGATCCACAAGTGCAATGAGATTTGTACATTTGCATCACTGACAACCAATGTGGTTAGCGTTCCTCTTATCAGAATACAATGTCACCCTAATTATTCCAATTTACTTGAATTCTGGGATATTCATCTGTGGTACAGAGGGTTACTAGAAAACAGCACAGCATTAGTACAGGCAGAGTCTGTTGTCTACCAACTTACAAGAAAAGGTGATAACAAAGTTGAGTAAATCACCACTAATCCCTTTTTCAAATAAAGCATAAACAGGCTTCCAATAATTACAGATTATTTCCTAAAAATAGTCGAATCAATACAAGTTCAGCAGTGCAACGACAGAAATAACTGTATGCCATTGCTAAGGAAAATTGAATTAATGAAGAAGAATACTAAAACACTACAAACCATTGTGATAACCAGAATGAATTTTAGGCTATCCCAATCTCATATGGATGGCATCAATCTGTTCAAGTGTCTCAGCAATTTCTGTCATTGATGGCCGGAAGCGGGACTCCTGTTGAAGACATTTAATAGCAAGGTGAGCTATTTGGGAAGCCTCTTTAGGAGGATATTTACCTTCCAACCGGGAGTCCATTATTTTTTTCAACTTTCTTCTGTTTGTCAGATAAGGTTTAACCCAGTCAACAAGTATCTGTTTCCCACTTGGACGTTTCATGTCGATTGCACGTAAACCAGTTAGCATCTCAACAACAACAACTCCAAACCCGTATACATCACTCTTCACATGCAAATGTCCTAACCAACCAGCAGACCAGTTAGAGCATGAAATTAAGGTCATGACATAAGTTTTTAAATCAGTTGTAATCAAAGAGGTTGAAAACAAACTTAAACAACCAACACCAATGTCAGAGAAATTCAATTTCAGAAGGAATAATAAGTACCTGTTGCAAGATATTCCGGATCAATGTAACCCATCGTGCCTGCAATTCTTGTACTGACATGTGAATCAATCAAGGGACCCCAAAATGACAAGCCAAAGTCTGATAGCTTCGCGTTATAGAACTAAAATAAAAGGAGAATTTGGAAGCAAATAAGTCCTCTTGAATAATAAAACAAACACGTTCGGAAAGATAACACTTTTTTTGCATTCTCCAATAACTATTTTTTATGAACTGGAAATAACTCATGGCAGGAGGAAAAGGAATGTTCAGATGGGTACAAGACTCTACATAAAAATTATCATACCACAATGGCAAGAAATTGGTCCAATCAATGGTGGAGTCATGAAATAGCATCCATAATTTGTTAGAAAATTATATAAATTATATCTTGGAGTCTCACTTAATAGCTTAAATTTTTAGGCAAGATAGTTATTTGATATAGTATCAAAGCCTTGTTGATCAAGCGGTCACGAGTTCAAATTTCACCATCCTCATTCTATTTGATAAAAATTAAACACAAGGTAGAATGGATCTATGCAAGTTTCAAACCCAAAAGGTTTTCACTTGAGGAGGTGTGTTATAAAGTAATATAAAACTATTCTTGAGACCTCATCTAATAACTTAATCTTTTTGATGAAGTGGTTCTTTAACATGATATCAGAACCTTTTTGACCAAGAAGTCACGAGTTTAAATCTCACTACCCCCATTCTATTTGATAAAAATTAAACACAAAATAATATAGGCCTATATAAATCATATCTTGAAATCTCACCTACTAGTTTAAATTTTTAGGTTAAGATAGTTCTTTGACATAATTTCTATATTTCTGAGTTACAATCTACAAGCTTCATAGAAAACTTGCCTCATCCAGTAGTATATTTGAGGACTTGAAATCTCGGTAAATTATTGGTTTTTCCAATGTGTGCAAGTAAGCCAGACCACGAGCAGTATCTATAGCAATCTTGAGCCTAATGTCCCATGAAAGTGGTGGAACTGAGCGCTCTTAAAACATGGAAAACATGTAGAGAATTAAGGAAATGAATATTTAGATGCAGAAGTGTAGGTTCTGCAAAATGCTAAAATTTACAAGCAGTCATAAATGTCTCTTACTTCCAAAGAGATGGTAATTTAAGCTTCCCTTTTTCATGAATTCATAGACAAGGATGCGCTCTCTACTTTCCGAACAATATCCCAATAGCTTTACTAGGTTTGGGTGAGAATGTGTTCCTAAGAAATACACCTCAGCCTGCACCAACACATGGACAAATGATTAAGCAAACAACTTATACTGCTTAAAACAAAGAACTAGCTCCCGAAAGAGCACATGCATTTGGGTTAGTGAGGGAAAGACAGAAGGGGAATGAGAGAGCCAGAGAGAAATAGAAAATGGTCACAATTCCAAAGGTATGATATCAATAACTCAGAACTCCCTTAACCACCTCAATAGATAACTTCAATTAATGTACGAAATCACAAATACCATGGATTTTCTGTTCACTTGTGAAGATGTCAGACAGAATTTTTAGAAATATAACTTGAGTTAGTCCCAAGTCATTTTACACATTCACATGGGATAAATATTAAAATGAGCTATAAACTATCATTCCTCTTCCAAAAGACATCTTGGAAGGTTCAGCAAAGAAAGAATATAATGGAGCCTATCTTTAAGCACAACATAGAACAGTATGACTGTATGACAGAGAGTAAATACAAAATTTGGAAATCCACATACCTTCCACTCTTTTAATCCTTGCATGCTGAAAGAATCCAATTTCTTGATAGCAACGGCCGTCTTCTTTATACCCCTTGGAGGCAACTTCTCCTTAAGCCAACCCTTATAGACATCGCCAAAACCTCCTTTTCCCAACACCATATCAGATCTAAAATTATATGTTGCAGACCTCAGTTGCGCCAATGTGAATACTGTCACGCTTGAGTTGGTAGCATTTTGCCCGTTTGCTAAAGTCCCATCACCACTTCCAGTTGCATCTGAGAATTGGCTGCTCTCAGGGACATTTTTACCCCAAATAGTTGTGAAGCTGCTACTTGGATGAGACATCCATGTTGTAATGCTAGTGCTTGCTATTGAGAACCAGCCGTTTCCAAAGTCATCGCTACCTACAAAACATGTACGACCATTGCATAAGCATGCAAAACTCAAATAATCAGAAAATGAAGTCACAAACAGAAATTGGAACCAATATTTTCCAAAAAATAAAAAAATCTGCGCCCAACTAATGGATTTTTTTTTAATAACTAGTATTTTATCCCATTAGAAATATTGTTAATTCCATTAGATTCAGTGAATATATCGTGCGATTACAGTTAGCAACGCATTGAAGAGTCGAAAACACAATGAGCAACCTTGTAAACGTTGCTAAAGGCAAAAGGATGCCATCTTATCATTGCTTCAAGGATTGGAGAGACAATTAGCAACGCCAAAAAGCATTGACATCAATAAAAGGGTAGAGGGGCACCAACAAAAACGACTCAATCACAGCCACAAACATGTAATGAGCAGAGGACATGTAGTAAAAAATATCCAACCAAGTCGAATGACAGAAGTGTAAGAGCAAAACCAAAACAAAACCAATTTGAAACATCCAATGAATAGTAGAATTAATGTAAAGAGATGTTGAAAATGATTGTGGTGGTACCTGCACTGACATGGTCGGCGGTGCTTGGTGTTGGGTCTTGATCTTGTGTTGTAGCTGGCTTGTGAGCTGAACAGCTACAGCAAATCCCCATTAATTAACAGCTGCTGTAATCTGTGTTTCACTCTTCCCTTCTTGTCGTAATGACCATTGATATTTCCTGCAGTTCATGAAAGAGAGGGAGAGGAACAGAAAGTGACCATGCCAAGGGAACAGACATCTTTTTTGACGTTGACTTTGAAAATGGAAGTAGAGCTTGAATATCATTAGGTGGCAGTGCTTCTAACTTACTACTAAAATATATAAAGGTTGATAGTATATTACAGTATTTCATCCTTCTAGTTTTTATGTTTTCTCAATATGGTCCTTTGAGTATTTTATTAATAAGTTTTTAGTTGTATTTTAATGGATTAAGAGTCTATTTGTTTTTACGTTTCAAAAGCGTTTTTAAAAAATTTTAAATTTTTATTTTTTTCTTTACTTAAAATTAATTTTTTTTGGTATTTTAAAATCATTTTGATATCAAAAATAAATTTTTAAAAATTAAAAAAATATTATTTCGATACATTTCCAAGTAAAACGCACTTTGAAAAACAATCGGTACCATAATATCTAATAAGCGAATAATTTTAAGTTAATTAAAAAAATTAGTAAGCTAAGAAATGAATTTTCATATATTTCTCAATATATTTAATTCCTTATTTATTTTCATTTATATAATGGTTTACTTGTTGAGCATGCTAAAAAATTAAATAGTCCGAAGTGGGACTAGTGTTATTAACCCAAGCTAGTCCAATTAATACAAGACTTAACTCAAGTTGAGTTTCATATCAAACTGAGTAAATATTAACTCAATCAAATCTAGTTAGCATAGTAAGTCAAACTACAACCCAATTAACTCACTCAAAATCTCAATAATATCGATTTGATTTTTTTTAATCTAAAATGATATTTTTTAAATTTTTTATATATAAAAAACTCTTATAATAATATTATTATCGATTTAGATTGACTCATTCAATCCATACTCGAGAGTTTTAGACCGAAGCATGAGTTTGACAGAATCTTATAACTATAGCGGGAACTTGCTTATATGCGCTGCATATAGTCTTTGGATTGAAGGAACTATTACTTACATTTATTCTTGAATCATCATTGATATGAGGTTTATCATCATCACCAGATAAAACACATTGATATGAGGTATCATGCAATTGATTAAATCATCATTGATGGTGTAGCTTCAAATCATGAAGTGGCTATTGCACAGAATTACAGCTTCTAGGTTCAATAAATCATTTATCTTTGAATGTCGTGTTTGATAATCATTAATGATCTTCTTTATTGTAATTTAATTCGTCTTATTAAGATTTTTCCGATAATACAAGAGTGTTGTCTTCAAAGTTTTGATATACTTTCAGCATCTTTTTTTTTTCCCTCACATCTCTCCTCTCTTTCTTGGAATTTATGTAAGCTCTTATTCTATTTAGCAAAAGTTTTTTTTTTTTTTACCTGTATTATTTTGTCAAAAAACAAATTTCAAACTAATTTTCAAAAATCCATCTATTACTTCAATAGTATGGTGAATTAACGGCTGTAACTTCAAAAGTATGGTGTTTATGAATGTTCTTCGTGTCACTGTAACAACAAATAGGTCTAATCACTGGAACCGAGTCGCAGCGCAGCATTCATAATATAACATCTGCCATTGATCTCCTAAAATGGCTACGGAAAGGTAGATACATGATCATTAAAAAAAAAAAACAAAATAAACAGAGGGTTTCAGGGATAATGTTATCTGATTAAGTTACATAGAACCTTATCTCGTCCAGGACTATATTTGAGGACTTGAAATCTCTGTATATTATTGGCTATTCCAATGTGTGCAAGTAAGCCAGGCCTGTAGCAGTATCCTTCACAATCTTCATCCTCGTATCCCACGGAAGTGGTGGAACTGGCCGCTCTTCAAACATGGTAACAAAGAAGAAAGTGAATGTCTAACCGCAGAAAATACAAAATGGGAGAAAGAAAAGTTATGTCGTGACACCAAATTGCCTATTTGTTTGTGCGGCCTAAATCCACTTTTCCAATAAAGCATAAACAGGCTTCCAATGATTACAGATTCTTTGCTAAAAATACTCAAATCAATACAAGTCCAGCAGTGCAATGACAGAAATGACTGTATCACATTGCCAAGGAAAATTGAACTACTGCATGAATACAACAAATGATAAGCGTACATGGTAAGATGCGCCAAACACGCCCAACTCTTTCTGCTACAGCTAGTCACATAAACTCAAAGCATTTCATGATAGCTAATTATGTATTCTCGTGTAAGTTATATGAAGAAAGTATACCAGAGATCTCTCATCTGTGATGACAACTAATGAAGAAGAGTACTAAAACACTACAAACCACTATGATAACCAGAATGAATTTTAGGCTAACCCAATCTCATATGGATGGCATCAATCTGTTCGACTGTCTCAGCAATTTCTGTCATTGATGGCCGGAAGCGGGGATCGTGTTGAAGACATTTAATAGCAAGGTGAGCTATTTGGTAAGCCTCTTTGGGAGGAAATTTCCCTTTCAACCAGGAGTCCATTATATTTTTCAACTTGCTTCTGTTTGTCAGATAAGGTTTAGCCCAGTCAACAAGTATCTGTTTCCCACTTGGACGTTTCATGTCGATTGCACGTAAACCAGTTAGCATCTCAACCATAACAACTCCAAACCCGTACACATCACTCTTCACATTCAAATGTCCTAACCAACCAGCACAACATCAATTAGAGCATGAAATTAAGGTCATGAAATTTTTTTTAAAATCAGTTGTGATCAAAGAGACTCAAAACAAACTTAAATATCCAACACCGATGTCAGAGAAATTAGATTTCAGAAGGAATAATAAGTACCTGTTGCAAGATATTCCGGATCAATGTAACCTATCATGCCTGCGATTCCTGTACTGACATGTGAATCAATCAAGGGACCCCAAAATGACAAGCCAAAGTCTGGTAGCTTCGGGTTATAGAACTAAAATAAAAAGAGAAGTTGGAAGGAAATAAGTCTGTCTTGAATACTTCAACAAACACTTTCTGAAAGATAACACTTTTGTTGCATTCTCCCATAACTATTTTTGGTGGACTGGAAAGAACTCATGGCAGGAGGGAAAGGAATGTTCAGATGGGTACAAGACTATAGATAAAAATTCCCATACCACAATGGAAAGAAATTGGTCCAATCATTGGTGGAGTCATGGAATACCAACCATAATTTATATGTTTATGGGTTACAATCTACAAGCTTCATAGAAACTTGCCTCGTCAAGTAGCATATTCGATGACTTGAAATCTCGGTAAATTATTGGCTCTTCCAATGTGTGCAAGTAAGCCAGACCACGAGCAGTATCTACAGCAATCTTGAGCCTAATGTCCCATGAAAGTGGTGGAAATGAGTGCTCTGAAAACATGGAAAACATGTAGGGAATGAACGGAATGAACATTTGGATACATAAGTGTAGGCTCTACTAAATGCAAAAATTTACAAGCAGTAGTAATGTCTCTTACTTCCAAAGAGATGGTAATTTAAGCTTCCCTTTTTCATGAACTCATAGACAAGGATGCGGTCTCCACATTCCGAACAATATCCCAATAGTTTTACCAGGTTCGGGTGAGAATGTTTTTCGGAGAAATACACCTCGGCCTGTACCAATACATGGACAAATGATTAAACTAACAACTTATACTGCTTAAAACAAAGAACTAGCTCCCGAAAGAGCACATGCATTTGGGTTAGTGAGGGAAAGACAGAAGATGGGGAACGAGAGAGCAAGAGAGAAATAGAATCACAATTCCAAAGGTACAAGATATCAATAACTCAGAACACCCTTAACCACCTCAATAGCTAAATTCACTTAACATATGATATCTCAAATACCATGGATTTTCTGTTCACTTGTGAAGATGTCAGACAGAATTTTTAGAAATATAACTTGAGTTAGTTCCAAGTCATTTTACACATTCCTAATGGATAAATACTAAAATGAGCTATAAATTAACATTCCTCTTCCAAAAGAGATCTTGTAAGGTTCAGCAAAGAAAGAATTTAAGGGAGCATATTTTTAAGCACAGCAAAGAAGAGTATGATTGTATGACAGTAAAAACAAAATTTGGAAATCCATATACCTTCCACTCATTTAATCCTTGCATGCTGAAGGTATCTAATTTCTTGACAGCAACGACCGTCTTCTTTATACCACTTGGAGGCAACTTCTCCTTAAGCCAACCCTTATAGACGTCACCAAAACCTCCTTTTCCCAGCAACATATCGGATCTAAAATTATATGTTGCAGCCCTCAATTGCGCCAATGTGAATACTCTTGCGCTTGAGTTGGTAGCATTTTGCCCATTTGCTAAAGTCCCATCACCACTTCCAGTTGCATCTGAGAATTGGCTGCTCTCAGGGACATTTTTATCCCAGATAAATGTGAAGCTGCTACTTGGTTGAGACATCCATGATGTAATGCTGGTGCTTACTCTGGAGAACCAGCTGTTTCCAAAGTCATCGCTACCTGCAAATCATGTATGACCATTGCATAAGCATGAAAAACTCATATAATCAGAAAATGAAGTCACAAATAGAAATTGGAAGCAATATTTTCCAAAAAAAATTTAAAAAAATAAGTGTAAAGCACAAACTAGTCCCCTATGATTTGACCATTTCTGCACCCAACTAATGGAGTTTTTCTCCTTTTTTTTTTTTTTTTTTGAGTAACTGGTATTTTATCCCATTAGAAATATTGATAATCCCATTAGATTCCATGAATATATCCTGAGAGTACAGCTAGCAACACATTGAAGAGTCGATAACACAATG
>Ga0307515_10013448_pt1 | contig 15296 bp, 16 predicted proteins | sample 17_EM_MG_FD_194513 | JGI IMG/M metagenome (GOLD analysis project Ga0307515, IMG submission 194513) | Populus trichocarpa ectomycorrhiza microbial communities from riparian zone in the Pacific Northwest, United States - 17_EM | ecosystem: Host-associated > Plants > Roots > Unclassified | place... | reverse complement strand
CCCATGATCCCACCCAATCCCTTGCTACGACAACTCCGCGACCTCGACAAAACTTCGCCACAGTTTCACGAGCAGCTCAACAACTTCCTTCGCGGGAACGAGTATCGAAACGTTTTTCCGAACCTGCAAAGCGAGGATTTGGCGTGGCTCGTCGAGTACCTGGATAACGTGAGTCTCCGGACCATCTCTCCCCACTGTGCTCAACACTAATAGCGCAGGTTCTCGTCGGTATTTCCGATCCTGCAAGTGTCGCGTTCCAGGAATACTTGCATGAACTCAGAAAGCTGTGCGGCGTTAAGGAGGTGCTACCGAAATCGTGTACGCTTTCAGATTCCCTCCTGGACATTAGCCTTCCGTCAGCTTCTGGATGTGTGCACGAGGGTGTCCTCGATGGTTCAAAGGTGCGGATTCGGCGTGTAGGATTGTGCCCCGAGAGTGATCCGCAGAAGGCAAAGGAGGTACGTTCTCGACGCTACTTTTTCCCCGTTCTCAGGTACTGATTAGGCTCCCAGATCTTCCACCAAGTGGCCATAACGTGGAAGCACCTGGCACACCCAAATGTCGTTCCTCTTCTTGGTGTCACCACTCATTCCCTCCAAGTTATTTCGGATTGGATGTCTGGCGGAGACTTGACGGAATATATTATGAACCACCCAGTCGCTGACAGGCTAAGTCTCGTGGGTGTCCCTTCTACCGTGTTGTACGACGAGCTTACCCCTTGACCAGTTATCCGATGTCGCTGGAGGCCTTAGCTACCTCCACTCCTGCAATGTGATCCACGGTGATCTCAAGGGAGTATGTGATCGTTCAAGATCTCGTTTCACTACTGTATTGACGCCCTGCCAGACAAGCATCCTCGTAGATGCCACTGGCCGCGCACGAGTCACAGACTTTGGTCTCGCCATGATCGCTCAAAACTTGTATTCGATACGGAGCAGTTCGGCTGAGCATGGGGATAGTGCACGATGGATTGCCCCAGAGATCTTGGGTGATCGGGGATCATATAGCAAGGAAGCGGACGTTTTCTCATTTGCGATGGTCATGATCGAGGTCCGTTGCAGAATAACCTACTTGGCTGACACTCGGTGAACCACCGTTTGCTCGAACAAAGGCTTTTACTGGTGCCGTTCCATTTAGTGACAAACCACCTCGCATGGCCATGTTTGCGATTGTGGGCGGCGAGCGTCCGCCACGACCGACCCACCCGACTCTGACAGACGGGTTATGGGCATTGGTACAACGGTGCTGGGATCAGGCAGCTCACTTGCGTCCCGGAGCGTTGGAGATTTTGTGCGGCTTGTATGGTTCGACTCTGGCACCATGAATTTATTGGCCTGACCGGTTTCTCATGTGCAGAGGCATTCCGGCGTGGAAGCGTTCGATTATTTGTCCCCGTGCCATAGACGAACGCATCTCCCTGATCACGGCCATCTTTTCCGACCGCATTGAAAGTGAGGCAGTTAGGCGCCTATCTGGGGACGATGCTCGGTCGTTTGTCGACGTGATAGATAAGGTATTTCGTCTCAGAATGTGTCCATTGACTTGAACTCAAACTTTCCCATCCTGCCGAATAGACTTTGGATGACCTACCGCCGCGGCTCCGGAAGAAGTGTCTGAGCACTTTGTGCAAGATATGCGGTCGCCAGGGTTTACTTCCGAAATCACTGCAAATCCCGCTTTGCTATGACCGATCGGATAATGCGCTATACAACGGTGGGTACGCAGATGTGTGGATGGGCGAATACCAAGGTCGCAAGGTCGCAGTGAAAGTTTTGAGAGTATACTCGACAAGCAACCTTGATAAGATTATCAGAGTGGGTAACCGCCCAAAGCTTGCCAAAAGCAAAATTGCGCACTGACTGTGATTGCATAGAGATTTTGCAAGGAAGTTTTGACATGGAAAAACCTTCGCCATACGAACGTGCTCCCGTTGTTGGGAGTGACAATGAGCAAAAGTCACTTCGCGATGGTATCAGAATGGATGGTCAACGGGAACATCAATGAGTTCATCAAGGCGCATAGGGATGTGAATCGGTTTGAGCTTGTAGGGTTTCATTCTTGCTGCTGACCGCACCCATCGTTGACGAAATTGTCCTCGATAGCTCGAAGATGTCGCTCGAGGATTGATATATATGCACGGCGAGGGGATGATACATGGGGATCTGAAGGGGGTATGATTTCGAACGCCAGTCGCTATCTCGCCTCCTAACGTTCTTTTTATCAAGGCCAATATCCTGATCGACCAAAATGATCATGCGTGCCTAGCAGACTTCGGACTTCTTACCATCGTCTCAGAATCTACATACCCTACAACCTCAAGCTCATCTACAAACGCTGGCACGACAAGGTGGATGAGCCCAGAACTCCTCGATCCAGACCGGTTCGGTTCCGAGGATGGTCGACCAACAAAGGAATCGGATTGTTATGCATTAGGGATGGTGATACTTGAAGTGCTCAGCGGCGAGACTCCCTTCCCACGTGATAACGGTTTGGTTGTAATGAGGAAAATCATCGAAGGCGGACGCCCAGAAAGGTCCCAAGGGGCGGGAGGGGTGTGGTTCACGGATGACTTGTGGGAGAAGTTGGAACAGTGTTGGTCACCCCAACCAAAAGACCGCCCCACTGTCCGAGCCATGCTTGAATGTGTAGAACGGAGTTCAGCAGCATGGCAGCCACTACCTCCGGGTTCAGATGATGAGATTCAGTCAGACAGCGATGATGAGTCAAATTCCACTGTAAGCTATCATCAAAGTAAGTTTCTCCATTTCGTCTTGAACCTCATGCTCACCCTCAAATGAGGCACTCCGCAGTCACCAGTGGAATCGCGGCGTTCGACATCTCCTGTCCTCCACCCCGTCCAAACGGTCTTCACCCCCATTGCACCTCAACCCCAGGCCTCCGCCGCTCCACACCAGCATTCACCTCACTTACTGCCTGGGATCGCTGCCAGCTTGCGCGGGACCACGTACGAGATCGCCACGGGACAGGCCGTCTCCGTTCGGTCTACTCTCCCGCCGGTGCATCACCCCCGACCGATGGGAAGTGATCGGTCCGACTCTTTTTCAGCACCGCCGCGGAAGAACCGGAAATCCGTCCCCAGAAGTGGTGAAAAGTTCTTAATCCGGAGTTTAGGGGGCCCCACTGACGTACACATAGCTGAGGCCTCCTTGACAGAGCAGCCCCACAATATTGAACACGTCAGTGCCATCGAAAATTCAATTCCCGACGCCGGGGTCGCGGAACAGGTGAACTCGAGTGCTCCTCCGAATACCCCCGAGGAGAGGGTTCCGGGAAGATGGGGCTTCAAGAATATGCCACTCCCCACCTTACCCGGTGTCGTCAGTGCGTGGTTTTCGAACTTGATTGTGAGTGCCGGAGCCTATATTTTGAGGGTGCATCTGACGCTGACCGTGTCCTCTAGGATGACGGTCAGATCACTTCGCGTTTGCGTGTTGTATGTACTTACCTGTCCGTCTTGCAGCTGAGTCGGTACTGTTTGAACTATGCATGCCAGCGCCAGCGGCTGGGTACGAACATGGAGATCGCCGTGGATGCCTCGCAGGGACCCGAGAAGCCATTTTGGACGAGGTCAAAGCATGGATGAATGGTTCAACAAGGGGATCGGAGGATTCTGCCATCTTTTGGCTCAACGGACTCGCTGGGACGGGAAAAACCGCCATCGCTCAAACAGTTGCGGAACGGATGTTCGCCGAGTCAGTGCTGGGAGCTTCCTTCTTTTGCTCAGGGTCTTTCGGGGACCGCAACAATACCTACCTCATCTTTCCCACACTAGCATATCAGCTTGCGCGCAAAGACAAGAACTTTCGATCGGCTCTTGTGGCTCTCCTCCGGTCCGACCCAAGTATCCCATTCCAGCGGCCACTCGAGAGACAGATGCGAAAGCTAATCGTTGAACCGTTTCGGTCAACATTAACAACAAACCCCGTTTTCATTGTGATCGACGGACTCGATAAGTGTAAGGATGATGAACCGGAATCTTCATTCCTTCTCGTACTGGGAAAGTTGCTTCCAGAGATCCCTGGTATCAAGTTCTTCATCACCAGCCGACCGGAAAGACACGTCATGTCCGGGATCCGCGCCCCATTATTGGAAGGATTGACAAAAACCTTTGTTCTCCACCGCGTCGATCATCGCACCGTTGACAACGACATCCGTCGCTTCTTCAAACACGAGTTACTCGGAATCGCACAACGAGACGGCAGTACTGACGTTTGGCCATCCGATGAACACCTCGACTCGCTGTCCCGAAGGGCGGGTGGTCTCTTCATTTACGCTGTTGCAACGGTCAATTTCCTCCAGCACGAGTCTAAAAGCCCCTCGGATCAGCTTGACACGATTATGAAATCACCGGAGAACACAATCTACGAAGGCAAGGCCAAGCTGAGGGCGTACACCAACCTTGACTCCCTCTACACATCGATTTTCCAGGCGGCCTTCCTTGGAAACGATGCTGATGACGATGCCATGGTCCGTTCCACTCTCAGCGCCGTGGTCCTAACCGCGAACCCCCTCTCGGTATCTGTGATCGCCACGCTGATGGACTCTCACTACGACCAAGTCTGGCATCTTCTCGAGTTAATCCAATCATTGATCGTACTACCTGAAGATCCCAGCGACCCAATTCAGCCATTTCACAAGTCCTTTCCCGATTTTATCACAGACCCAGGTCGTTGCATCGACAAACGCTTCTACATATCCCCCAATTATCACACCCAACTTGTCCTCCGCTGCCTCGAGATTATGGGCAAGTCGCTAGAAAAGAACATGTGTTCGATCCCCGACTACTCCCTCAATTCCGAAGTAAAGGATCTATCAAAGAGGCTCGAAGACAGTGGAATCCGTGGAGCGTTGGAGTACGCATGCACCTCGTGGTATAAACACCTCACTCCGACAAAGGACCAGATTGGGGATGTGATTTGCGCCCTGTGTCACCTCCTGGAAGAGAAGTTCCTCTTCTGGTTGGAAGTCTCAAGTGTCCTCGGCGTCGTGGGCGACGCTGCACGTGCATTGGGCGAGACCATCAGATGGTTGGGCAAGGTATGCTCAGACTGATGACATTGTTCTTTCCCAATGCTAATTCAAATCTAGGTTCGTGAGACAACTGAGATCGGCCGTCTCCTCCACACCGCAAAGGATTGTCTCCGCTTCGTGACCGAATTCTTCGAGGTTACTAGCTTGTCCGCACCTCACATCTACCACTCTGCCCTTGCTCTCGTTCCTCGTTCGTCGATGGTTTGGGAATTGTATAACCAGCATTCCCCCTCCCCGGGACCGAGAGTAGTTACTGGTTTTCCTGGCTCGTTAGACTCGTGCACGGCCAGTACTATGGTCCCAACAGGCAGATGTGATCCCACTTGGTCAAAATGCGGACAGTTCATCGCGGTCAGCAGAGGAGGTGCTGTGGGGATCCTGAACTCGATCTATCTGGAGAGTGTGGTAACCCTCGGGCCCCCTCGCAGCCACACGGACAGGTCACCCTGGGCATTGACCTTTTCACCCAACGGCTCTCTCCTAGCCTGTGTATACTCCTCCGATGTGTAAGCCCTTCCATTCGCATAGCTATACCCATACTCATCTCCCCATCCAATCTAGCAATTCCCCACTCCGCACTAAAATCATTGTTTGGGACACTCGGACGGGTATTGTCGTCAAAAATCTGTACATGTTCCAGGGGGAGCCATTCGTGCGGATAGAGTATTCTGGAGATGGAGGGGCAATCATTGCCATTCAAGAGAACCAAGCCTTCAGCATATATGACGGGCGGAACTACGAGCGGCTATCCAGCGGTTCACTCCGGCCATCACACAGGCATTTTCCGGGCACTCTCTGGGTTCGGGGCGAATCTATACGGTTTTCGACTGGCCTTACTACCGGTCAACAACTTACAATCAACATCCACGAGGTCCTACCAACCTCAATCCCCCCAGTGGTCGATGTCGAGTCGCTCCCCGTCCTATTCCGCCATGGGAAATTGTTCTTCTCGCCAGCTCGCTTCCACGCTTCCTTCGTCACAGAAACGGAGGTCATCATCATCGATGCTCGGAATTCAGAGGTCCTATTCCAGACAAAAGCGCCAAAACCCTTATACAAACCCCAAGGATGCTTCTCACCCGATGGTCGTTTCTTCGTATGTGAAACATTGGCGCAGGAGATCTGTATATGGGAGAACACACCCACCGGCTATGACCCCAGGGACCGCCTCAGACCCCGATCGGTGTTTAGGAACTTTATGTTCTCACCAACCGCGACTTCGATCCTGTGCTGGGACCAGGAGACCATTCAGCTGTTGGATCCGGATGTTCGCGTTAGCTCTCCACTTCCCCGCGAAAGCGTATCCCGTCATCACCACGGAGGTCATGTAGCGGCACACTCCGCAAGTGGGGATCACACCGCGATTGCATGGCGAGGGCGGAGTGCCGTAACTCTGTTTGACCCATGCCTAGACGCCCCACGACGGTTCCTAGACACGGGCATGGAAATACAAGACATCAAGATCGTCGGCGACACTCTCTTCGTAGCAGATACACGTCAACTTGCAAGCTGGCGCCTTGGAGTCAGGAGGGAAACCATTGTCGAAACGGTGGTGCTCGATACTGGCGTGGGCGACGTGCATCGCCTGGTATTATCCAAGGATTGCTCCCGGATTTTCCTTGTCACCAGCGGATCGGAAACCCAAGATTTCTCCCGTAGCCTTTTCGTGCGCGATGTGAAAACTGGGAGTATCCTTGCCGAATCTACGATCGAATTCGACGTCGACGGTATCGGATTCTTTCCGGATGGGTGTCGAGTGTGGTTCGCCGAGAAACGCGAGGACGCGGTCCGGGACGATGGACCCCATTCACACGGTGACTGGGTATGGAAGATAGGGAAGGATGAGGGCTCTGTCACGAGTGCGCCAGAGAGAGTGGATAAATGGCCAGCGGACTGTCCTTGGATGCCGCCCGCTGAATACAGTGTTGGGGATGGGAACCAGTGGGTGATTGACTCCAGAAGCAAACTCCCGCTGTTATGGTTGCCCCCCACTTGGAGGACAGGGAGGGAGTGGGACAGGAGGTGGGACGGAAATTTGCTGACTGTGTTGGGCGACCGTCCGGAACCTGTGATCATTGAACTCCCTTCACCATCTCTTCCAATTCATTCGCCAGATATTTAGCACCATTCCCCGTGACTCCCCGACCACACCTTCATTGATAGTCCCCCCCCCTCCGATCTTGATCATAAGCATATCGGTGTACCTTCGTTCGGGACTGCTGTTTTATCTCTCCCTGTCCCCGGGACGTTTACGTTCAAGGTCTTAGCGATTTCATTTCTTATATCGTAACCAATTTAATGCCGATGAAGCGTGCGAGTCTCGGTCGGCCCTTCCCGACCCTCCTCCATTCATGCCTACAACACGGCTCGAGGCTTCCTCCATAAAGAACAAGGTCAAGAGGCTGGAGATAGCTAGGAAGCTCAAGCGGGAAAAGGGCCAGAGGAAGCTGCAGCCGAGGTTGGTCATGGCCAAGGCAGAAATTGCAGACCCAGCAACAAAGGTGTGTCCTCTTTCGTCTCGGGGCCGTTTCAACTTCAGAAAAGGTTGGCGTGAAGACACTCGACAAGCAAAGGGAATTTAACCCCTCCGTCTGAAATCTTCGACTCCGTCAACTACCAACACCGTGGATGGAAATTGGTCACCAGACTTGTCCGACTTCGAGGAACCTCGGATGGCGGTCACAAAGGCGTTGAACAACCCGACGCCGATCCCCGGCAAGTAGTACGCCGCTCCGCTCGTTGAGGGTCCTGGGTCGAATTTTGGTTCCGGATTGAAGAAGAGGGAAGCTCTCGTGAGGATCGTGGATTCTGAGTCATCCGGGGGTTTCTTTCAGAAGGTCGTCTCGACGAAGAGGGACAACATCCGTGCCTCTGCTTGCGCGCGGTGCGGGAACCCGAACAACCTCAAGATACGCACGGGATGCAAGAAGAGGTATTGTTGTTCGAAAGAATGTTAGAAGGGCGGAGCGGTGCCCCAATGTCAGCATAGTCAGTCGTTGACAAACCATCGTACCCGCAGGGTATCTGTGTCATGAACGACACATGGTGTGACTTGGAATAATACGATGGGAATGCTTGATTCTGAGGAGATGGGTTACATACCGTCTGCACTACTAGAAATGCACATCCGTTCCAATGACCTTTCGCTCGCACCCCCAAACGGACACAAATATAGTATATATACGAGAGATGTTATTGCCCATTTCTAAGTCCACGAAATCAGGCCCTGGCATTCAAACTTGATGATTCGACCCTCCAAAGGTCGGTTAAAGATAAAACCCCCATCCGGACGGGACCGACCTACTGCTTGTTAATCTCCTCGACTCTTGAACACGGAAAGTTGGATATTGTCCACCGAGTGGGGGGGCCGTGTGTCCTGTGGGTTTATCGGTGTCCCAGTTGGAACTTCCAAGCTCATGTGAGTTTTTCCCGAACTAGCGACCTTCTTCAGAGAGATGATCATCCGGCTTGTCATCATCGGAATTAACCTGACGAGATCCAAACCGGTCAGCCATGCGTCGGTTCGTCGGTTATTTTGTGAGCAAGAAGCATCTTACACCGCGTTTCCCCTGCCGACGTGAGGCGATGGAGGATGATTAGAAAGGGTGATTCGGTCCAATCGCATGCGCGACGACGACTTACACCATAGGCATGGCCCGTATCCCTAGCTAGGAAAGCAGGCATGGCGGTCAGCACGCGTTAAACTCGAGCACTGGCGCAAAGAATCTCACCCTTGCCGAAGCAAACATAATCACGATCAAGAGGTGGGACGTGGATATCACGGCGAAGTATATCCCCGCGTCCCTGGTGACCGTATCGAGAATATTTGACCTACTCATCCCTTGGCGCCTCAATGCGATGAATTGCGTTTGTATGAGGACAAACGCGAGAACCAGAACGTCTAAGGGGACGGACAGGGGGCTCAGTTCGAGGAATGGAGAGATTAGAAAGAGTGGCGGAATGGTCACCAAAGAAGAGAGAGAGAACCATCCGAAGCATCGTTATGGCTTTTACGGACTTGGTAAGACATAGGCGATACGCGTCCAGAGGAATGATAGGTGTATCAGCTACCGAAAATTTTAGCTCTGGAACTCGAGGATGGGGTGGAAATATTGACTTGGATTCAATGCAGACCAAGCGGTCTGGTAAACTCCAACAACGAGATGCGCGACAACAACTGTATACAGTATGCTTGCAACCCATTTGTTCTTCCCCGTTATAGCGTAAGTTCTGGTATGATAAAAGTGAGCGAGCGCGTTCAAATCGGCGAAAAAAAACTTCGACCTTTGAGCCAGTACAATTTGGGATACCATGGTAATGAACGTGTAGTACACAATTTGGAGGGGTACGGTTTTCTTGCACCTGCAATACCAGGATCAATCACATAAACTCAGATCCCGTCACCCACGTACAACTGTCCATGACAATGGTTAGCCTCCTGAAAGAAGTAGGCGGATACCAACTAAGCGTACCTCGGATGTGTAACCCGGATACGCTGACACTGTGGCCGAGGACCAATGGCGTTTGCATGCATCGGGTAGTGCGAGTTGATCAAATTCCACTTACTGACGGTAACCCACACCTGAAACAGTACTGGAAGGTACCTGCTCTAAATCACGGTCACACCGATATGTGGCCGGTAGTGAATGGTACCCACAAATAAAAATAGTACGAATACTGAGACAATATTAGTCAGGGCACTCAAAAAAAGCCCGAAGGTTCGCGCACTGAGAACGCTCTCCGTTTTCCATGCGTAACGGATCTGTGAGAGGTTCTTAGGTTCCTTTCCGTGTCACCACCATCGAATAATTCCGTTACCTCGTCTTCGAACGTCAGGAGGTAGTCGTAGGTCCATAGGGCAGTCGCGCCGATTTCGAACAGCTGAATTTCGGGCGGTTAGTGATCCCGTGAGATAGGAGCATCGTATAGTGATGTGTTTACCTTGAAGGAAATACTTATTCAATAACGAAGCGTTTCGTTCAGTATAGCTGATGCGACTGCAACACAGAGTACTCACATGTCATGACCGCGTTGAATGAATTGTGCAAGTTCAACTTCGGAGACCATATCGGAAGAGCGACTTTGGAAGATAGTTGGTGTTGCTGACACGTAGACGGTTAGACAGAGACAGGATCTCGAAGGGGATGGGCACGAACCTACTTCATATACGACGGGGGCATAGGGACTGTGCGAAAGCCATCACTCGCTTCGGATGTGTGCATTCAAACATCCGTCCCAAAAAAGTTGAAGCTTCGCTCCGTGACGCCGACCCGATATCTGAAATGGAGGGAAGGACGACGTCCCAATTGGCTAGGAAAAATCAGCATTAGTAACTATCAACGCACTTCCCTCCCCTTCCACTCATCCTGAACCCCGTTGTGCAGGCAGTACCCGAACGTGATCTCATTCCGCGTTTTTGTAGTGAGGCACCAGCAAAGTCCCCCACCAGAACGCGAGGAACAGGCCTGGGTGCCTCGTTCCGGGTACCTGTATCTGAGATGAAGTACGGTTCTTATCTTCCTGGCGTTGCGGGGCGGCCCAGCGACGGGAACCCCAACGGGCAACTAACCGCAAGACCAGATCCGGGTGCCAACTGCAGAAATCCACGGTATCGAGGCGGCAAAGTTGATGGGGTCTCTGCGAGAATGACCGGATTGAGTGGGGACCGGTTCGTTCCGTGTCTGGGCGTGGGAAGCCGCACTCAAACTCGGGATGCCGCGAGGGATGGGCCAGTTGGTGTCCAACTGGCCCATCCCTCATGCGATTCCTCCGCTGGAGAGGTTTCCAATGGTCGACCGAAACTCATCGAAAACGCATATATATCAATCATGTCGCCTCTATTGGTGACTGCTATCTCGGTCAGCCGGCTCCCCTTTCAAATTACAACTTCTGCCCGCGATTTGATCGTAGCTTTCGGACTTTTTGCCGACTCTTTTTCTCTCACACACCACGCACTGCCGAAAGAAGGGTGGAGTTGTCCAAAAAGAAGGTACTCCATGAAGTACATACTGCAAAGAGCAAGGACCCCTGGACAAGGCCGAACAGCCGGCGGACACATCGCCCCTTGGTTATAACCGGTGACCGGTGACCTCTCCTACAGGTAGCTCCAAGCGATGGATTATAGTCGGTGGCGCCGGGACCCAAAACTATTTTCGAGATTGTGATGACCCGCCTCCGAGTCCCCCCAAATGGGTGGTTCGATTTTACGTCCGGGTTCATCCGCGTCACATGGGTGCGCTTCATGTTGTCGCCGTTTCCTCGATTGATGTGGGACCCTCAGAAACTGTACGAACGCGACGCGTTCAACGCGTCGATATCTTCCCTCACCTGTCTGCAGAACGAGCGGGTTGCCTGGGCCATAGGCAAACGTTGGGGGGACCTCGGCCCTTCGGAGGTGTGAGTATATCGAGATCTCAGGCTTGTCGACGATGCGTCTGGAGACTTCAGATACCTTCGTCAAGGGATGGAGGCCTCGTTGAGATTAACGTAAATCCCTATGACTCTTCGCGATCGGTGCAGATACTTCATCGATGAGCAGAGGGGAGGGAGAAGGAAAGATCCAGCCCCGCACCGCCTGCATCTCTTAGGTACGCATCGTTCTCGTGTCGATCTTCCACATGACCTTACATTTGTTCGGCTCAGTCAATACCTATCCCAGCTGTACCGCCACTCCCAGTTGCCGGATTTGATTGATCCCACTACATCGACCCTGAACCAATACCCTTGAGCCCCCAGCGCACCCAGGGGTTTCCGCCGCTCTCGCCCCCCTCCATCCTTTGACGTAGCTCGAACCTCCCATCAACATTCAGAAGCAGAGATGCATCGCTGGAGACCAAAAGTCTTGTCACAGGCCAGCATCTGGCGAGCAAGTTGCAATTCCCGATCGATAAGAAGTTATTCCAAAGGTGTTTGAGGTTGAAAACCCTCGACGAAGATACTCTGTTTGTGGTGTATGCTATGTATCCCGATTAAATTGGACAGTTGGTGTCTTCCTTTCCCTCATATTCCTTTCTTTTCGTGCTTCCCTCGATATGGTCCATAATTCGATTTCTTCCGCACATGTTGCGTGTTGCTTCTGCTTTCTGTCAAGGTTTATTGTATCGCCCATCGTGTCTGTCTCACATTCACGCGGTGCACCTTGCCACATAGAATACTTTCCCGACAAGATAGAATCTCATCCCCAGCGTTCGGATTAAACCGAAACTGTATTACACCAGGTATTTACACGTCAGAGTGAGGAGCACGTCAGATGTGGCACTAATAACCACCGGAGGGACCTGGCCGACGTCGTTCGAACCAGGGCGGGGCCAGTTGCTCGGGCCTGGGAGTGGGGGATCCGTATTGTCGCGGATGCGGTTGTGCTGAGTTATATTGAGGTGTGAAGGGATGGTTTGGGTGAGAGGTCGTTCGCGGAATTGGGACCGGTCTTGTGGAAGGAGTGGGGGGAGGAACTAGGAGATTCCTTCAGCCTAAATGGAGAGAGAGACGAGGGAGGTGGTTTACACGGAGGCGGGAAATAGGTGAAACTTCCTACGCTTGACTGCCCGCTGTGACCTGAAGAGTGAATGTAAGCAACGATTGCCCGTATACTCTCCGGAGGCGTACGGGCTTACTAGAGGATTCCGAGGAGGAGGATTGGGGAGATACTGCGAAACCAAGGGTCAGTAAGTCGCTCTGGGTTGCGAGCTATGGGAGGGCTTACATGGATAGCGGCTTGAAAAGTCTGCGGCGGTCAAAACGCGCCCTGTATGAGGGTTGAAGTGAAGTGAAAGTTGACGCTGAGGTGGCTGTGGAGAAACAATCGGATGGTCCTGGGGCTGAAGCGGCGCGAATCCCTCTGATCCCGAGTTGGTCATGCTATTCTGTGTATCGGAGCCACTGTCGGATGAAAATAGCATACTACTGGGGTATGAACCACCCGAAGGGGGAGAAGGGTTGGGAGTAGACCTCTGGGAATCTGGAAGTGAGGGTCGATTTCTGTGGCGGCGGTTCGTTCTGGATGGATGCGCCACTTGCTGTGCGTTGGAAGTGGAATGTGGGAGAGACATTGGAAAGATAAGATCTTCCCCGTCGTATCTTTGCGAATGGTACTCTTTCGTGGCGCTTGTGCGGAGGTTGGGTGAGGATGGTGGCCGTCTTGACCGCGGATTCTTATACTACCCACTGGACGTTAGGCAAAAAGGTGGGACGCAATGTGTATGGTTCTGCACACACCTCAGAGTCACACCTGCGAGACATAGTAGCGAGCGTGGGGGTAATGGAGAGAGGAGGAGGGATGAGAAAATAGTCCAGCAGAACATATTTCTACCTCGAACCGATGCAATGCACCAATCGCAGGTAACAAAAACGGCAAATTACGGAAGCTTTCGCGCGCTGGGCAGCCGGTGGCTGGCTAGGTCATCCACAAACAACGAATTAGGAAGTCGGACGTGCCGCCACTACGGTCGAATGACTCGGAACCGAACAACTAGCACATTAGGACGGTTAGGGCGGTGAAGATCACCGATGCGCCTCAGTGCTCACCGAACCCAATTGCGGAAGTGGCGTGCCACGATGTACGTCACGAATGGGGAGGGAATGTCGTGCATCATAGTACAACAGTGGTAGTATTCTTGAGAGGCAACGTGCTGTGGTGATTGTGGGAAAACATCAAGGCCAGTGTCGTGGGATAAGGTTTAAGGGCGGCGCTTCTGACGAACGGTAAATCTTAGCGGCTAGACACGGCCTATGGCGGGTGAATGTCCCCTCACATTGCTGTTGTATCCACATGACCCTCGTGGTGAGAGAGTTTCTCTGAATTGGATGCAATCTCTAGCTAAAAATTTCACAGCTAGATCCTCCCTTCAGAGCTTTGATCCGGCGAGTCTGTGGATTATGTGATGGGTGGTGATTCACCGGACACGGCCTCAAATCACTTCCGTGGTGTGCAGCTGGTGCAGTACTCGGACCGGCCTCACATACGCGAGATATCACAGGCTGAGAGAATGGAGGAAGCCTCACGACACCACAAACGATTCGAACTATTACGTGAGGCGCATAAAGTGCGGGACTTTCAGTTGGTGCTGTGTGCAAATGTTTGGGGCCCCATTGGGAAGTACTCGGTGCGAATGTTGAGGCAGGCTGTTGCAGATGAAAAGGCGAAGAAGGGATTTGATGGGTTTTCCTCTGATCCGTCGGTTACCTGCTACCTGCACATGGAACCTTTGTGATCTACGATTTGCACAGGTCCCGTGTCGAAGTGTTGTGTGGAGGACCGCGTTGAACATAACCGTTGTCTTTAACTCCGTCGAAAAACCTATATAGCAGATGGGTTCTGAGGGCCAGGTGCCTCGACGGAGACATACAGCGATAGTGCGGGTTTGGGAATTCTTTCCGTTGCTTGAGGGCAGAAAAAACATGCACTTCGGGTTCGGATTCTGATCTGGTTAGAAGTCCTATCAAGTTACAGTCGTTCCGTTAAGTTACTCCGGAAGCGCATTTCGGTTTGTGGGTCAAGAAGAACCGGGCTCTCTGCTGCACTTCAGTGGTCGCCAAGTCTCTTCTTCGTGCAAATTTAACAGCCATGGTGGGGAGCGGGCTGGGTTTGTGCGCCGATTGGCATTCCAGGTTTGAACACGACGCGTCTACGTGAGCCCAGACATCGTATGCTCCAATAATATAGCGGTGGTTTAGAACGTTGCAAGGATTCCATTTGTGCCGAAATCTCGTTCATTTTACGGTGCAGCCGCACTGGCTTACAGTCGAGTATGGTGACCGACACCGTAGCACACCAGCGACATTCCACGCGGGTGATTTGGTCGGTGATGAAGCTTACTGTTCATTGCTGTGAACGTTACACGTGCCCGGCCCCAGAAGTTGCGCGATTTTTTTTTCATCCGGAAGCTCACGAAGACGTCGATAGAACGGGATGGGTAAGGTCCTCGGACAACCGCCAGAGTTGAAGGTCTCAACCGCGGGGTTCTTGACGAGCTTGTAAATGGTCCAGTCGCCGTTACGACAGGGAGAACCCCTTGGAAGATGGCACCCCAGGCCATTGGGCCACGATTATTTCTCCCATGCTCGTTCCAGAGGTGGAAATAAAAACCAAGCCTTAATGGGCGCGTGTGGCTGTTTCGAACTGGGATCGAGGCGACGCGGTTGGTCGATGAAAAATGGTATGAGCATGCAAGGAGACTGGGTTCATCATAGACAAGATCGATCTCCTAGGGAAGCCTGGTGGCGGGGGACGGGCGTGTTGTAGAAGT
>Ga0307515_10013447_pt1 | contig 15297 bp, 3 predicted proteins | sample 17_EM_MG_FD_194513 | JGI IMG/M metagenome (GOLD analysis project Ga0307515, IMG submission 194513) | Populus trichocarpa ectomycorrhiza microbial communities from riparian zone in the Pacific Northwest, United States - 17_EM | ecosystem: Host-associated > Plants > Roots > Unclassified | place... | reverse complement strand
ATAGCGATTTAATATACTCTTAAGGACTATAGAAGCGGAATATAAGTTATTTATAAGTTTAAAGCCAACGCTATAATTACAGGTAAATCTATAGGAAGCCTCTTACTATACTTACTAAAGTATATTATAGATAGTTAGGAGCGACTATAAAATACCTAAAAGAGCTATTAACCTAAGCGTGATAAAAGGCTATATAGGCTACTTTTATAATAAGTTAATAAGATATGGAATATAACTAGAGATAAGATGCTATAGACTTAGTAGGTAATTAGTAATCTGTTTAAGGATATTATAAAAAATCTAGAGAAACTAGATCCTAAATATAATAATGGGTTTACTTAATAACTGTATACTATAAGTATAAATATATAATATTATATTAATCGCATTACAATATTATATCGCGATACTCGCTGTATACTGTAATACTTTACTACTATTTCCTATATTATAATATTACGCTATTTTAATTGTTATATATGGGTTAATAAAGATAATATAATAGGATAATAGTAGCCTAGTATATTTATCGCAAAGAATAAACCCTAAAACTATATATAAGGTCTCCTTCTTATAGTATACTAATAAGACGATTTTAATACTATATAACTATAATATTAATACTATCTAAGCGCGCCTTAAATAAATTTAAGGTAATAATAAATAGGAAATAGGAATTAATTACTGTATCTTATAGTATACTTTCGCTAGTAAGTCTAATATTATAAATATTATAAATAGTGCTATACTAAAGGATATAAAGGCCCGCCTATAGAGTAGAGATAGACTAGTAATACTAGAATTTACTAATAAAGAGGATAAGAGTAGAGAAGGTAGTAGAATAAATAGGGAAAATAACGGTAATAAAGAGGATAAAAGTAGAAAAGGTAGTAGAATAGACGGGGAAAATAACAGCGAAAATAATAGTAAGAATGAAAATGGGTAGGGGTTTAATAGTACGGTGCTACTATCGCGGTAAGACTTATATAAATATTAAACTTAAAATAGTAGATTAACTAAAGGGCGTTATTAGGCGTATTAAGGCTATATTATACTACTATTAGGTTAAAATATATTCTTTATATAGTATATACTAGGCGCGTAAAATAAGTAAAGAATACTAACTATATAGAATAAGTAAAGGGTACTAACTGCGTAAAATAAGTAAAGGGTACTAACTACGTAGACTAAGTAAAGTATACTAATTATATGGAATGGGTAAATACTACTAACCGTATAGATTAAGTAAATACTATTAAGTATATAGAAAAAGTAACACTTATTTATTACTTAAAGTAAGTAAGATATATAAAATATGCAAAGGGGGCATTATATATTAATTACGTATTAAGTATAGAGAGAGCTTAATAAAATAAAGGTACTACTTACCTAGGTAGCTATAAATACGTAATTAGCTGCACTATATTATTAAATACGGTAGTATATTATACCGCGTTATTAAATACGGTAGTATACTTACACCGCGTTACTAGATATAGCAGTATACTATACCACATTATTAGATATAGCAAAATGCTATATTACGTTATTAGATACGGCAGAATACTGCACCACGTTATTAAATGCGGCAGAATGCTGCACCGCGTTGTTAGATGTGGCAGTATACTTGCACCGCGTTGCTAAATGCGGCAGTATACTGCACTGCGTTGTTAAATGCGGCAGTATGCTGCATCGCGTTATTAAATGCGGCAGTATGCTGCACCGCGTTATTAGATGCGGCAGTATGCCGCACCTGAGTTAATACTATATGCTACACGTTGCAGTGCGCGGATTGCGCATTTGGCCGCCAAATGCCGCCAAATGCTGCGAAAATGCTGGTAAATTTTTTCCTGACGTATACGGCGACTCCGCGTTATCTAGTAGGCCCTTACCCCTTTATCAAGTATTAGAGTCTCCTAGGGTTCTATAGTAGGTGCTATAGAAATTATAAGCAGCGGGATTATAGAGCTCGATGTTCGTCGTATGATAAAAATTCTTAGCCTATAGTGGCAGTAGCAGGAGTATTAGAGGGTAAGGATCGGATTATAGAACTAAAAGATAACAAGAAATGGATAAACGTTACTAATTTTAATCTCCTCTCTTTTTTACTATTTTTATTTTATTTTATTTTATAGTATCTTATATAAAGAAAAGTATAAATAGGGTAGAAAGAAGATACCTAATTAGTAGGGAAGCTAAGGATAATGGTAGATTACTCGCTTATTTAGTAGAGGATTAAAAAAATCAATCAATATGATATGATATGATATGATATGATCTCGCGTATCATATCAATCGCTATCGATTAGATTATGCCCCACCCTGCTTGGTAGCGTATTTTTGAGGTGTGGTGACGGGAAATAACGATTAATTGACAAGATCTAAGGTGGTGGTGTGATGAAGTGAAGCATACATATCATGAAAATGAGCGTAGACGAGAGCAAAGAAAGCGATATTTCAGCCAAGAAGATAGGTCAATGATAGTACTTGGATGATTATAGAGGAGAGGAAAAAAGAAACATAGATTACTAATGAATGTTGACCTTCGAGCCGCCGCACGCGATGCATTTTCCAGGTAGGTAGCCCGCACCAACCCTCTCATATAGCTTGCTTCCATCGCGATCGTGATTGGTCGTCGGCACGACAATCAGGAGATAGTGTATTTTGTCTTCCAGCGGCATCATTCCCTTCTGCTTCCCCAACACCACGCACATAGTCTTGGGTTGCTCCGATCCCCCAGGACTATCGAGGATCAGCCGGCCCTCACCTTGCACGGCGGCATTCGGGTCGTATTCTCGAGCCTCGGCAGTCAATGCGATGTTTGCCTTACGAGACTCTGTGAGAGAGATGTTATCGGCTCTGTGTGACCAAGGCGACCCTATGTTCTCCCACTCGAACCCGCTAAAGCCCAATTCGCAGTAGTCGATTCCGCCGGTGTAGGCCATCCACGACCAGGATGGCACCGTCGAAATTACTTGGTCAGCCGGAAACGTGATGCGTGACAGACTAGGCGTGTCGAATCCACGGTGCCATAGCAGGCTTCGGCGAAGCAGACCTTTGGTTACACCTTCGTCGAAGACTCCGAATCCACCCCGCACATTCATAATTCGGAGAAGCCGTTGTTGCAGACCATCAATAGCCGTGGGCCGATCCCACGCATTGGAAAGGCCGAGTCGGGAGTATTTCCTGTATAGTTCCTGATATCGGAGGATTCTCTCGCCCTGCGGAGCATTCATGAGAATTTGAGGGAAGTTCGGGTCTCCTAGGAGCGCAGCCAAATTGCTATTGTGCGACGTTAGCGGTCATCAACCGGAAATAAATGCTACCGAAGACGACACAAAGGTGCTCACTTGTTCATTTTCGTCATAGTTTCGCATCGCACCCCATCGCCACACTCCCAATACGTCTGATGCTCCGTGAAGAAGATAATTCGCCGAGCAAGGGCATGTTCCTGCAGTACCCAGCCGCGGCGATTCAGTGCTCCCTCCAACACATGTTCCTTGAAATTGTCGATCGCCCGGCAGATGTAGAAGGAAGCTTTATTCTCGATCTCGCTGCTTAAGGCGACGTAGTCCCTCTCCTTGCGGGCCTGCAAAAACCCCGAGAAATGGCCTGTGGCGCGATTGGCCACCAGGACGCAATATGCGCCACTATAGACCTCCTCCATGCGCTTGGCCTCTTGATTGAAATCGCCATCTTTCTCCTGGATGATACAGATCGAATCGATCCATAAGTAGCGGCGTCCAAGAGCGCGTGTGACCGTGACGGCATCCTTGAAAGTTCCGGGTAGTGTTTCATAATTCATACCTGAGATATGATCTTTGAGATTTTTGCGGTTGGTTGAAAAGTGGGGTACAGGGCCCCATTGATGGGATAACGCAACCCATTCCCCGGTGTCTTGGGGACCCGTTTCCCATAAGTGGACTTCGTCGTCGCCGATATTACCAACATCAATGAGCCTCGTGGGTAACCACACTGCTGCCTTGCCTTTTGTTGTGCTTCCTTGCTTGGCAGGCTGGCAAGTGGAGTGCCCATGTTTGTTATCGCAGTCGCTGAGCCACTGTCGGACAACTTCAAGGTGTGTAGATTTGCCGGCCTCTGGAAGTTCAGCAAAACCAAGCTGAATATTGTTGGCCGCCCGAGCCTCTACGTCTAGGTGTATAGGTTAGCTGAGATATATCATTGCGATACCGTTGATGACCGTAGGATGGACTTACCGGGATTCCGAAATATGGAAAGCACGGGAAGATCGCCGCCATTCATCTTGAGGGAGGAGTCGAAGCTGTCGAACCTAACAGTAGGGAAGCCCGTGCCGCCGTTTCGCACGCAGGTTCTCCAGAATAAGCCGCACAGGTCGCATCCGTTTGATTTGGACCTTGCTTCTAACTGCTGCACGTTATAGGTGATGCTGAATCCTGGACGCCAGAGCTTGTCGCGGAGAACAAGACATTCGCCGCACAGACGGGGCGGCACTCGAGTTTCGGGCAGGTGAAACGAGTCGGTAGTTTTGAAGATGGAAAACAGATTGGAGGCGAATTTGTTATCCACTTGGAATTCCCAGTTGTTATCATCAAGCTGTTCTTAATTAAAGACGGTTCTTGAAATTTTTGTTTTAATGGCGCACTGAAAGAAAACGTACATTCTATAATAGTGGCTGTTTGCTTGAGTGTTACCATAGGCATGCACAAGAGCGGAATGTACTGGCTGTTATTTAGAGAAAAACATCAAGTTAATAAAGTTTGATGAATTGCTTCTGAGATATCGCACTCACATGCTGTTGGCATAATTAGTATTCTGACAGATAGTAATGTGTGCGTGCTATAGCCCAGGCTACTTACATCCTGCAAGTTATTGGCGATTTTATGATTAGCCTATTTCCATCTTCAACTCTCGTGGAATGGATCCAGTCAACTCACATACTATTTGAGGTTAGATTATACTGACATAGATGGTGTGGAGGTGTATTATACTCACGTCCTATAATTGAGATGCCGTTCGCCTTAGTGAACTGGGTTAGCTAAATGGGGTGCAACACTTACGACCTATAATTAGGGTGGTATGAAGTCAGCAACGTTCCGGTATCGCGGAAATGTCGAGAGTCACGAAGTAGTCCTTACTCTTTCTTGCTCGGGTGGTCTGAGGCCTTTTGAAGCCGTCTGGCCATTCATCGTCAGTACATTTTCGGCTGTATCTTCGATGTCGTACTCCGTCCCGTCCTGCTCTGGAACAGAAGATAACCCTCCAAGACTCATAGGAGCAGGTAGTCGCGGCCGATCTGTAAACCAGTAGCTCTCATCTTCATCCTCACCTAATATATGCTCTAATCTTTTGCGGAAGCCGATGGCAAGAAGGCGAGCCGGTCCTTCGGGCTCGGGCTCGGGCTTCGCTGGGATTCTGACTGGTTCCGCCGGGATTCTGACTGGTTTCGCTGGGGTGAATTCGATCGAGGGAATCCCTTCTGCAAGCGGTTCGGGGGAGGTTGACGGAGTTTGTAGTACCAAAGCGTCGGAGGAATTACCGAGCGTTTCTGGTCCGACCTGGGTGGGAACAGGGTTACCGAATTATAGGCTATAAAGTAGTACCTTATTAATAACCTTAATAAGGGCTTTATTAAGCCTAGCTAAGCCCCTTCTAACTCGCCTATTCTTTTTACCAAAAAGCTAAATAGAGGACTTTGTTTCTACATTAACTACTATAAGCTAAATAATATAACATCAAGGACCGCTATCCGCTGCCCCTATTTAATAAGACACTAGCCTAAATAAGTAGAGCTAAGGTCTTTATAAAGCTTAATATCTACTAGGCATTCTACTAAATTAGGATAAACTCTAGGTTTAAGGATCTTATTATATTTTAGACCTGTTATAAAATATATAGATATAAGGTACTTGTTAACGACTTAGTCAATCGAGATATAAGCACAGCAAGAGGGTCGCGCAAGCCTGTACGATTGGATTGTCTATAAACAAGAATCTAAAGCTAAAAAGAAGGAAAGGAAAAGATAAGCGGTAACGCGAGGAGTTATTAACCCGAGGTATGAGTGGTCTATATTTTCGGGTTGGGGGTTCTAGAATTCAAACCCCGCCAAGCTAGCTTCTGATTGGTTGGAAAGTAGACTTTTAATTGGTTAGAAAAAAAAGCGCACGCGGTAAGTTGTGGCAGAATCCACGTGACGAACTTTATTCTTTTATCTAGGTAATAGGTTATTTATGGCCTTCTATAGCTTATCTGGTAAGAAAATAGGGTAAACCTTAATTAAATTTAGGAGCTTTACTTTATACAAGTTGCCTATTTTTTTAAGGACTATATATGGCCCTGCTATCTAATAGTCTAGCTTATAGCTAGGCCGTTTTATCTTTTAGTTTTTTGTTATAACCTAGACCATATTACCCACAGTAAAATTAGGCTCTCGCCTATACTTATTTACCTACTATTGCATTAATTTCTAGGCTTTTTCTAGGTTTATATAGGCTACCGTTTAGGCTTTTTTTAAGCGCTTGGCGTATTGCTGGGCTTCCTTATAAGACAGTTTCTTACGTACGGTCTGTGGTCCTTCTAGCCTATCCCAGTTAAAGCTTATTTAAGGTAAATACCTTATTTCTAGTTAAATAGGTACAAATTCTATAGAGTTATAGGGTAGGGTCGCCTGGGCGTAGTCTATTAGGGGTAGTAGTTTATCCTAGTTGTCTTAAAAGTAGTTAATAAAGGGCTAAAGTCTTTAGTTTAAGTATTAATTTACAATTTCCATCTAGCCGTCTGTCTAGGGGTAGTATGCCGTAAAAAGCTTTAGCCTAATCCTTAGGATCTGGGTAAACTTGTTTTAGAAAGCCAATATAAACTATAGCCCGCGGTCTAATATAATAGTATCTAGTAGTCTGTAAATTTAGTAGATATAATAAATATATAGTTAGGCCGCCTCTTTAGCATTAATATTCTTATAATTGGGGATTAAAAAAGGGCGTTTACTAAAACGGTTGTTATGGGACGGGGGTAGTGGCTATAAAGCGTATGTATTTAAGGAGTCTACAAGACGTTGCGCGGTCGATCGTAAGGGTCAAGGGCGTAAGGAGGTGATATACCTACGCGTAGCTGATATAAGCTGTACGTAAGGTGTACGTAAGAGCACAGGGCTCTCCTATAGAGGCCCCTACGGTAGGGTTCCGTAATACTACCCCCCCTCTTATAGAGGCGGAGCTTCGGCGACGCTGTGGTTACTATATATATATAGAAGAGACACTTAAGGTATAGAAAAGAAGAAAAGGGGGGTATTACTAAAGGCTTAAAATAACGTTATATAATAGGGCTTGGCATCTAAGAATCTAACTAATTAGATAACTTTAACCGCCGGTTGAAGTTCCTAGATATCTTAACAATATTCTGGTCATGATTGCACTTTACCGCAATCTAACCATAATCTAACCGTAATTTACCCTTACGTAGTAATATATAACGGTTTAACTCTATAAGGGCTCCTATAGAGGATTAGGTATAAAGTCTCTACTTAAGCCCAGTTTCTATGGGTTTACGTAGTAAAAGTTGCTAATTAGATCCTTTGCATTTTTAAAGTTTTCCTATAATTGCTATTCTGGCTAATCTATGTCGAATCCTATGTATATAGCTCTGTAGTAGAGCCGTTGTCCTCTACCTTTACTAAAGTATTTAGAGTTAATAATTTGTTTAATGGTCTACTCCTTATGGTTCTTATCTTTGCTTTTATCTCGGATTAGTACTAGTAGGGGTTTAGGCTATATCTGCCCTGGTAAAGGGTTAGGCTAATAGAGGTATAGTAGCTATAGGTAAAATATAGGCTATATCCCGCGGGTAGCTAGGGTAGATAAGAGTTCTAGCTTATATGCGGCTCCCCTATTAATAACTTGTTTAATTAAATAGGGGCTAAGGTTTTTATAATTAAGTGACTTTATAGGCCTCTATATAGAGATATTATATATATCTAGCTATACCTAGTCGCCAACACGCATTTCTGATGGTAGCGTTCTATAACGGTTAGCAAAGTAGGCCTACTTTGCTTAAACTTAGGCTATTTCTCCCTTATAGTAGTTAAGTAGATTTTTTATACGGTCTGCATACTGGTTAGTAAGTAGTATCTTAAGGCATTTTCTATATAGTAGTTTCTTATTAATAGGTTCTAGTGGCTTTATGCCGGATTAGGAGTAATAACCCTTATTTGCAAAGAACGGGGTAAGTCTTATAGTGGTTAAGATATAGTTATTTACTGCGAATTTACCTAGTAGGAGGTAATCTACCTAGTTATCTTGACTATAGGCGACTACCTATTGTAGGTACGCTTTTATACTAGTATTAGCGTTTTCCGGTTGCCTAGTAGTTTTATAGTAAAAGGATATAGATATCTTAATAAAGATACTAAGGCGTTAGCAGATTCGTCTCTATATATTAGAGTTAAATTATATACCTTAGTTGGACGTAATTAAGTTAGGTAACCTATATAGTTAGTAAACTTTGCAAAGAAAGGCGTTAGTAACATTGCTAACGGCTACACCTTTAGTTAGGACGTAGTGGCGCTCTTTTGTAAGTCGGTATATTATTATAAGAATGTTCTTATAGGTACGGCCGTGTTATTTATAGGGTAGTAGGTTAATAACGAAATCTATAGCGATATCTGCCTATTATTATATAGGTACTAGTAGAGGATATAGTAGTCCTTAGTACTTTGTATTAAAGGCCTTAGCGCGCTTATAACTATAGGCCATTTGGTTTAGTTACCGTTATAGATTTTCTAAGTTAGGGATAAATAGGCGGCCTCTATAATAGAGCCTATTTTCTTTTACTTTTAAGGCTGCTATATTAATCTAGCCTAAGCTTTAGAGGTTAGTAGGCAGCGTATAGGCGTTAGCGGTCTTTACGGTAATAAGTTAATATAGTAATAGGTTAATAGAGGCGTTATATGCCGTAGTAATAAGCTCGTTAATTTTGGGAGGTAACTTTAGTTCTATAGTATAAAGCTAGGGTATAGTTAGCTCTATTATAGGTAGTATACCTAAGGCCAAATTTTATACTTTTAGGATTGTTTATTATTAGAACTAATTATAGGGATTATTTTTAAACTAAGGAAGGTCTTGCAAGCGGCGTATTAGGCTATTAAGTTTAGTACCTTATACTTTTAGTCTGTATACAATTTTAAAGTTAAAACTAGAGAGGAACTTATTCTAACATACTTAGCGTTAGTTTAGCTACTTTATAGTTATAAAGTACTTAAGGTTGCAATAGTCCGTAAGGACTTTAGTTAGCTAGTTAGGCTCTATTAAGGAAAGTTCTAGTTAGAATTCTTTAAACGCTTATATAATTATAAGGAGTTCTTTATTATAGATCTCGTAATTATACTTTTATAGTATAAGCTTAGACGAGTAGAATATGACTAGGTAAAGAAGACCGTTATTACCTATCTAAAAGAGGACGCCTGCGTTAACGTGGTCTAAGGAGTTGGTTTTAAGGTAGAGTTGTTATCCTGGTGTAAAGTAAGCTAGGATAAGTACTTTAGTAAAGGCATTTTTAAGGTCTTAGAATGCCTTCTTGTATTTAGGCGTTTAGGTAAAGCATAGGTGCGTTTTTCTTCCTTTTATAGAAAGGCCCTTTGTTCGCATTATTGCTATAAGTAGTGCTACTACGCCTAAGAAGTTATATATGAATTTTTGATAGAAGTTGGCGAAACTAAGGAAGGCTTATACGTCCTTAATGCAGTTAAGGGCTTACTATTTAGTAATTATATATACCTTCTTAGGGTCTATACGGACACCCTTAGTAGTAATAATTAGTCTAAGGTATTTTACTTCTATAACTAAAAATTAATATTTCTTTAAATTAATATAAAGTCCTATGTCCCTAAGACGCTATAGGACCTTTTAAACGTGTTTAGTATACTTAAAGGGATTATTGCTATAAATAAGTATATCGTCTAGGTACGCAGAGTAGAAGTTATTAAGGTAGTCCCGTAAGGCGTTATTAATATAACTTTAAAAGGTGCCTGGGCCGTTATATATGCTAAAGGGTATAACGGTATATTTAAATTAGCCGAAGCGTAATATAAATACGGTTTTCTATTCGTTACTTTCCTATATTTAGAGATAGTTAAAGGCGGTAATAATATTAAGCTTAGTATAGATTTTGGCTAACCAAGCCGCTTAAGGGTCTCACGTATAAGCGGTACTAGGTATCGGTTTTTAATCGTAATAGCGTTAAGTCCTCTATAGTTAACGTAGAATTAAATACCTCCTCTTAGCTTCTTAGCGAGAAGGATAGGGGCGGCTGCTAGTAATATGCTGGGACGAATAAATCCTTTATTAAGGTGCTTATTAATATTTTTTTTTATAACTAAAAGCTTGTCTTTTAATATTAGGTAGGGTCTCTTATAAAGTAGCATTTTTCCTTATTTAATATTAATGGTATAGTTATTAGGTTAATATAGGGGGAGTATATCTGCGCTCTTTTATAAGCATATATTAGTAAAGTTGTAATACCTCTTAGGAAGGAGCTTACGGAGTTTTTTATTAGTAAGTCCTTTTTTAAGCTTTATAAACTTTTTAAAGTTTAAAGGTAAAAGTCCGTAGAGTTCCGTAGGGGCATTATCTTTTAGAAGGTTAACTATATCTATCCTATTACTATAAAAGACGTAGTTTTATTCTTTATTAAGCTTATATAGTTATAATTGGGAAGCTATAGTAATAGTTTAGCCTTTTTTATATGCTATACGGTAAAAGGCCGGGGCACTTATATAGTGGTAGTTAGTTATAGGTGGGGTAATAAGGGGTTTTTTAGGTTAATATTCTAGGGAATAAATAGAGGCGGCTAGGCTATGCCCTAGGCAAGTCTCTCTATAGTATTTAGAGTTAAAGGTTACTTCTCTCTTCTTCTAGTTAATAGTGGGGTTATATTATTTAAGCTAGTTTATTCTAAGGATAATAGGGTAGTTAGTAAGTAGTATTATATAGGCCTAGAGTTTTTTTTAGTGCCTATTTATATCTAGGTAGAGTTATACTATATAGGTAATCTTCTATATAATATAATTATTATTAGCAAGTTATAGGGCGCGGGCTTTAGTAAGGGGTAAGGTAGATAGGTTATAAGTACGCACGAATTAGGTATTTATAAATTTATTAGTAGCTCTATAATTAATTATAAAACGGTTTTTATATTATTTTTTAGCAGTAGTTCCTATTATAGGTAAAACTATCTATTTCCGTCTATTTATCTTTATAGAGTTATCTATTAAGTAAGCCGATATATAGATCCCTTTATTATTAGGGCATCCTAACCCATAACTTAGGGCTAGGACTTAGCGTTTTCCGTTTCCATATCTAACTCTACTACTATTACTACGTCTTTATCTTATACGGTAGTGGCGCGTAGTAATATATTTAGTGTTTAGGATATTAGGTTAGGTGTTAGGCGGTAGCTACTAAACTTAGCTATTAGGTAGTTTAGGTTATCGTAATAATAGCCTTCTTAATGGCATCTATAGCAGCGTTCTAGTTTTTAGAGTAGCTTGCGCTCTCTATCTAGGAGTTTCTATAGGAAGGTTAGTATAGAGAAATTGATGTTGGTTCCGGTAGTACTTAAAGTAGTAGGCGTTAGTGGCTTAGTATATATAGGTTTAGTAGGCCTAGGGGGCTTCTATAGAGAGGTCTTTAGGTAAAAGTTAGCAGTAGCAATCTAATTTAGTCGTTATTCGATCTTCTATAGAGCTACTACTATATTATAAATATCGTTATAGTTATAGCTGGCGGCTGCGTAACTAAGGCAATAAGTAACTTTTTTAAAGAGGTCCTTTTAGTCTTTAGTATTGTCTTAGGCAAGGGCTTTAGTATATTTCCAGAATTTAACATAGAATTCATTAAATAATTTAGTAGGGCTTATCTTTAGGGTATGTAATTTAGCTTGGTTAGTAGCTAGTAGGTTATAGTTACGGTATATTAAGTTAAGATTATTAAGGACTTTTTAGTAGGACTGCCACTTCTAAGGGCTATTAGTTTCTTATTAGGCGAAGAATCTATTAAACAGTATACCCTTTATTCGCCCGATAATATAGCCGATCTTAGTATCTTCTATAAGAAAAAGGCAGGCGCTTTAAGTTAGTTTCTTGCGGATTTATATCTTTTAGTAGCTATATTCCTTATAGTCTCCCTAAAAGACTAGGGGATTAGGGTAGCATATATTAGACCCTATAGTAGTAGTTTAGGTCTAATTATTATGGCTTTTATTATTACTGCTTTAGTAGGGGTTTTTATTAGATAAAGCTGCTTAGCGCTAGCCCTCCGTTAAGCATTAAGTAGGTAAAGTTGCTAGGGGCGTAGAGACTTAGGTAGCGTTATATATAGTAAAGAGGTATCTAGCGTTATTACGAATATGCTTATTAAGCTAAGATTATAGGTATTTAATTATGCCTTCTCTTTTAGTAACTATAGCAATTAGTATAATCTTAGCCTTCTTTAACTGTTAGACGTCGCGTTTAGATACGCGGAGGTTATCTTTAGTTTCTTAATATATATTATCGGCGAGCGCCTTACGAGCTTATAGGTCTTAGATAATATCGCGATCTTAGGCAGTACGCATCTTAGCTTATATAAGCTTTAGGTAATAGTTCTATAGAAGGCGGTAGTATTTATTAGGGTCTTATACTACCATTTTTGCAAACGTCTCGGCGTCTTATATTTTAATTTTAATAGGTAGTAGCCCTTTTATTTGCTTGTCCGTAGTTATATAGTTAATAAAAGATAAGATATTATTAGTGTCCGTCTCCTTAGGGGTTAAGGCTAAAGCTAATAAATTAAATTCTCCTAAGATTGATTGGCGTTGTAGGTTAGGTATAGGTATTAGATTGTTCTTTAGGTTTAATATAGTAGCTAGTAAGGGATATTGTCTTACTATTATAGGTTCCTTAGAAGTATAAAGTAAGGTAATTTATAAATACGCTGCTTCTAGCAGCGCTTACTATATTATAGAGACGTAGAATTAGTCGTAGGCTAAGCGTTAGTGGTAAAAAAGGCGTAACGTAATGTTATGGGACGGGGGTAGTGGCTATAAAGTGTATGTATTTAAGGAGTCTACAAGACGTTACGTGATCGATCGTAAGGGTTAAGGGCGTAAGGAGGTAATATACCTACGCGTAGCTAATATAAGCTGTACGCGAGGTATATATAAGAGCACGGGGCTCTCCTATAGAGGCCCCTATGGTGGGGTTCCGTAATAACAGTTAACTAGGACTATAACTATATTATACCTATTACGGTCTACTAGTAGTTTATAAAAGTCTATAAAGATATACTACTAGGGGCGTTCTAGTATTAGAAGTAGCTTTAATAATCCTAGGGTCTTATCTTGTAGAATTATAAACCTATAATAGTTGTCACAGTTCTATATATAGCGGTTAATATCTATAACTATTCTGGGCTAGTAGTAATAGTCACTAATAATCTTACGGGTTTTATTTTTTCTAGGGTAGGACGTAAAGACCTAGGTATATACTTTAGCAATAAGCCAGATCCATAAATTCTGTTCCTTTATTACTACTAGCTGTTCCTAGTACTTAAGTAGTCTATTTTTAAGGGACCATAGGCTAGTAACGTCCTTTACCTTTTTGCGGTATTACTATAGAGAAGGGTCCGTATAGTTTACTTACAATAGTTTATTAATAAGGTTAAATTCTATAGGGTTAATAGGATATATCTTAGCGCTTAAAGATTTAGTACTTAGCTCTTCCTATATCTAAGGGTTAAAGTGCTCTAGTTATAGTAGCGTCTAGGTTTATAATAAGGTCTTTACGGCTATTTAGTTGTTTAGGTCCTATTTACGCCTTATAAAAGCGTCCGCACAGTTAATAGCGCTTAGCCTATATATAATTAGGAAGTAGAATTAAGATAGGGTGTTCGCCTAACGCGCCTGCCGGGCTGTAAGGGCTTTTATTATTATAAAATATTCTAAGGCCTTATAATCTAAAACTACTTAGATAGGCTTAGGGGTCCCTTCTAGCTATGCTCGCTAGTGCTAAAAGCTAGAGATAATAGCCGGCATTTCTTTATCGTAGATTGGGTAGTTTAGCTTAGCATCTATTATAGTCTTTAAGTAGTAAGCAATAGGGTACTACTCTTTATCCGTCTACTTCTGGGAATAAACGCTAGTAATAATACTATTTAAGGCATCGGTTTCTAGCATTAAGGGCCGTTTTAGGTTAAAGTAGGTAAGTAAGGGAGCGGAGACTAGTCGTTTCTTAAGCTTATTAAAAGCCTGCCTATATACGGTATTAAAGTAAAAAGGCTAGTCCTTTATAGTAAGGCGGCTAAGGGGCCGAGTAATTCTGCTATAGTTCTTAATAAAATGTTAGTAGAAGTTATAGAAGCCTAAGAATAACTATATCCCTTTTATAGTCCGTAGTAGTTCCTACTAATTAATTACGGCCGTCTTTTCCGGGTCTATTTTAATCCCGTCTATACTAATAATAAACCCTAGGTACTTTATATACTTTACACTAAACTCTAACTTCTTAATATTAGCCTAGAGGCTAGCTTTATAGAGCCTTTATAGGCCTTTATAGATATACTATTACGGCACTAATATAGACCCTAGTTAGGGGCTTGGCCGAGCCTTGGCGCCATTTATATAAATATATCCTTTTCTTAACCTTCTTCCAGACCTTATTTTGGAATTCTCGTTTACTAGCTACTAATAGATTCCATTCTTTTAACTAAGCCTTTATATTATTTTAAAACTAATAACAATTCTACCTTGCAACGAGCGCGCCTAGGCTTGCTAGGGCAAGTTAAGTAGCAATATATTTATTGCAGCCTAGAAGAACCAACTAATAAGAACCTATGCTAATACGCTTGCAATCGACTAACCCTAACGCTGGCACCATACTGCTATAGAATAAGGATAAGACGCTTGTATTATACTACTAAGGACTAAATAAACAATTGCGCTAATATACCTATAACTGACCTAATTAACTAATTAACTAACTAACTAATGTTACGGACGCTTTAAGTACGATATTATGACTACTTGGAGAAGAGTTGGAAGAAGCTAGTTGGTTGATACAGGCACGGTCTAGGATAGAGCCGGTAGAACTATATGACGAGGAATAGTAACTGAGGTTATATAATGTAATACGTGAGATACGCAAAGTACGGGAGGAATGTCACGTACATTACGTATATCACGTACATTACGTACAAGAAGGATTTCATAGGAGTACGGTTGTGTATTTAAGGACCCTTAGTCCCTACCTAGATAGTTCCTTCCTTGTAGTAATTCTTAGAATACAATTAG
>Ga0307515_10013446_pt1 | contig 15298 bp, 13 predicted proteins | sample 17_EM_MG_FD_194513 | JGI IMG/M metagenome (GOLD analysis project Ga0307515, IMG submission 194513) | Populus trichocarpa ectomycorrhiza microbial communities from riparian zone in the Pacific Northwest, United States - 17_EM | ecosystem: Host-associated > Plants > Roots > Unclassified | place... | reverse complement strand
GCGCTTGTGGTCGAGTCGGCCGGCCAGGAGTTCGTCCTCGATGGTGTCGATGCGCGTGGTCACGCCGCGCACGATGTTCACCAGCACGTCGGCCTGCGCGCGCAGCAGGTGTTCGAGCAGCTCGGTGGTGGAGCGCGGCGCGTCGCCGGCCTTGACCGCCGTGCGCAGCGCGTCGACCGAGCGCAGCGGCTTGGCGCGCGCCGTCACGACCAGGCGCCGGCCGACGCTGATCCACAGCGTGGAGATGTCCGAGGGCTCGAAGCTGAACTCGAAATGCACGTCGTTGATGACGGCGATCAGCGAATCGTCGGCGCGCTCGATGCGGGTCGAATGCAGGCCTTCCTTGAGCGTCTCGTAGAAAGTGTCGGACAGCTTCGCGTGCCGCAGCAGCCAGCGCTCCGCCTGTGCATGGCTCAAGTTGAAGTGCAGCCACAGGAAGGCGCTGCTCGCCGGCTCGGCCTCGCCGAGCCAGACGGCCGCGGCGGCCGAATCGATGGGACAGACCGGCTCCGGCGCCGTGGCGTCGAAGAGGTAGCCGCAGATCAGGCCTGCTTCGTCGCCGCCGTACGAGGCCGCGACATCCCGGGGTGAAAGCAAGGTGGGACGATTCAGAAGAAGCGGGTGAACAGCCAGTACAGCGAGCCCGACAGCAGGATCGCGGCCGGCAGCGTGAGCACCCAGGCCATGAGCAGGTTGCGCAGCGTGGCCATCTGCAGGCCGGACTTGTTGGCGGCCATGGTGCCGGCCACGCCCGAGGACAGCACGTGCGTGGTCGAGACCGGCAGGCCGTAGATGTCGGCCGCGCCGATGGTCATCATGGCCACCAGTTCGGCCGACGCGCCCTGTGCATAGGTCAGGTGCGTCTTGCCGATTTTTTCGCCCACCGTGATCACGATGCGCTTCCAGCCGACCATGGTGCCGAGCCCCAGCGCGATCGCGACCGCCACCTTGACCCACAACGGGATGAACTTGGTCGCGTCGTCGATCTCCTTGCGGAAGGCGCCGACCTTGGCCGTGGCGTCTTCGTCCAGCTTGGCCGCGCCGCTCTTGTCGAGCAGGCGGATGGCCTCGGAGGCCAGGTACATGTCGTTGCGCACGTTGGCGACGGCGTCGGCCGGCACGCCCGCGAGCGAGCCGTGCTCCTTGACCTGGGCGCCGATGCTGCCGGCCATGGCCGCGATCGCCGCCACCACCGTCGGACCGTAGTCCTTGGTGCGCACGTAGGTGGAGAGCGTGTCGCGCACCTGGGCCTGCTGCATCGCAGGCAAGGTGTTCGGCACGCTGCGGTTGAGTGCGTTCTGCGCGACCTCGGCCACGGCCACGAACTGAACGGTCTGGTTAGCCGGCATCGAGCGGTTCAGCGCATAGGCCATCGGCACCGTGCCCACCAGAATCAGCATGATCAGGCCCATGCCCTTCTGGCCGTCGTTCGAGCCGTGGGCGAAGGACACGCCGGTGCAGGTGAGGATCAGGATGCCGCGGATCCACCACGGCGGCGGCGCATTGCCCTTGGGCTCCTCATACAGTTCGCGGTTCTTCACCAGCGCGCGCAGTGCCAGCAGCAGCAGCGCCGCACAGCCGAAACCCACCAGCGGCGACAGCAGCAGCGAATAGCCGACCTTCGTGGCCTGCGCCCAGTCCACGCCGCTGGTGCCGTCGCGCCCGTGCATCAGCGCGTTGGCGATCCCCACGCCGATGATCGAGCCGATCAGCGTGTGCGAGGACGAAGCAGGCAGCCCGAGCCACCAGGTCCCGAGGTTCCAGACGATGGCCGCGATCAGCAGCGCGAAGACCATCGCGAAGCCGGCGCCCGAGCCGACCTGCAGGATCAGTTCCACCGGCAGCAGCGAAATGATGCCGAAGGCGACCGCGCCGCTGGACACCAGCACACCCAGGAAGTTGAAGAAGCCGGACCAGACGACCGCGAAATTGGGCGGCAGCGAGTGGGTGTAGATCACCGTCGCGACCGCGTTCGCCGTGTCGTGGAAGCCGTTGACGAACTCGAAGCCCAGCGCAATCAGGAGCGCCACGCCGAGCAGGATGAAGGGCACATACGTGGTGACGGCCGTGCCGGTGGCACCCACGTCCTGCGCCAGGCTCCAGGCCGTGTAAAGCAGCCCCGCCGCCAGCAGCCCGACGAAGACGATCAGCGTCGCAGGGCCGGGTTTGGCGTCGAGCTTCGGCCGTGACGAGGTGGAAATCGGGCCCGATGGGGCGGCAGCGATCGAGCTCATGATGTTGGGGTGTTGTTGTAAGCGTCGCGCCATGCTCCGCGCCCTGTATGTCAGTGTTGTGACGACGGGCCGATTGCGCCTCGTCTGTCACAGTTTCGTCATGCCCGAGGGGCAGCATGGTCGTCTTCCCCTGATTCGAGCCAAGCCATGACGCTGCCCAGCACCCTCGGCAACCACGACGACCTGATGCAGCGCATCGCCCGCGACCTGGTCGACAGCTACGACGAAGAAATCGAACTCGAGCTGGAAGACCGCAACCTCGAGGAGCTCGAATCGGGCAAGGCGACGGACAAGGCCGCGCGCCAGGCCTATTTCAGGGAACTCTTCCGCCTGCAGGGGGAACTGGTCAAGCTGCAGGACTGGGTGCAGAACACCAAGCAGAAGGTCGTGATCCTGTTCGAGGGCCGCGACGCAGCCGGCAAGGGCGGCGTGATCAAGCGCATCACGCAGCGGCTCAATCCGCGCGTGGCCCGCGTGGCGGCGCTGCCGGCGCCCAACGACCGCGAACGCACGCAGTGGTACTTCCAGCGCTACGTGGCCCACCTGCCGGCTGCCGGCGAGATGGTGCTGTTCGACCGCAGTTGGTACAACCGCGCCGGCGTCGAGCGCGTGATGGGCTTCTGCACCGACGAGGAGTACGAGGAGTTCTTCCGCACCGTGCCCGATTTCGAGCGCATGCTGGGGCGCTCGGGCATCAAGCTCATCAAGTACTGGTTCTCGATCACCGACGACGAGCAGCACATGCGCTTCCTGGGCCGCATCCACGATCCGCTCAAGCAGTGGAAGCTGAGCCCGATGGACCTGGAATCCCGCCGCCGCTGGGAGGAATACACCAAGGCCAAGGAAATCATGCTCGAGCGCACCCACATCCCCGAGGCGCCCTGGTGGGTGGTGCAGGCGGTCGACAAGAAGAAGGCGCGCCTCAACTGCATCAGCCACCTGCTGGGCCAGCTGCCCTACCACGAAGTGCCGCACGCGCCGATCGACCTGCCGGCACGCGTGCGCAATGCCGACTACCTGCGCCATCCGGTGCCGCAGTCGATGGTCGTGCCCGAGATCTACTGACAGACCCCGCTTGCGGAAGCTGCTAAGGTGCGCTGAGCCGGCTCCGGCTCCCGCACGCACCATGGCACGCCGCTCCTCGACCACCGCCACCACGGCCCTTACGCGCGCTTACAAGCGCAGCATCAAGGCGCTGACCAAGGCCACGTTGCGCAGCGGCAAGCGCATCGCTGGGCAGGTGACGCGTGCGGCCGCCAAGCAGCTCAAGCCGCCGCGCGGCCCGGGCGACTGGCTGTCCGGCATGGCCCTCGGCCCCGCCGGCGCACGCCGCTACCACCTGTACCGGCCGCCCGATCTCCAGAGCGACGAGCGCCTGCCGCTCCTGGTCATGCTTCACGGTTGCGGGCAGACCGGGCGCGACTTCGCGGCCAGCACCCGCATGAACCTGCTCGCGGCGCGCGAGCGCTTCTTCGTGCTCTATCCAGAGCAGGACCGGCTTGCCAACCCGCAGGGCTGCTGGAACTGGTACGAACGGCGTTCCGGCAAGGCCGATGCCGAGGCCGCAACCCTGATGGCCGCGGTCGACCAGGCCTGCGTGCTGTACCCGATCGACCGCGAGCGCATCGCCGTCGCCGGCCTCTCGGCAGGGGCCAGCATGGCGGCCTTGATCGCCACGCGCTATCCGCTGCGCTTCAAGGCCGTGGCCATGCACTCGGGCGTCGCGCCCGGCGCCGCCAAGTCGCCCGCGACCGCGCTTGGTGCCATGAGCGGGCGCCATGTGCCGCCCATGCCCGCGACCGCTGTCGGCAAGGCCATGGGCGCGGCCGCGGTCTTCGCCACGCTCCCGCCCCTGCTGATCCTGCACGGCGATGCCGACGTGGTGGTCTCGGCCAGCAACGCGGGCAGCACCGCCGCGGTCTGGGCCACGGCCACCGGCGCGAAGCCCGGCGTCCAGCGCACGCTGCAGCGCGGCAAGCGCCATCCGATGCGCGTGACCGAGTTCAAGCGCCGTGGCCGCACCGTCGTCATGCTGTGCGAAGTGGCCAGCCTGGGCCACGCGTGGAGCGGCGGCGCGCCGCGGCTGCCTTTCAGCGATGCCGCCGGGCCCAACGCCACACGCCTGATCTGGGCCTTTGCGGCCAGGCAGTTCAAGGCGGTTGCAGTGGCCTGAAGCCCATGCCCGGCGTTGCCTACGATCCCAGCCGCAAGGCGCTCTTCTCGCCCGAGCGCCACGAAACGCTGTTCGAACCCGGCCACAGCTACACGCCGATGCAATGGGCGATCGAGGCCGCGCGACTCGCGTACTACCGCGCGGAAGCCTCGGAGTCCGAGCGGCAACGCCTGGCGCGTGCGCTGGCGTGCGCCGGCTTCGGTGCACCGAAACTCATCACGCACGGCAGCACCCGCGGTTTCGCCTTTGCAGCCGTGCATGCCGACGGCAGCGCGCTGCTCGCGTTTCGCGGCACGCAGCCCGACGAGATCCGCGACCTCGCGACCAACCTGCAGGCGCGCCAGATCGAGTGGCCCGAAAGCGGCGGCCGGGTGCACACGGGCTTCGCGCGTTCGGCGCGCGCGCTGCTGCCCGCGGTGCGCGAATGGGTGGAAGGCGAGGCGGCCGGCTGCAGCGCATTGATCTTCACCGGCCACAGCCTCGGCGCCGCGCTCGCGACGCTGGTCGCCACCGTGCTGCCGCCGACCCTGCTGGTCACGCTGGGCTCGCCGCGCGTCGGCAACACCGCCTTCGTCGCGGCGCTGTCGGATGTCGATATCGCGCGCCTCGTCGACGGCTGCGACCTCGTCACCCAACTGCCGCCCGCCTTCTCGCTCTACGCGCATGCCGGGGCCACCCACTACATCAGCTGCGAGGGCGAATGCATGCACAACCCCGACGCCACGTTCATCGAAGCCGACCGCTTGCGCGGGCGCGGCCGGTACGTGCTCGACTGCGCCTGGAAGAGCGGCGCGGTGCTGCTGCGCGACCTGGCGGACCATGCGCCGATCAACTACGCCAGGGCCTATTTCAGCTGACCCCCGGGGCTTCGGAATGAGTCAGAAGAAATCGTTCTCATAATTGCTGCAATTGAAGCAAAATTGAGAACATGACAGGTGTTGCTGAATATCTTCTGGGGCAGGCGCGTTCCCGTGTGCTGGCGGCGTTGTTCCTGCATCCCGAAAAGGCGTTGCATGTGCGCGAGCTGGCGCGCATCACCGGCGCCTCCGCTGGATCGTTGCATCGGGAATTGCGTGGTCTGAGCGATGCTGGCCTGCTGCTGCGCAGCGAGGTCGGTCGCCAGGTTCATTACCAGGCGAACGCGCAGAGCCCGGTGTTCCGTGAGCTCGCCGGTTTGCTTCGCAAGACGGTCGGCGTAGCCGACGTGCTTCGCGACGCTCTGTCTTCCCTCGGCGAGGCCGTGTCGCTGGCCTTCGTCTATGGTTCGGTGGCCTCGGGCACCGAGAGTCCGCGCAGCGACATCGACCTGATGGTGCTCGGCGGCGCGGGCTTCGCCGATGTCGCGCTCGCCCTGACAACGGCCCAGGCTACATTGGGCCGCGAGGTGAATCCCACGCCCATGAGCGTTGCGGACTTCGCAAGAAAAGTGAAGGAAGGTCAGGGTTTTGCGGTCGACGTTGCCGCCAGCCCCAGGATATGGGTGAAGGGGGAAGAAAGTGACATTGCAAAACTTGTTGAGCATAGGAAGGCTCAAGGCGCACGTCGCCACCGCGCTTGAGATCAAGCGCCTGCTGGCGGCGATCGAGCGCAATCTGGCCGACTCGGCCGTGACCCAGGTCAGCGACGAAAACCGGTTCGACGCGGCTTACAAGGCCGTGATGCAGTGCGCATTGGCCGCCATGCTGGCGTCGGGCTACAGGCCTTCCACCAGCGAACCAGGACATCACGCCACCTTGATTCAGTCGCTGCCGCTGACGATGGGTGTCGCAAACGATGCGTGGGTTGTCCTGGATGCCTTGCGCCGCAAGCGCAATTCGAACGACTACACGGGCGATGTCGTGACCGCCGACATGGTCGCGGAATGCATCGTCCAGGCGAAGAGCTTGCTGGAGATCCTGAAGAAGCATCTGAAGAAAAATCATCCGAAGCTGCTGCGCGGCTGAGCCTGTACGCCACCCGGCGTATTCCCGCTCTGTGACCGAATCCGCAGACTCCTCTCCATCGTTTCACACCACCAGGAGAAGGAAGTCCCCATGCAACAACGTCGTTTCACCCTCAAGGCGCTGACTGCCGCCGTGGCTCTTGCGAGCCTTTCCGCCGTGCCGGCCTTCGCGGCCGACACCATCAAGGTCGGCGTGCTGCATTCGCTGTCGGGCACGATGGCGATCTCGGAAACCGTGCTGAAAGACACCGTGCTGATGGCGATCGACGAGATCAATGCCAAGGGCGGCGTGCTCGGCAAGAAGCTCGAGCCCGTCATCGTCGACCCGGCCTCCAACTGGCCGCTCTTCGCCGAGAAGACCAAGCAGCTGCTCGGCCAGGACAAGGTCTCGGTGATCTTCGGCTGCTGGACCTCGGTCTCGCGCAAGTCGGTGCTGCCGGTGGTCGAGGAAATGAACGGCCTCCTGTTCTACCCCGTGCAGTACGAGGGCGAAGAACTCAGCAAGAACGTCTTCTACACCGGTGCCGCGCCCAACCAGCAGGCCATTCCCGCGGTCGACTACCTGATGAGCAAGGACGGCGGCGGCGCCAAGCGCTGGGTGCTGCTGGGCACCGACTACGTCTATCCGCGCACCACCAACAAGATCCTGCGCGCCTACCTCAAGAGCAAGGGCGTGAAGGAAACGGACATCGACGAGAAGTACACGCCCTTCGGCCACAGCGACTACCAGACCATCGTCGCCGACATCAAGAAGTTCTCCTCCGGCGGCAAGACGGCAGTGGTCTCGACCATCAACGGCGACTCCAACGTGCCCTTCTACAAGGAGCTCGGCAACGCCGGCCTGAAGGCCAAGGACGTGCCGGTGGTTGCCTTCTCGGTCGGCGAAGAGGAACTGCGCGGCGTCGACACCAAGCCGCTGGTGGGCCACCTGGCCGCATGGAACTACTTCATGTCGATCAAGAACCCGACCAACACCGCCTTCATCAAGCAGTGGAGCGACTACGCCAAGGCCAAGAACATCGCCGGCCACAAGGACAAGCCGCTCACCAACGACCCGATGGAAGCCACCTACATCGGCATCCACATGTGGAAGCAGGCGGTCGAGAAGGCCAAGAGCACCGACACCGACAAGGTGATCGCAGCGATGGCCGGCCAGACCTTCAACGCGCCCTCGGGCATCGTCTCGAAGATGGACGAGAAGAACCACCACCTGCACAAGAGCGTGTTCATCGGCGAGATCAAGGCCGACGGCCAGTTCGGCGTGGTGTGGAAGACGCCGGGCCCGGTCAAGGCCAAGCCGTGGAGCCCGTACATCGAAGGCAACGACAAGAAGCCCGATCAACCAGCCGGAAAATCGCTGTAGCTCGACTCTGAAAGCGGCGCGCCACGGCGCGCCGCTTCATTGATGGAGGCTGTTCGCCTTCGCCTTGTTCGATGATTCTTTTCACCGGCTTCCCATGCTTCGGAACATTCTTTCACTCGCGTTCGCCGCCGCGCTTCTGCTGGCAAGCGCCGCGCACGCACTGACCGCCGACGAGGCGAAGGCCATCGCTTCGGGTGATTCCGAAAGCCGCATTGCCGCGCTCAACAAGGCCGTCGCCACGGCCGACGAGAAGACCTCCGCCTTCATCCAGGCCATGGCGGACGATGCGGTCAAGTACACCGAGGACAAGGTGTTCGTCATCAAGGACGACAAGGCCTACGACCCGGTCAGCGGCGCCGAGCAGAAGCTGCCCGACAACGCCGAGGACGTGGTCAACAACAACCTGATGCGCGGCGCGCTCGATGCCGCGCAGGCCGCGCTCAAGCTCACGAGCAAGGACGACGCGGTGCGCGCCGAGGCGGCGCAGGCGCTCTTCAAGGAGCCCGACGAGTCGCGCCTGCCGTTGGTCGAGAAGGCACTGGCCGCCGAGACCAACCCGAAGATCAAGGCCCAGCTCGAGCTGGTGCGCGCGGCCAGCATGCTGAGCAGTGCCGACAAAGGCAAGCGCCTGGTGGCCGCCAAGGAGCTCGGCGAAAGCCGCAGTCCCGACACCAAGCTGCTGCTCAACCAGCGGCTCGCCGACGAAACGGAAGCCGATGTGAAGGCCGCCATCGTCGCTTCGATCAGCAGCATCGACGGCTCGCTGGTCTGGGGCGACCGCATCAACGCGATTTTCAGCGGCATCAGCCTCGGCTCGGTGCTGCTGCTTGCCGCGCTTGGCCTCGCCATCACCTACGGGCTGATGGGCGTGATCAACATGGCGCACGGCGAGCTGATGATGATCGGCGCCTACGCCACCTACGTGATGCAGGGCATCTTCCAGCGCTACATGCCCGAGGCCGCGTTCGGCTGGTACCTGGTGGCCGCCATTCCCGTTGCCTTCCTCGCCTCGGCGCTGGTCGGAGCGGTGCTGGAGCGCGGCGTGATCCGCTTTCTTTATGGCCGGCCGCTCGAAACGCTGCTGGCCACCTGGGGCATCAGCCTGATGCTGCAGCAACTGGTGCGTTCGATCTTCGGCGCGCAGAACGTCGGCGTCGAGAACCCGGCATGGATGAGCGGCGGCTTCACGATGCTGAGCAACGTGACGCTGCCCTGGAACCGCATCGGCATCATCATCTTCGCAGGCCTGGTGCTGCTGGCGATGGGCTGGCTCATCGGCCGCACGCGGCTCGGCCTCTTTGTGCGCGGCGTCACGCAGAACCGGCCGATCGCGTCCTGCATGGGCGTGAACACGGCGCGCATCGACACCTACGCCTTCGCGCTCGGCTCCGGCATCGCCGGGCTCGCGGGCTGCGCGCTCTCGCAGATCGGCAACGTCGGCCCCGACCTCGGCCAGAGCTACATCGTCGATTCGTTCATGGTGGTGGTGATGGGCGGCGTCGGCCAGCTCGCCGGCACCGTGTACGCGGCGATGGGCCTGGGCGTGCTCAACAAGTTCATCGAGGGCTGGGCCGGTGCGGTGCTCGCGAAGATCGCGGTACTGGTCTTCATCATCATCTTCATCCAGAAGCGGCCGCAGGGCATCTTCGCGATGAAGGGGCGGAGTGCGGAAGCATGACGAGTCCATCGCACAACGCGCCCGCCGCAACCGTTGGCACTGAGCCTGTCGAAGTGCTCGCACCGAGCTCAGCCCGAACGGGTAGGGGGATGCTTCCTTCCAAGGGTCCGCTGCTCAGCGGCAAGGGCTGGACCGCCTTCTTCGTCGCCCTGATCGCCGTCTGCGCGCTGGCGCCGGTGCTGAACCTGCTGGTGCCCGCGGGCAGCCCGCTGCACATGAGCGACTACGCCGTGGCGTTGGTCGGCAAGATCATGTGCTACGCGATCTGCGCCTTGGCCATGGACCTGATCTGGGGCTACACCGGCATCCTGTCGCTGGGCCACGGCCTCTTCTTCGCGCTCGGCGGCTACATGATGGGCATGTATTTGATGCGCCAGATCGGCCGCGACGGCAACTACAAGAGCGACCTGCCGGACTTCATGGTCTTCCTCGACTGGAAGACGCTGCCCTGGCACTGGACCTTCAGCGACAGCTTCGTCGCCACGCTGGTGCTGATCGTCGCGGTGCCGGGCGTCATCGCCTTTGTGTTCGGCTTCTTCGCCTTCCGCTCGCGCATCAAGGGTGTGTATTTCTCGATCATCACGCAGGCCATGACCTTCGCGGCGATGCTGCTGTTCTTCCGCAACGAAACCGGCTTCGGCGGCAACAACGGCTTCACCGACTTCAAGCGCATCCTCGGCGTGCCGCTCGCCACCCAGGAGATGCGCATGACCTTGTTTGCGCTCACCGGCCTCACGCTGCTCGGCTTCTTCCTGTTCGCCAAGTGGCTGATCGGCAGCAAGTTCGGCCGCGTGCTGCAGGCGATTCGCGACGCCGAATCGCGCGTCATGTTCTCGGGCTACAACCCGCTGGGCTACAAGCTCACGATCTGGGTCATCTCGGCCGTGATGTGCGGCGTGGCCGGCGCGCTCTACGTGCCGCAGGTCGGCATCATCAACCCGGGCGAGATGAGCGCCGCCAACTCGATCGAGATCGCGATCTGGGCCGCGGTCGGCGGCCGTGCCACGCTGATCGGTCCGATCATCGGCGCCTTCATTGTCAACGGCGCCAAGAGCTGGCTCACGGTGGCATACCCCGAATACTGGCTCTACTTCCTCGGCGCGATCTTCATTGCCGTCACGCTGTTCCTGCCGAACGGGATCGTGGGCCTGGTCAAGAAATGGGCCCATCGGGAGAAGGCGCCGAGCGACGGCCGGCGCGAGGCGCAGCGCGCCATGGCGGTGGAGCAGGGCGTCGAGCCCGCTGCGCTCACGCCGCTGGTGGTGGAAACGAAGGGAGCCCGCGCATGACGCCCGACCTGATGGAAGCGGGCGCGGAGCGCATCGCGCACTACCGCGACAGCGACTACGCCGCCTTGACCGAATCGGGCGGGCGCGCCGCGGGCTACGGCCGGCACACGACAGCCGGCGAAGTCGACGTCACGCACGGCCGCATCCTCTACCTCGAGGACGTGAGCGTGAGCTTCGACGGCTTCAAGGCCATCAACAAGCTCTCGCTCGACATTGCGCCGGGCGAACTGCGCTGCATCATCGGACCCAACGGCGCCGGCAAGACCACGATGATGGACATCATCACCGGCAAGACCCGGCCCGACGAGGGCACCGTGTTCTTCGGCAGCACCATCGATTTGCTGCGTCACAAGGAGGCCGAGATCGCACAACTCGGCATCGGCCGCAAGTTCCAGAAGCCGACCGTGTTCGAGCACCTCACTGTGTTCGAGAACCTCGAACTTGCGCTGAAGACCGACAAGGGCGTGAGGGCCTCGATGCTGTTCAAGCTCGACTCGGCGCAGTGCGACCGGCTGGCTGAGGTGCTGCACACCATCCATCTGGAAAGCAGCGTGCTGCGGATGGCGGGCAACCTGAGCCATGGCCAGAAGCAGTGGCTCGAGATCGGCATGCTGCTGATGCAGGATCCGAAACTGCTGTTGCTCGACGAGCCGGTGGCGGGGATGACGGACGAGGAGACTGCGCGCACCGCCGAGCTTTTCTTGAAGCTTAAGGGCAAGCATTCGTTGATGGTGGTGGAGCATGACATGAGCTTCATCCGCACGATCTCGGAGATCGTGACTGTGCTGTGCGATGGCTCCGTGCTTGCGCAAGGGACGCTCGACGAAGTGCAGGCGGATGAGCGTGTCATCGAGGTCTATCTTGGCCGGTAACCTGGACTTGCTCCCTCTCCCTCTGGGAGAGGGTGGGGGTGAGGGCGCTGGGCCTTTGCTTTGTGCGCTGCGCTTTGTTGAGGCCGGAGCCGGGAATTCGCCCCGGCGGGCGAGTCCCGGCTCCAGGCCCAAGAAAAAAGCGCAACTCACAGATCAACCGCCCAGTGCCCTCACCCCAACCCTCTCCCGGAGGGAGAGGGAGTAAAGACAAAGGAGCAAACGCATGCTCACGGTAAAAAACATCCACCAGTACTACGGCGGCTCCCACATCCTTCGCGACGTCAGCTTCGAAGCGCACGCCGGCAAGATCACCGTGCTGCTCGGCCGCAACGGCGTCGGCAAGACCACGCTGCTCAAGTCGCTGATGGGCCTGGTGCCCATCAAGAGCGGCAGCATCGAATTCGACGGCGCGCCGATCCAGAAGAAGACGCCCTATGACCGCGCCCGCGCCGGCATGGGCTTCGTGCCGCAGGGGCGCGAGATCTTCGCGCGCCTCACGGTCGAGGAGAACCTGCGCATGGGACTGGCCTACAAGTCGGGCAGCACGCCGGTGCCGCCCGAGCTCTATGAAGTCTTTCCGGTGCTGAAGCAGATGCTCAGCCGCCGTGGCGGCGATCTCTCGGGCGGCCAGCAGCAGCAGCTCGCGATCGCACGAGCGCTCGCGCCCAACCCCAAGCTGCTGATCCTCGACGAGCCGACCGAAGGCATCCAGCCGAGCATCATCAAGGACATCGGTCGCGTGATCCGCATGCTGGCCGACCGCGGCGACATGGCCATCGTGCTGTGCGAGCAGTACTACGACTTCGCGCAGGAACTGGCCGACGACTACCTCGTGATGGAGCGCGGCGAAGTCATCGCGCGCGGCCTCGGCAAGGACATGGAAGCGCAGGGCGTGCGGCAGCTGGTCGCGATCTGATCAGGGCCTGCCTGCGCCTTTTCGCAGGTGCTTTCCGAAAGCGCTACGCTCTCGGCATGCAGCAACTGATGGCACTGATGGTCAACCACGCCGCCGCCGTGGTGTTCCTCGTGACCTTTGCGGCCCGCGTCGGCCTGCCGGTGCCGGCGGCGCCGATCCTGGTCGTGGCCGGCGGACTCGCAGCCGTGGCCGAGCCGGCCTTGCTGGTCGTGATGGTGCTCGCCGCGGTGCTGGCCAACGTGCTGGGCGACAGCGTCTGGTTCTACGCCGGGCGCACCTACGGCTACCGCTTCATGCGCCTGCTGTGCAAAATCTCGATCTCGCCCGATTCCTGCGTGCGGCGCAGCGAATCGCTGATCGGCCGCTGGGGCGGCATGTCGCTGGTGGCCGCCAAGTTCGTGCCCGGCGTGTCGGTGGTGGCGCCGCCGATGGCCGGTGCGCTGGGCATGTCCTCGCTGCGCTTCCTCGCTTTCGAGATTGCGGCGGCGCTGCTGTGGACCGGCGTGTTCCTGAGCCTGGGCTGGCTGTTCCGCGAACAGATCCAGGCCGTGCTCGATGCACTGGCCAGCGCGGGCAGCGTCGCCACAGCGGCGCTGGTGGTCGTGCTGGCGGCCATGCTGGCGATGCGCTATTGGCGTCGCCGGAACTTCCTGCGCACCACCGGCATGCCGCGCGCCACGGTCGACGAACTGCTCGCGCTGATGGAGGGCGAGGCGCCGCCGATCATCATCGACGTGCGCGGCGAGGCAGGCGTGCAGGTCGATCCACGGCGCATTCCGGGCGCGCTGCCGCTGTCGCTGAAATCGCTGCAGCAGCGTCGGCTCGAGCTTCCCTTCGAGAGCGGCGAGCGCGAGATCATCCTTTACTGCAGCTGCCCCAACGAGGTCTCGGCCGCGCTGGCTGCGCAGGCGCTTGTGGCGCGAGGTCTCAAGCGCGCGCGGCCCCTGGCCGGCGGGCTCGAAGCCTGGGTCGCGGCAGGCCGGCCGACCACGCAGCACTGAGGCGGCCGCACGCTGGTTCAGTGCTGCAGGATCTTCGACAAGAACTGCTGCGCACGGTCCGAGCGCGCGGCCGGATTGCCGAAGAACTCTTCCTTCGCGCAGTCCTCCACGATGCTTCCGCGGTCCATGAAGATCACGCGGTTCGCCACCTTGCGCGCGAAGCCCATCTCGTGCGTGACGCACATCATGGTCATGCCTTCGCGTGCGAGCTGCACCATCACGTCGAGCACCTCGTTGACCATCTCCGGGTCGAGCGCCGAAGTGGGTTCGTCGAACAGCATCGCAATCGGATCCATCGCGAGCGCACGCGCGATCGCCACCCGCTGCTGTTGCCCGCCCGAGAGCTGGCTTGGGTACTTGTGGGCATGGGCCTTCATGCCCACGCGTTCCAGCAGCGCCGCCGAACGCGTGCGGGCCTCGCCCGTCGAGCGCTTGAGCACCTTGACTTGGGCGATCGAGAGGTTCTGTTCGATCGACAGGTGCGGAAACAGCTCGAAATGCTGGAACACCATGCCGACGCGCGAGCGCAGCCTGTTGAGATTGATCTTGGGGTCGCCCACCGACACGCCATCGACCGTGATGCGGCCCTCCTGAAACGGCTCCAGCGCGTTCACGCACTTGATGAGCGTGGACTTGCCCGAGCCCGACGGGCCGCAGACCACCACCACTTCACCTTTGCGGATGTGCGTCGTGCAGTCGGTCAGCACCTGGAAGGCGCCGTACCACTTGCTCACGTGACTGATCTCGATCATGGGTTGTCCTCGGTTTCAGGGGGTCAGGAGTCGCAGCAGGGTGTTGGCGACGACCACCGTTGCCTTCTGCAGGTCGTCGAGCGGGACGCGTTCGTCGGCGCGGTGCCCGTTGGCTTCGAGCAGCGTCTCGGGACCGGCACCGTACATCACGGTGGGAATGCCGGCCTCGCTGTAGAGGCGCGCGTCGGTGTAGAGCGGCACGCCGATCTGCGTCACCGGCTTGCCCATCACGGCGCTGGCCTCGCGGCACACGAGATCGGCCAGCGCCTGCGCGCCGGGCGCCGGCGCGAAGGGCCGCGCGAGCAGGATCTGCCGGATATCTACCGTGATGCCCGGCAGCGCGCGAATCGCATCCTCGATCACGCCGCGCAGCTCGGCCTCCACGGCTTCGGGCGCTTCCTCCGGAACGATGCGCCGATCGATCCGCAGGCTCAGCGTGTCGGCGACCACGTTGGTGTTGATGCCGCCGTCGATGAGGCCGACCACCATCGTCGGATGCGTGATGCCGGGTGTCCGCGAAGGCCGGCCGGCCAGCGCGTCGCGGTAGCGGTAGAGCGCGGGCAGGAGCGTCGCCGCCGCCTCGATGGCATCGTGGCCGGTGTCGGGCCGTGCCGCGTGCGCCGACTTGCCGCGCAGCGTCACCTCGAGGTGCAGGCAGCCGTTGTGCGCCACCACCACGTGGTGCGAGAACGCCGCGGAGAGCACGTAGTCGGGCCGGCTCAGCCTCTGCGAAAGAATCCAGCCCGGTCCGGTCATGCCGCCGGTTTCCTCGTCGTAGGTGAAATGCAGCTCGACGGCGCCGGCCAGGGATGTGCCGGATGCGTGCAAGTGCTTCAGCGCGCGCAGCGCGAAGGCATAGGTCGTGAAGTCGGACTTCGAGACCGCGGCGCCGCGGCCGTACAGCCAGCCGTCGCGCAGCTCGCCGCCGTAGGGGTCGACGCTCCAGCCCGACCCCGGCGGCACGACGTCGCCGTGCGCGTTGAGTGCCACCACGGGGCCGTCGCCGAAGCGCTCGCGAACGATCAGGTTGGTCACGCTGCGCATGCCGTGCGCTGCCGCGAATTCGGCCGGCACCGCA
>Ga0307515_10013445_pt1 | contig 15301 bp, 13 predicted proteins | sample 17_EM_MG_FD_194513 | JGI IMG/M metagenome (GOLD analysis project Ga0307515, IMG submission 194513) | Populus trichocarpa ectomycorrhiza microbial communities from riparian zone in the Pacific Northwest, United States - 17_EM | ecosystem: Host-associated > Plants > Roots > Unclassified | place... | reverse complement strand
GAACATGTTCCTAAGAGTCTTAAATGATAGATGTACTAAACGACAATGATGATTCCAAACATCAGTTTTATTAGAATTAACTAAAATGAATGATAGAAAAGGGGAGATACTACTGCTGCCTTGCACTTCAAGCATGTGCAACCCATCCTTGACTCTAGCTTGCCCAATCATCCTCCTCGTAGCTAGGTCCTAAAATTTACAGTGATCAAGAAAGAAAGTTACACTACAATTTATGTCTTTAATTAGTTTTTGGATTGATAATAGATTTGCAGTAAGATTAGGAACATGTAATACTCTTTTAAGAGTAAATACAGGATTAAGAGGGATTGTTCCCTGGCCTGTAATTGTGGTTAGAGATCCATCAACCACTATGATTTTCTTATTGCTAGGACAGGGTTGATATGATGTGAAGCCAGCTACAGAATAAGTCATATGGTCTGTTGCACTTGAGTCAATGACCCAGATGGTGGAATAGTTCTTGTTTGAGGCACTAAAAACATGAGAAATTGGAATTTTACCATTTTGAGCAAGAGAGCATGATCCAGATGGTTTTTCCATTGTGTTGAGTAAGGTTCTTAGGCATTCAATCTCCTCTTTGTTGAATCCTCTCACCTCTAGGGTGCTGGACTCATGTGTTGCCTCTTCTGAATTTGTTAAGTGTGCATGCCCTCTTGAATGGTTCCATTTGTATCCTTCATTACGCCTCATCCTTGGTGGTTTTCCTTGGAGTTTCTAGCAGGTCTCCTTTGTATGACCTGTTTTCTTGTAATAATTACAAAACTAATCATCTTTAAAGAATTTTCTCGCTTCAGTCTTCACCACTTCTGCATCATTCATGGCATCATTTTGGTTTCTGCTAGCATCACTTAGGTTTCTGCTATTAGTTATCATCATAGCAGAACCTTCAGTATTTGGGACATCAAGCATCACAGTTCTCCTTCATTCTTTAGCCTTTATTACTGAGAATACCTCATTGAGTGAGGGCAGAGATTCCTTTCCAAGTATTTGGACTCGTATTTGATCAAATTCTATGTTGAGTCCTGCAAGAAATTCAAAGATCCTTTCTCTTTCTACATAATTCTTTAAAATCACAGCATCATCACTACACTGCATCTTAAAATCCTGATAATAGTCCAATTCCAACCAGAAAATTTTCATAGTATTGTAATATTCAATAACCATCATATTACCTTGTTTGGTCATTCAAAGCTTCGTCTTAATCTCATAGATTAATGCAGCATCCTTCACTTTAAAGTAGGTTTGTCTCACTGCATCTCATATGTCTTTTGCTGTAACCAGAAACATATAAGGCCCACAGACTTCTGGCATAATAGAGTTCCATAGCCATGATATAATCATAGAGTCTTCTTCATCCCAGAGTGTAAACTTTGGGTCTTCTGGACTAGGAGGATTGTCCATCAAATGATTAATCTTTCCCTTTTCCTTTGAGAAAGGTTTTTACTATATGTGACCACTTTAGATAGTTTCTTCCATTCAGTCGGTAGGATGACTGTAAACTCTGGAATTCCCCTGATATTTGGGTTTCTTTTGTAGTGTTTTCATACATGTTTTTTTTTATCTGGACAGGTTTGTTAGAGCAAGTGACTAGGATTGTCAAGACAGATGGGAAGAGAGGAGGGGAAATCCCAGATTTAGAGAGAGATAGGCTCAGGAAAAAAATAGGCTCGGTTTAGGCTCTGATACCATATGGAGAGTTGTTAAATTCTGACTTCTCACTTTATTTCAGAATGAATTCTTGAATATATACAACATCTACAGATCTATACTAGGACAACTATTAATTATACATAAATAGGTATTATTGCCAGGTTCTGATTTATAAGAAAGAATATTTGACTTTCTGTTTTTACTCCCTACAAATCAGCTCCAAATCTACCTTAATTGCTTCAGAATCTTCAATACTTTAGATGCACACATAAATACAATATTTGGCTTTTTATATAACCATTCCCTTTTAATTTTCAACCTTGCCATTACTTTTTACTCATTTCTACATGACTAATTGTGATAGGAAAACTTACTAAAACAATTAGTTATAAAGAAGTATAATGCACTCATGTATCATAATACTACTTTAGATGCACATATAAATACAATATTTGGCTTTTTATATAACTATTCCCTTTTCATTTTCAACCTTGCCATTGCGGTTTACTCATTTCTACATGACTAATTCTGATAGGAAAACTTACTAACTTTACACAATTAGTCCCCATCAAAGCAATTGACTTCATTTATATTTACCAACAATTACTCTTGCGACTAGTTTAACCACTCTTAATGTAAACTTCGCTCATGTAGTCCACATAGCTTTCTTAAGAAAACAGTCTATATTGATGCGGCTGGCTTTTATCTTTTTAAATCAATAGTCCCCGTCTATATGGCCGATTTAATTATTTCCACTAGTCTTTAGTTGCCGCTCGTGCGATCAGCTTAACTATTTTCTCAAATTATTAGCTCTCACTCATGAGATCGACTTATTTCTCTTTTTAATGATGATTTTCTATATTTCTTTTTAAGAATCATTTCATATTTGAATAGAAGTTTTTCATTTACATTATTGTAAATAAAGAGGCGACGTAACATGCACTTATTTGGTGCTCTTACGGAATGTGATCATTTTGCTTCAAGCTGAATTCTAATATGCATCTCAAATGAGTGTCAAACTTTTCAACTTTGTTAACACAGAATACTTTTCACATCATCTATTATCCTTACTCAATCATTTAATATCTAATGTTAGTCATTCTTTTTTTTCCTCCTGTAATTCATTTTAATGCCCACAATTTAATCCAACATATATTTTCTCATTTCACATTTCACTAACATGTCAATTTGGACACCACATATACACAACATCATCTTGATTTGAAATCCCCAACTCAATTTTTAACACCATAAAACTATTACAATACTAACATCTATATAATTTCACTAAATTTTCATATTCCCACATTCCCACATTTAACCCCCATAACTAAAAGTCAAAAATTTATTTCACATAAGTCACCATCAAGATTAACTTGTTTCCATCCTTACATTTTGACCACCCTTTACCCAATTTTCAGGCATTTTATTTAACATGAATCACCATAATGAGTTATATCATTCCACCATTATATCAATAAAATTTAACACAACAACATCATTAAAACATTCATATTTACACAATTTTATCAATTCATATACTTCCCTTTTCACACATTACAAAATAATCCAATATCTAAACACTTTATTTCACATGAATTTCGATCATACTTCAACATAATTCCACCATCATACCAAACTCAAACATCTATAATATCATTAAAAACATCCAATTCAATGTAATTTCGTCCAATTTCCATAACGTAATTAAAGCATAAAAATTAACACAATTCATCCACATTAATTTCCATCAATTTAAACACATTACCATTATCATTCAAACCAATTTAAGCATAATAACATCACTAAACACGCACAATTTTCATTACTTTATATATTTCCAACATATCACTAAAACTAGTAAACTTTTAGTAATATACCTTACTAAAACCAAATCATTCTTAAACAACATCATTAGAATACTAAAATCAACACCATTTAAATCAAATTCCCAAATTCACCAAGTTACCTAAGCATGGCCGACCATTAACACAACAACTTTCCATAAATTGGTTTTCAATTTCTCAAACTTAACCTTTACTTATGTCATACACATTAATGTGAAAACAATTAATATAGTTTAGCATTTCTCTTCAATATTCACATAAACCCTAAAATTAAAAAATTAAGGATTTGCCATTTCTTCATATAATTGATCTAATTCAAACCATTACTATGCATTCTTATAACTCAACAACAATAATAAATAACTCAAATTAACATTCTAACACAAAAAAATTATGAACCCTAATTTCAAGAATTAGGGGTTTTACAATTCAAAATCAAAATCAAAATCCAACTAGAAATTAAAATTAAATGGTTAAAGTCTCTTACCACAACTAAATCATCTAAATGGATGTGTTTCTTGCAACGATTCCAAAGTGTCCTTATTGCTCTTTAATTATCCATATTTGTTTTTTCTCTGAAACCCAAACTTCCAACCTTATTCTCACTCTAAGTTTCCCCTAACTTGATTTGTTATAATGGATAAAAATCACTAAATCATATTATCATGCCTATATTCTAAGTGACTTTAGAGAAGAAAAGAGGAGACAAATCAAAATCTATAAGTTTTTCCCCATTCAATATGGTCGGCGGGTTTTAATAGTCCAAGAGGAAGATTTTCCCCCCTAAAATTACAACAATGCTACTCATTTAATAACATACATGGTATTTTCATCAAAACTCTAATTGTTGATATTTGTTGTTGTACAGATTCTTATTTAGTTTTGCTTGAGATTAGTAACTAACTTACTAGGGATTTCTATCCCCGACCATAAGAATTGTTTTATTAGTTTATTGTTTTTTAGTTGAAAACTCCAATATTAAACACGGGGTTTACATGTTGTGTTTTATTGAATTTTATTTTAAATTTCATCTTTTAATATTTGATTATTTTGAATAGATTTTCATATTTTTTTATCATATAATATAATAAAATAAAATAAATTTAATTGAATCTAGTAGAGAGTCCATGACTAGAACCATGAGTTTAACAGGCTGACCCAAGTTAACTTGAGCTATTTTTTTCTTTGTTTTTTTTTCTATGAATTTATCAAGTCAATAAAATCATGTTAGGATAACTTTTACATGGTTGAATTTGAAAAATTAAATTAGAAAAGAGTCGGGTTGAGACTTTTTAAGTGTACCCCATTGTTCTAGGTTTAATAACAATACCAAAATAAATTTTACAGCCTAAATCTTATTTTTTATGTTTAGAAAAATCTTAGTCCAACCTCAGGATAGCACATGAAATAACCTAACATGAACAAAAAGATGATGATGAATGACCTTATACATTTTATTGTTGTTTGGCTAACATGAAAGAGAAATGATAAAAGTCAATTCATTTAACATTAAAAATTATAAAAATAAATAAATCACAAGAGTTAATTTATCTAAATTGAAAAGGTTATAAATTATAAATTATAAATAAAAAAGATTAGAAAGATTTCCCTCTTGGATCCTTAATAATTATTATCCTTATGATATACTCAATTTTATCTCTCTCAATTATTTCCCTTTTATCCATTTTCTTTCAACTTGACAAATAGAGTGTAAAATTTAAAAGAAAACCCTTTTTAAATTCCAAAAGATTTGATGACAATTGAGTCAAATTAGTCAGAACAAAAACGCACCTTAACCAGAGCCTTACCCTTACAATCCCCGTCACCAAACACCCTCTTCCCATCCAGCGAAATCGAATCCAATTAGTAAAAACCACAAGAAAGAACATTCCAGAACTCACTTTCTTACCAGAACTCTCTCGTCCTCTTCTTTCCCTATATGACCCCTCTCTCACTCTCACTTCTCTCTGAAAGAAAAAAAGTATCTCAAAAAACCCCCCTAATCCCCTAGCCGATTTAACTCGACGCCGTTCAACATGGCCGAAGAAGCCAAAGCCAAAGGCAACGCTGCCTTTTCTACCGGCGATTACACCGCCGCCGTCAAGCACTTCACAAACGCCATTGCTCTTTCTCCAACTAATCACGTCCTCTACTCTAACCGATCGGCGGCTCACGCTTCTCTCCACAACTACGCCGATGCTCTACAAGACGCTAAGAAAACCGTTGAGTTGAAGCCGGACTGGTCCAAAGGCTACTCTCGGCTCGGCGCCGCTCACCTCGGCTTGCACCAAATCCAAGACGCTATCTCTGCCTACAAGAAAGGACTCGAGATTGATCCTAACAATGAAGGATTAAAATCTGGCTTGGCTGATGCTCAAGCAGCTGCCTCCAGAAGCCGTGCAGCGCCACCGCCGAGTCCGTTTGGTGATGCTTTCTCCGGTCCAGAGATGTGGGCGAAGTTAACGGCGGATCCGTCCACGAGAATGTATTTGCAGCAGCCCGATTTTGTTAAGATGATGCAAGAAATTCAGAAAACCCCTAATAATCTGAATCTCTACTTGAAGGATCAGAGGGTGATGCAGGCTTTGGGGGTTTTGTTGAATGTGAAGTTTAGAGAACCGAATGCAGGGGACGATATGGAGATTCCGGAGGGGACGTCCACTCCGCAGCCGCCTGCGCCGGAGAGGAAGGAGGAGAAGAAGGTGGAGGAGGAGAAGGTGGTGGAACCAGAGCCAATGGAGGTAACGGAGGAGAAGGAAGCGAAGGAGAGGAAGGCGCAAGCAGTGAAAGAAAAGGAGTTGGGGAATGCTGCTTATAAAAAGAAGGAATTTGAGAAGGCTATTGAGCATTATACGAAGGCAATGGAGCTTGATGATGAGGATATTTCGTATTTGACGAACCGTGCTGCTGTTTATTTGGAGATGGGGAAGGTAAATTAAATATTTTGATGGGCTCTATGATTTTCAAATGATGTTAGAATAAGCTCTACATGAGTTAAATGATGCTTAATCTTATTGAAGTAAAGAAATTCTGTTAATGATATCATAGGCTGTTAAAGGGCGAATCTTTCATGTCAACATAGAGCTCAGATTATAGCATTGATAATCTCTCTTTAGTGACTATTTGAAAGGGAGAGTCTTAATGGAGACTGAGAGACACACAAGCATGAAAACAAATCTTCTAGTGGAGTTATATATCTGTTCCTTTCTGCTTCCTTTTATTAAACTCTACCATGAAGCAACCTGTTTTCTCTCACCCTTTCCTTCACAAGTTTGGTCCAAAAGGAGTTGCTAGTTTTGGCAATTATTTCAGTGAACTATATTACTTGAGAAAGAGATACTATTTTAAGTGTTTGGAAATTTGTCTAGAAATTGATTGAGTAGTGTGAAATTGGGTTATGATGCTCATACTTGAATGGAATTTGGGCATATTTGCCCTGTTTTTCCTAATAGCAATCTAGAGAAATTTAGGTGATCGCTTATAGGCTGATTAGCTTACTCTGTTTTGATGAAGTTTGCGATTATGCTAACAGGGACTGGCCTTTTGAGGCTTCTGTTTATGCTTTCTTCTGTCATAAATTTGTTCTTTCTGTTATGTTTTTATCTGTGTGATGCAGGACAGCTTTGAAGGCTGTTTTGAATCTGATTTTGGAGGCTGGTTGGGGCTGTATTGAAGTGGGTTTTTGCTGGGAATTGCAGAAACTATTAGAGTCATGTTAATAGGGTTTCTATGAGTCACTCCTAGATGATAGAAAAAAACCTAAAGCTTCACCCCTAGGGTTCTTTGGAATCACACCTAAGGGAGATTGATTCACACAATCAAAAGCAAATTGCTGGAATTTTTATTCATAAACTGTTATTCATAATATTGAAATTCTACATGCGTATTTATAGAGTTCTAGTAGTCCTAATACATTAAGGACTTAGATTCCTAAATAATAAAATACCAAGTCTATGTAGAATAGGAAAAACCTAATAAAGCTAGTAAATAAAATACTAAATAGAAATTAAAACCTAGATTCCTGATTTTCCAGCAATTACAGAAATCCCCGTGCTTACAAAAAGACAAGTTTTGTATCCTATGGTGTCCACATCATTCTCCCCTGTTTGGAGAAAGCTCGAATCCTTACCTTGATGCAACGCCTTTCAAATAGGAACCAAAAATTCTTCTTAGTTGGTGACAATAATGATTATATGATTTTTTTTAAACCAATTTCACCATCAAAATCAGCAATAATGAAGTCCAATTGTGTTGCTAATACCACTTTCTCCTTGCTTTACTTGCGTTCATTAGCGTTGTGCTCAACATGTTCTTTCTTTGGTTGAGCTCCATCAAGTGTGACATATAGCTCTTTAGGCTTTGTAAGAGCCTGATTAGAGAATTCTTTTTCATCTCTTTTACTCTCTGCATCATTGTCAATCTGAAATTCCTTGGTTTCTTGTTGAATCTTCCTTTTGGGAAATAATCCCAGTTTCTGATCAACAAAAACATGTGCTATGAGAGTGGCTGTTTCAACAAAATGGTTGTTTAGGATAGCCTTTATCAGCCTATCTAATGCTGCTCGCTCCTTATTGAACCTGGCAGTAATAGATGTTTCCATTGAATTCTACCTAGTCTCCGTAGGTTTTAGTCTTGTTTCCAAATTGTGCTTGAAGATTTTGAGTTTTGAATTCAATTCAGTGACGGTGATCATGGTTGAAGAAGAATGAAACAAAATTTCAGAATCTTGAAGCTTTGATACCAACTGATGCAGGACTGCTTTGAAGGCTGTTCTTAATCTGACTAAGTCTATGTAGAATAGGTAAAAACCTAATAAAGCTAGTTACTTATTAAAAATCTGGAATATGAAAAACCTAATAAAGCTGGTTACTCCTTGGGACTAATAAAATACTATATAGAAAATAAAACATAAACCTAGACAAAGTTTCCAAATTTCCAGCAATACCCTTGTCTACAAAAAGACACAAGTTTTGCTTCCTTTGTTGTTTTCGCATCACTGTGCATGGTTTTCCACTGAACACAGTCGTAGCATTTAGCAGCATTTGTTACTATTTGATTTCACCTTTACCCTCTCTCTGATCCAATTACTGTAATTTCCAGAATGCCAAATGTATTAAAGATTGTGACAAAGCTGTTGAAAGGGGTAGAGAGCTTAGATCAGATTTTAAGATGGTAGCAAGAGCATTGACAAGGAAAGGAACTGCCTTGGCAAAAATGGCAAGATGCTCGAAGGACTATGAACGAGCCATTGAGACCTTCCAGAAGGCCCTGACAGAGCATCGCAATCCTGACACATTGAAGAAACTAAACGACGCAGAGAAAGCAAAGAAGGATCTTGAGCAACAAGAATACTTTGATCCAAAATTGGCTGAGGAAGAGCGTGAGAAAGGTAGCCATTCTTTATTAATATTCAGTTGCTGGTCATTCCTTTGAATGGCACTTAATTAATACATTTCCTCACATATATGCATATTGTGTTGGTATGCATTTTCTGCAGGCAATGAATATTTCAAGCAGCAAAAGTATCCAGAGGCTGTGAAGCACTACACAGAATCTTTGAGAAGGAATCCTAAAGATCCCAAGGTAATAATAGCCATCCAAGCATTTTCTTATTTAGGCGACAAGTTTCAGCTGTTCAACTCTAATTCATGGCTGGTTGCTATTTTCAGGCATATAGTAACAGAGCTGCATGCTACACTAAACTAGGAGCTCTGCCTGAGGGATTGAAGGATGCAGAGAAGTGCATTGAACTTGATCCAACTTTTTCCAAGGGTTATACAAGAAAAGGTGCTGTTCAATTCTTTATGAAAGAGTATGATAAAGCTTTGGAAACTTATCAGGAGGGTCTGAAACATGACCCCCATAACCAGGACTTGCTAGATGGTGTCAGAAGGTATTTATGTTCATCTAGATTTGTTTACATTTAAGTGTACCCGTAGTTGGGAGAGTCTTGATTGCGCTCACACATATTTTACAGGTGTGTGGAGCAGCTCAATAAGGCCAGCCGTGGTGACCTAACCCCTGAGGAACTGAAGGAGAGACAGGTAAGATTGCTTTTCTGACTGCTGTTCATTCTCAGAAAGTTAAGTGTTATCTGGATCATGGTCTTGAGTTTGTGCCTTCCCTCTCGCCAGGCCAAGGCAATGCAGGACCCAGAAATTCAAAACATCCTCTCAGATCCTGTCATGAGACAGGTAAGGATCTAAACTGCCATATTCACCCTTTCCTGGCAAAATCCAAGATGGCTGCACTTGTGCTTGGTAATAATACATTTTGTCCCAATTTACAGGTGTTGGTTGACTTCCAAGAGAACCCTAAGGCCGCTCAGGAACACACGAAGAACCCGATGGTGATGAGCAAGATTCAGAAGCTTGTCCATGCTGGGATCGTCCAGATGAGATAGATTTTTTATGAAAAAAAAAACAGTTACATCAACATGTACCGTTTTTTGGTTTTGTTTTTACTTTTTAACCAGTGAATTGTAATTTCAAATGTGAATTTGAGTGGGACAGACGGTAAAAATTAAGTTGGAAAAGTAGTTTTTGAGATCTTTGATTTTCATATTCATATATTTGCTTGCGTGCGGCGGACACTTGTGCTTGCCCTTCATTAAATAGTGTAAAAGGATTCTCTAGGCTTAGCCATTTCGAAATAGATTCAACCACCACCGAAGTACATCTGCTGTGGCCGACTTGACTACTTTCGCATGTGAAAGACCAGTCCTGTGGGGATCGATCCTAAATGATTGTTGTGCTTGTCCCGGTCTCCTCCGTGACTGAAGGAATCGAAAGACAGCTCTACCCCTACCGCTATTCAAACAGAGAGGATGCCGTTTTTAGGTCGTTCCGAGGCATGGGGATTCTTCATTTTTCCTTTTCTATCTTCGAATTGGGGAAGGAAGCCTGAGATCCGTGACGGATGTTTTTAAGGCATCATTTACAAGTTCTAATATGAAGCTCCTTCACACGTGCAAAATAAATTAAAGGGAAAAGGAACTGCTGTTCTCTGGAATTAGAATTGGAGTTTTTTGTGTACTTCGAAAAACTGATAAAGTAGCACAGCTCTAAAAATATTTGGGGATTTAAGATGTTTTTACTAGTCATACACTTGTAAGTTGCAGATAACAATTCTGACTCGCTTTCTCAAGCCTCTAACTTCTTGCCTACAAAACCATAATTTACAGCAATTCATATATAAATTTTCTGTTTCAAATCACATAAGTAACACATCTAGGTGGACACAATTCAATCCTAACTAACATAGTTAAATACAATTATTAACATAGCATAACATTTTATTAAAATTATATCCCATCATCTATTCATAATTTTCATGACATATAATGTAACTACAACTAATAATCACCTTAGTTTGTGGAGAGTCCTAGAGCACCACCCTAACTTGCCTAATTGGAGGACTAGTGTGTAACATCCCTGTAGGTGTCGGGACCAATATCACCCCTACTTGTGGACGGGTCTAGGTTGCTCGTGGAGGGACCTGCACCACCAACACAATTCGTCCAACTCGAGGACAAGTCTATAACATCCATGTAAGGACCAACACCAACATCACTCTAGCTCATAGATGGGTCTGAAACGCTTGTGGATGGACCAACAACCCTAACACTCTTACGATAAACAACCTCATCTTCTGCTAATGTTAATTCAAGACGCTCAATCTCCCCAATCTTTTGAAGTCCATCACAACACAAATTAAATGTAATGTTGGCTATAATACATCTCATCTCATTAACACCTTCATAGATAGTCATTGCTGCTTCGGAGCCTCCCGTACTAAGTAATGAACCTATATACATACATTAAAAAATAATTAGTATTCATCATCTATAATAACATTAACAATATTTAATAAATATTACATGTAAAAATAAATTGCTTACCAATCAATTATGTTTGCAATATCGGGGCACATAATGCATTAAATTGTGCTGATATCTTAGAAAACACGACTAGATAGGTGTAATAAAGCGTCGTGTAATGGTCAAATACCATCTCATGTAGGTATCTGCACCAATCGGCAGATGTTACTATTGAAATATATGATCCCTTCTAGCATTCCAAAGATCTAGGTAAGTTGAATGACAACAAATTCCCCTTACACTTACCCTGACGACTGATATTATACATCTCGTTACTAGTATCAATATAATTTGATATGCGTTGAGATAGACTAAATTGTCGCATTACTCATTCATTACATCTGTATTGGTCATGCCCACTTACAACCTTAAATTCAGGAGCATAGGTTGTCATGTATTTATTTATAGGCTCAACCAAATTAGCATCCTTATCTTCCCCCTCAACCTCAACTCTATCAATGTGATAGTCATATTTTTTGTCACTTGGTTTGGATTCTATATAGTAATATGGAGAACAAATATCATATCCAATTGAAGTTTTATATTAAAAAATTTCTATGCTAACATTTCTCCTTACATATCTAACCGAGGTTCCATATTAACAATTTTCTATTCTGATGTTTGTCTCCTTGCATTACCACCTAACCTAGATGGATAAGTTGCTCGTGATGAATGTGTGGTCTTCAGAGTTACTAGAAGAGTAGAGTTTTCTCGTCTAGGTTTATTATTTAAGTAGAACTATAACATATTAATCTCATTAATGTTCCCAAACCCAAACATTAAATTTACACTTCCATCACTACAGATGGGTACACCGATATAACAAGCTCAACTAACCTCAATTGAAAAATTTCTCCAAGTATATTATAGCCAAGCTGATGACGTAACATTCTAGATAGCTTGTTAAAAGATAAATGTAGTTAGGAAATCATGACTTTCTCTATTATAAGTGACATCATTTTCGGTATTGACAATGATACCACCATAAAAACATAATATTCTAATATTACTAGATATTATGTCAGAAAATACAACATTACACAAGCTTAATTTATTAAGATCATGAGGTTAATCAAAGTACATAATTTATCAACAAAATCATATCAGTAATATCATCAATGAAAACCTAAATTCATCAGATTTTGCCATCATGATTTTTTTATGAGATCATAGCCTTTTTTTTATTATTATGTTATAAGAATCTCTTTTGTACAATTTTTCATGATTTTCTTATAAAAAAATATTTGGTTGTAAAAATATTTTTGATTAAATATCGTTTAATTTTTTTTATTTCTTTTTAAGAAAGTCATAATGGGCCCACATCACTTACTCTCCTGAGCCACCATTTCTTAAGGCCTTGGATTGTATTTTTAAAAAAATTTATTTAAATAAAATAAAAAATTATTTTTAAATTTATCTTTGAATGAGAGCCTTACATTTTTTTTTATATATTAGTGGACCCTCTTTTTTATGTCAATGATTTTTTTTCTTTAAGTTTAATCAAAATCAATTATGATTTAATAAATAATATTATATTTGAGATATAATTTAATTAAATTATCAATTTAATCAGCTCAAACTTTAGTTAGCTCGGAAACTTTTTTAGTAGTTCTTAGAGCACATGATTCTCAAACTTTCCGGAATCAAGTGTGTTTTTTCTCTTCTTTTCTTTCGCAGAATTCAGTGAAGAAATGGCCAGCAAGACAATAGATTTCCAAAGAAAGACATTACAATCGTTATGCCATAGGGGAAGACATCAGTGCATATTGTATTAAACTTACGCCATATATACCATATTGTTGATAACAGCACATTGCAGGTAATTCACAGTACAATAGTCCCTAAACACACTGTAGTATCCATTAACATGCTTGCTGATTTCATACCAGAAGGCCACGAAAGAAACTGGAGTTTTAGTTCAAGAAACCCAACCCAATTTGACTTTGAGGCTATTGCACTTAAAAGAACTGTTTCATAGAATAATATCTAATCCACAACCATAGTTTTTCTGAAAACAAGATAGTATCTTCAGAAACTGCAGAAGACGGGGGTAATTCAGGCTAAAAATGCCTATATGCATGAGCTTTGACAGCTTGGGATAGGATTCCTTACAATTTCCACTGGAGGGAGATAAAATAAGGACTTAATTAAGGTAAGTTGGCTTGAGTTGAAGCATATCTATTGACAAGAGCCAAAGCATTACTGGTCAAACGTGCAATTCTTCGTATGTGTCTCTTAACAATGGCCGTCACTTTTTTATTCATGACCTCTTCAGCAAATCCATCCAAGCAGGCATCATCATCTGTTAATGCTGCACTAACCCATGTTTCTACATCACTCATTGCCTTGGAAAAATCTGACCCACCAGCATGACCAATCTCTTCCATGGACCTTTGTAGCTCATACACTGAGTCCCCAACCTCCTCTACACAATCTAACGTGGCTGCAACCACTCTAGGCTCTAGACCAGGAATTTTGGACACCCTTATCATCAACCTTGATGTCGAGTTGGTGTTTATAAGGCTCACACTAAGGGCAGTTTTAGCTAGTAGTTTAGGGTTGGTTTTGATTGTGCTAGCATAGATTACAAGGGTGTGGTAGCATAATTTAGGATAGAATGTGGTGTTATAACAAGAAGTTTTAATATATTCTATATATGTGTTTCTTGAAGGTAAAGATGTAGTGGCTGAGAATGATGAGTTTATAGGGGTAGAGAATTGGAGAATGAGAATAGCTGCCAGAGCAAGGCCTAAAAAAGAAGTTTCCATTTCTCTCTATTTCGCAAACTAAAGTAACTTCGTTGAATATGCGAAGGAAGAGAAAAAAGATCCCGAATAATACAAAGGCTCAACTTTGCTTCCTTGAAAGAGGGAGGACGAACCTGATTTTAAGGATGAATGAGATAATGAAGATATTCGTTCGAAAGGCTTATGAGATTGCGTATGAACCTTTCCTTAAGTGGTGCCCGTTTGACATTGACATTGATATTGATACTGAAGTTAAATCTGTTTTTTATTAATTTTTTTAGATTGTTTTGATATATTAAAATAAAAAATATATTTTAAAAAATAAAAAAATATTATTTTAATATATTTATAAGCAAGAAAACACTTTTAAAAGTAATTTTTATCATATTCTCCAATACCCATATGCTTGTCATTGCTTTTACTCGAAACCAGAAATCATATTCAGATGGGGAAATCTTTGTTTTTTTATGTTATGTATGTTGTTTTTTGAAGTATTTTTTGTTTGAAAATATATTAAAATAATATTTTTTTTTATTTTTTCAAATTTATTTTTGACATCGACGAATCAAAATGATTCAAAAACACCAAAAAATTTTAAAACTAAAAAATTCAACTTTTTAAAAAAAAAACGACATGCCCACAAAGATAAATAGGACCTACATATAAAAAACAAGACAAAAAAAAAAGTTTAAAGCAAAATAAATTTAACTTTTTTAAAAACACAACGTGCCCACAAAGATAAACGGGACCTACATGTCAAGGGCAAGAGAAAAGATTAAAAATCTCACCTTTAATATCATATATTATTTTTCATACTATTCAAAAAATAAAAAAATAAAACAGTAACACATGCTAAAAAAATAATTTGCAGTAACAACACAACCATTAATGTATCATGCATATAAAGTCTAGTAGAGACAAAGCTAAGTTCAAGAAGATATCTAGTCATGTCAAGCTAATAACTTGATATAAAAAGACTATAATTATAGATTTAATAATTTAATCAATCTTAAATTTTTTCTAAAGATTCTATAGGCCTAGTTCTATAAGAGGCTTGGCTCGTTGTAACTAGTTGAGCTCTAAAAAAACCTTTAAATTACGCTCAGACATATTATTTGTATCAATTCTGTTATTTTCTTGATTTTATGTTAAATTTGGAT
>Ga0307515_10013444_pt1 | contig 15304 bp, 2 predicted proteins | sample 17_EM_MG_FD_194513 | JGI IMG/M metagenome (GOLD analysis project Ga0307515, IMG submission 194513) | Populus trichocarpa ectomycorrhiza microbial communities from riparian zone in the Pacific Northwest, United States - 17_EM | ecosystem: Host-associated > Plants > Roots > Unclassified | place... | reverse complement strand
TTTTAATCGTAATAGTATTAAGTCCTCTATAGTTAACGCAGAATCGGATACCTCCTTCTAGCTTTTTAGTAAGAAGGATAGGGGCGGCTACTGGTAATATGCTAGGACGAATAAATCCTTTATTAAGGTGCTCGTTAATATACTTTTTTATAACTAGTAGTTTATCTTTTAATATTAGGTAGGGTCTCTTATAAGGTGGCATTTTTCCTTATTCAATATTAATGGTATAGTTATTAGGTTAATGTAGGGGGAGTATATCTACGCTTTTTTGTAAGTATATATTAGTAAAGTTATAGTACCTTTTAAGGAGGAGCTTGCGGAGTTTTTCGTTAGTAAGTCCTTTTTTAAGCTTTATAAACTTCTTAAAGTCTAAAGGTAAAAGTCTATAGAGTTCTATAGGGGCGTTGTCTTTTAAAAGGTTAACTATGTCTATCCTGTTACTATAGAGGATATAGTCCTATTCTTTATTAAGCTTATATAGTTATAATTAGGAAGCTATAGTAACGGCCTAGCCTTTTTTATGTACTATGTGGTAGAAGGCCGGGGCACTTATATAGTAGTAGTTAGTCGTAGGTGGGGTAATAAGGGGTTCCTTAGGTTAATATCCTGGGGAGTAAATAAAGGCGGCTAGGCTATGCCTTAGGTAAGTCTCTCTATAGTATTTAGAGTTAAAGGTTACTTCTCTCTTCTTCTAGTTAATAGTAGGGTTGTATTATTTAAGCTAGTTTATTCTAAGGATAATAGGGTAGTTGGTAAGTAGTATAATATAGGCCTAGAGTTTTTCCTGGTGCCTATTTATATCTAGGTGGAGTTATGCTATATAGGTAATCTTTTATGCGGTATAATTACTGTTAGTAAGTTATAGGGCGCGGGCTTTAGTAAGGGGTAAGGTAGGTAAGTTATAAGTACGCATAAATTAGGTATCTATAAATTTATTAGTAACTCCGTAATTAATTATAGAATAGCTTTTATATTATTTTTTGGCAGTAGTTCCTATTATAGGTAAAACTATCTATTTCTGTCTATTTATCTTTATAGAGTTATCTATTAAGTAAGCCGATATATAGATCCCTCTATTATTAGGGCGTCCTAACCTACGACTTAGGGCTAGGACTTGGCGTTTTCCACTTCCGTATCCGACTCTACTGCTATTATTACGTCTTCGTCTTATACGGTAGTGGCGTATAGTAACGTATTTAGTGTTTAGGGTATTAGGTTAGGTATTAGGCGGTAGCTATTAAACCTAGCTATTAGGTAGTTTAGGTTATCGTAATAATAGCCTTCTTAACGGCATTTATAGTAGCGTCCTAGTTTCTAGAGTAGCTCGCGCTCTCTATCTAGGAGTTTTTATAGGAAGGTTAGTATAGAGAAATTAATATTAGTTTTGGTAGTACTTAAGGTAGTAGGCGTTGGTGGCTTAGTATATGTGGGTTTAGTAGGCCCGGAGGGCTTCTATGGAGAGGTTTTTAGGTAAGGGTTAGCGGTAACAATCTAATTTAGTTATTGTTTAATCTTCTATAGAGCTGCTACCATATTATAAATATTATTGTAGTTATGGCTAGCGGCTGCGTAACTAAGGTAATAAGTAACTTTTTTAAGGAGGTCCTCTTAGTCTTTAGTATTGTCTTAGGTGAGGGCTCCGGTATATTCCTGGAATTTAATATAGAATTTATTAAATAATTTAGTAGGGTTTATCTTTAGGGCACGTAGTTTAGCTTGGTTAGTGGCCAGTAGGTTATAGTCGCGGTATATTAGGTTAAGATCGTTAAGGACTTCTTAGTAGGACTGCTACTTTTAGGGGCTACTAGTCTCCTATTAGGCGAAGAGTCTATTAAATAGTATACCCTTTATTCACCTAATAATATAGCCGATCTTAGTGTCTTCTATAGGAAAAAGGCAGGCGCTTTAAGTTAGGTTTTTACGGATTTATATCTTCTAGTGGCTATATTCCTTACGGTCTCCTTAAAAGACTAGGGGATTAGGGTAGTATATATTAAACTCTACGGTGGTAGTTTAGGTCTAATTATTATAGCTTTTGTTATTACTACTTTAGTAGGGGTTCCTATTAGGTAAAGCTACTTAGTGCTAGCCCTCCGTTAAGTATTAAGTAGGTAAAGTTGCTAGGGGTATAGAGACTTAGGTGGTGTTATATATAGTAAAGAGGTGTCTAGCGTTGTTATAAATGTACTCGTTAAGCTGAGATTATAGGTATTTAATTATGCCTTCTCTTTTAGTGACTGTAGCGATTAGTGCAATCTTAGCCTTCTTTAACTGTTAGACGTTGCGTTTAGATACGCGGAGGTTATCTTTAGTTTCTTAACGTATATTATTGGCGAGCGCCTTATAAGCTTATAGGTCTTAGATAATATTGTAATCTTAAATAGTACGCATCTCGGCTTGTGTAAGCTTTAGGTGGTAGTTCTATAGAAGGCGGTAGTATTTATTAGGGTTTTATGCTACTATTTTTATAAACGTCTCGGCGTCTTATATTTTAATTTTAATAAATAGTAGCCCTTCCGTTTACTTGTCCGTAGTTATATAGTTAATAAAAGATAAGATATTATTAGTGTCCGTCTCTTTAGGGGTTAAGGCTAGGGCTAATAAATTAAATTCTCCTGGGATTGATTGGCGTCGTAGGTTAAGTATAGGTATTGGATTATTCTTTAGGTTTGATATAGTAGCTAATAAGGGATATTATCTTACTATTATAGGTTCCTTGGAAGTATAAAGTAAGGTAATTTATAGATATGCTGCTTTTGGCAGCGCCTATAGTATTACAGAGACGTAGAATTAGTTGTAGGCTAAGCGTTAGTGGTAAAAAAGGCGTAACGTAATGTTATAGGACGGGGGCAGTGGCTATAAAGCGTATGTATTTAAGGAGTCTACAAGACGTTACGCGATCAATTGTAAGGGTTAAGGGCGTAAGGAGGTAATATACCTACGCGTAGCTGATATAAGCTATACGCGAGGTATACGTAAGAGCACGGGGCTCTCCTATAGAGGCCCCTGCGGTGGGGTTCCGTAACACTTAGAAACCCTACCTTTACTTTAAATAACGATGCGGCTTTTAAGCCCTACTATATTTTAATACCTGCTACTCCGGACTAGGCTTTAATATCCTTTTTAGAAAGTAATAGGCTTATTAATCTTAATTTTAATAATTCTATGGTAGATATAGAAAGGTTAGAGCTTAATATTAACTTTAATAATTCTATAGTGGATATAGAAGGGTTAGAGCTCGATTTTAACTTTAATATTTCTATAGTAGATATAGAAAGTTTAGAAGGGTAAAATATTAATAGTTAGATATATATATAGCGGGACTACCGTTATATACGCTACGCTGTACTTATAGCTAGTATTTATGGGATTCCTTTCCTTATTTGGCATCGTTTAGTAAATTTAACCGCAGCTATATTTCTGTTAAGGTCTCTAGCAATCTTCTTAAGTTATTATAATAGTAGTATATAGCTACCAACTTTTTAAATTTAATGCCTGTTTATCTAGCGTTTAAATATAATATATTATTATTGTAATAGTATAAATAATAGAGAACGGCGGTTGGGCCAGATCCCTATATTTTAGAGTAAAGAAATTAGATTCTGTTCTATATTTTATATTAATATAGAACTATTATATAGGCACTAAAGTAACGACTTTTTATAATATAGTAACTTTATACGCCCTAATTGCGGTGCTATTATCGCATTTATAAGGCTTATATAATAATAATATTGTTATTTTAACGTTTATAATTATAATAAGCTTATTTTTAGGGCGTCGCGGGCGTCGCGGGCGTTATTATAACTCTACGGCTTCTATAGGAGGTAGGTAAAAGTATAGAAAGAGTCGATTATAAAGAGGGCGTTAGCTAAGGAGGAGGCTCTATTATTATGCTAAAGTAAAAAGTTAATAGAGAGTTAATAGAGGCCTAGTAGCAGAGAGGGGCTTATTTAAATCGCTTATTAACGTTAGTTATATATTATATAAAGTTAAATCTAGAGCCTTATTATAGAGCCTTACTAAATAATTAACTTAATTATAGGTTTAAATAAGCCACGGTAGTAGTGGCTACTAATTATAAAACGGGCGATACTAAAAGGTATATAGATTAAACAGATTATAATATAGAGGCGATTTGTAACTAAATAGCCCCTAAGGGTAAATATTGGGCCATATGCATTATATCTCCTATTAAGAACGGTAATTAGAATAATATATCTCTAGTCTTATAACGTATCCCTTATATAACTATATATTATAGTAAGCTCTTAATATACTAAAATTAAATTATTTTATACGTTAATATGCTAAAATTAAGTCGATTAATCTAAAAAGTATACATAATTTTTAGAGAGGGTTTTGTAATATCTAGAATTAATACTACCAACTTATTATATAGGTGGAAAAGAAATATATTTAGTAGGTAAGGGAGAAATAGGTAAGAAAGGAATATGTTTAATAGGTGGAGAAGAAATATACCTAATAGTTAATGCAGCATAACGCTTAAATAGCTAGACTATGTTGGAAAGGTGCATTTCCTATAGTTAATTATTACTTAGATGTTTAATAGGAAGATAACTATATAACGGCTAGCAGCCTATTAAGGCATTTTGTATAAAGTGCTTTATTAGTTAACTAAACTTAATAGTGTTTAGGTAAAAGTAGGTAATAAGGTTAAGAAATACTTTAAATATAGCTAATAAGAGGCGCTCTATAATAGAATAAGGTAGTTTAGATATAGGAATAAGAGCAAGAATACTAGAACTAAGTGCCTCCTATATATAATACTATCGGTAGCCCTTAGTAAGACACTTTATAAAGTAGCGCCATTATTTAGTAGACGGAGTAGATAAGTTAACTAGTAATAAAGAAGGTATATTAGTAGATAGGTAGAGTATATTAAAGAGCTACTTCTTAACTAAAGAGGTGTTGCTAATACCTTTACGCCGTATAGTTAATAGGATATGGTCTAGAAGTGCTTCGGCGGTTTAATAATAGTTGTAGAGGTATATAAGGTAATAGTAATAAAGAATATCTTAAAGTATACTAGTTGCTTTAATAGTGGTAAGGTTAAAGAAGGCCCTTTAAAAACTAGATAGGGCGGTATTTATATTCTAGCTAGTAAAGGTAAAAGTAACTAAGAACTGCGATAATGCGGTATAGAGGTTTAAATCCATAGTAGGGTTTTTTCGCTAGTAGGTGAGTATAGCCTTTAAATTCTTAATAGCTTCCCTATTAGTAATAGCGCTTACCCTATAGACTAAGGCAGAGGCCTCTTATTTACTAATTTCTATATAGTTAGGCTATTTAGCTAGCTAGGCGAGTTTCGTTCTATTCTCCTGTATATATATATATACTGCATATTATCCTCTTCCTTGGTTATAAAGATGTTAAAATATATATTTTCTAACCTTTTATACCTTTCCCTTTCTTTACGCCTGTTTATATTACTAATGGTTATAATATACTCTAGCTTTAGTGCAGCTATATAGTTCCTTATACGCTTAGTAGGCGGTTAAGATAAAGAAGTATTAAATATAGGCCTTTTATCTCTATAACTAGCAGTCTTATTACTTATATTATAGTCTATAATATTAGCTATAGACTAAAAGTATACTAGGCTACTATAGTTGCTATTATCCTCGCTTTACGGTTAAGAGTCTAGAATAACGTCGTCTGGGTTAATAGGCCTATATCCTTATTTAGGCTTAGGTTTAAGTTATAGAAAGACTTTAAGTTTATAGGACTAACGGATCTACTATAAGGCATTTTTAGGTAACTTTAAAATTTATAAGTGGCTTAGGGTTAGAGAGTTAGGTTAAAAGTCATTAAGTTTATAAATATTAAAACCGCGCGCGCGTACGCAATAATAGCGTATGTAACGCGGCGCATGACGAAAGAATATGCTAAGATAGGTAGAATAATATATAACTCGTAGCAGCAAAAAATATTATGATATTCGCAGGCTCTATAATAATACCGTAGCAGATATATCGTAGGTGCAGCAGGTGCAATAGGCGGCAGTGGGATTTTAATAGGGTGCCAAGAATACTAAATATGCACGGCCCGCACCTAAAAACTCTCCGCTTAATAATAAAGTGTGATGCATACACGGCCTATAACTATTGCTTAATAATAAAACGTGACGCAGTCGCGAATATTCTATAACGCTTAAGTAAACTATAACGCTTGCACATTCCATAATAATTAAATATTCTATAACGCTTAAATAACTATAGCGCTCGAGTAAAGCGTGACGCTTAAATATTCTATAACACTTAAATAATCTATAACGCTTAAATATTCTATTAAATATTCCGTGACGCCCGTACTATAACGCTTAAATAAACCGTAACAAATGTACGGCCTATTATATAAAACTGGTCGCTTAAGCGAGATTATTACCACACCGTTACCTTACGCGTTGTTATTATACTTAACCAGGTATACCGCATCTACAAAAGACTACAGAAGAGATACTTTTTAACCACCGAGAACGAACCTAACGCTAGCGCGCACGTAAAAAGGAAAAAGGAGGTTAGCTAGGTATAACTCTATGCTGCTAATATAAATATACTAATATAGACTAAGAACTAAACGCAACATATAAGAAAATCGGTTAACCAAAAAAGTATACGTCTAGGGAGGATATCCTTATAGCAGGCCGAGAGCGGACTAGGAAGTTTTGCGCTAAGAAGAAGGCTATATAAAGGAAAAAGACTTAAGGGAAAGAGACTTAAAGGAGGGAACCTATAGGGGTTTAAAATATAGCTAGGCAAGACACTACTAAAATAAGTAGACACGGGATGGGAATAAGAAGTAGAGGTTAGATATATAATTCCTCCCAAATTCCGTTGGATATTACGTGCGTGGGGTAATATAAGTTGCTAGCCAGCAGCTTACGCGGTAGAACACTGCCTACTCTAGGCTTATTTTGCAGCCGTATAGGTTACTATAAGTTGCCAGCTGGCAACTTATGCCGCATATTCCTATAATAGCGCTTATAGTAACTAATATAACTTAGATAAAGATACCTATACTGCTATAAAGGCAGAACCGTGTAAAGCCAGCTGAGGATTAATATAGTAGCTATAGTAGCATTAAAGCCTTTCGGCAATATATAGAAATCCAATTGTTATAGCCAACCTATTATCTATAATTACCTTATCTTTTATCTTTTGCAGTCTACAAAACTAGGCTTTTTTAGGGTAGCTTATTAAATCCGTTACACCTATTCTTATTACCGCTAGTTCCTTAGCCACACCTAAGCTTACCGTATTATCCTATTATCACTCTTCTATTCTAAAAGATATACTACCTCCAACCATTATTTCCACTATTATATTACTAAAGCCTAGCACCCTTACAGTATGCCTTAAAAGACGCCTAGAAAGAGCAAAACGCACAAGCCGGAACGGGCTACTTAGCCATTAGGAGAGAACGCGAATCTAGGTTTATAATACGATTGGTGTATAAATAACACACTAACGTGTGTCTTACTAGACAACCTAACTACTAATAAGCTAACTGCCTAAACCTTACCGCGACGGGGACCTAGTCGGCCTAAGGCTAATAAGGCTCTAGAGTAGAAACGGGCCGAGGCGGCGGAGCGCGCTAGAAAGTATTATAATAGGAAGAAAGAAATAAATATAAACAATCAAAGGGAGGTAGAAGGAAGTGGTATGGTTAGGGATACAGCAGCCACCAGTGATGAGATAGTTGTTAACAATTAAGGAGCTGCTAATAGCGAGATTAGGCCTAATAAAATCCAGGCTAATACTGGCGATACTATAGAGGAGCTACGGCGGCAGCTAATAAACGTTATAGTTTTACCTAAAGTTCCTATAGGCATATAAGATAGTAATATAGCCAGCAGAGCCACTACGGAAGTTATAGATAAAACAGTTAGGGAGGAAGAGAAAGCTATTCCTAGCGCAAATCAGGCTAGTGCTTTAGATAACACGTAAGTAGACTATGAGGACTATATGGAATATAATAACAATATATACAACGGTCATACGGATTACAATAATAACTACGTAGACGAGATACTGCTACTATCTTATTAATTAGTTAGTTCCGAGGACCTAAAAGATTAACTGTTATAGGACCTAGAAGACCAATTATTATAGGACCCAGAAGACTAATTATTATAGGACCCGGAAGACTAATCGTTATAAGAGACGCCTAGCTAACTGTAAGAGATAGCCCTAAAAGAAGCAGCTATAGCGCTAAGTAATATATGTTAGGAAAGATATATATATAGTATATATACCACTGCTGTTAGCGCTAGGTATACTCTAATAGCCTAATATAGCTAAGCCAGACAGCGCTTTAGATAAAGATGGTTATTTGCTATATAAGCTGACGCGATACTAGGAGAACCGTATTAGTACTACCGGTATTAAAAAGTTAGCCTTATATACGTCAATAATATAAAAACCGCAGCCGCTGCTTTTATGGCGAAACCTATTAGCCGGTAGGACAGGCAATATCCTAAAACTAAGCTTTTAAAAGTTAGAGCGTGAGTGCGTCTATACTAACCGTGACGTTTAGCGCTAATAGGATGTTAATAGTTTTATTACCTGGGTAACTATATTAGCCGTTTACTAAGGAGGGTTTAGCTTATCCTTTAAACCGCGTTTTTTAAGCACTATTAACCAGAACCTAAGAGTCCTTATTTAAGGTTATTAAATTTATAAGCTTAAGCAAATTCGACTCGGCTATGGACTATTCTCCGCTAGTTTCGGATATAACTGCTATATATTTTTCCCGTATATAAAAAAAGCCGAAGAGATATATCTCTTAGACGAGACATAAGCTATCTAGATCGACTGTATCGTTATCCCCGCACTAAAAAGGGTCTGTCTAACTAATGTCTTATACTACTTCCCGCTTAGCTACGTATACGCGGATAGAAAAGCAAATATAAAACGTAAGGCGTCTATAACCTCAACTAGAATCACTATAGACGTAAGATATATAATTATAGAGATATACCTTAACGAATTCTAGTTAGTAATTGTATAAGAAGCTAATAGCTTTATAGGTAAGGGTAAAGTTAAAGCAGATGCGTTTAGTAACCTATTTTTAGTTATATCTAGATACGGCCTTAAGTTAGTAATAAAATAAGACACACTTGTTAATACATGCGAGGGCTTCCGTGCGTATCTTAAGTAATGCTTTTGCATAGACGCCGGCCAATTTACGTAGGAGGATTGCTGGTTAGACCTTAGAATAGAGGATATACCCCGCAATAACGATAGCATTACGCTTTTGCGAAAGGCTCATTACCTAGATAATTAGGCTAAGTAGCTATTATGCCCTAATAGCAACACCTACCAATCTAATGTTAAACGCTACCCGTAGACCTTTACTTATAACGCTAGTAGTATAAGTGTCGAGCTTATAAAAACAAACAGCCTTTAGTTATTAGGTGGTATTGCATACAGTAAGGCATATAATGTTTATAAGGAGGTATTTGCCACGCCGCTTAAGAACTACGGACCGTTCTAGAACACCCACTTTAAAGCGCTTAGATACTCTAGCAACTTTCTAGAGAAATAGTATAGGATTAACTCTAAGTTCTAACCTGAGCACGCCAAATATAAAAGAGTATAACTACTTGCCGTATATAATACCATAAAATATTAAATGTTAACGTCCTTAGAGGCATTAAAACATAAATCTTATAGTGTTAGATAAGAACACCGCATAACTTAGGAACATTTTAACGCGATTAAGCGTATATATTAGCTAGGCGAGTTACTAGCTAGCAACTTGCGCGGCGATCAGCATTCCTATACGCTATACTAGATCCTACCTACGCGTCAAGTTAACGCCTTTATCGCTACTAAGCTTAGCCGTTAGCTCTACTGCCTTAAGGTAGTTATTACCACCGCCGATATAACTATAAACGGCTTTATAGCTACGCTATAGAACAAGCAACTGGTTAACGAAGTGATGGTATTAGCTCTCGTCTATATACTTTGCGTAAGTAGTAGTACGGGCCCTATGTTCTACCCCGCCCTCTAGCGTAAGGGAAAGAAGAGACGGCCTGAAAGAGTAAGAGGGGACGATTGCGATAGCGTTTTAGAAAGTAGTGAGTACTCAGACGGCAGCGAGTGCTTAGATGGCAGCGAGGGCAGGTTATCTACTAGTGGCTAGTTACGCAGCTTAGGAGAATTATATAAGTAGATTGGCCTTAATATACAGACCTGCGTAAGCGAATATGGACTAGCATAGTTCCTATAGGACATAATTAAGTAGGACTCGGTTATTTCCATATTTAAACCGGAGCTGATAGGATGTTTAGCGTTAGCAAAGAACGCGTTCTAAAAGTCTTTCCCTAAGGCTAAGGTAATAAGACATAAGATTGTGGACGAAAGCATTACGTTAGGTATTATTCGCTAACTTATTTAATCCAACGCTTCTATTAACCTAGGGACATAGGCAGCCGCTAAGCTCGTCGTGCAATTATATATATAAGAGGTTATTACCATTATAGCGCAACGCTGGAATACTAAAATTATTTCCGAAACTAAGAAGAGACTAACTACTTCTAAAGCTAAGCTTGCTGAGTATATTAGCTGGGTAGGCCTGACTAAAGATGAAGCATTTAGCTTATAAGGACTATCGCGTAAAATAGCTAAACGGCTTAGTAGAACTTTACTACGTCTTATTAAGTTACGGCCTTATATATATATAGACGGTACAGGCGCCCGTAACGGAGTTTTATTTTTCGCTCGGTATAATATAGGACTATAGGCCGATAAGCTTTACGCCCTATTTACTTAGGGTAATAAAGGTACTAATATAAAACGAGGCTAGGATAGTCTAAATTTCCGCCAGCTAACCTGTTAACTGTATATAGTAATTATTAAAGAGCGTAGAGCTTTATAAGTAGAAGCTTTTATAGACGCTATATACACGGTAGCCGCTTAAGTTCTCTGGGTTATTCCTTAGTATAACGCTAGCAAGCTTTTAGTTATATATAATCCTAAACTAGGATACTCTAAAGTAATATAGGTGAAGATTAATAATATAAACGTATTTAAGCAAACGAACTAGATTGCTGTATAGGTTAATAAAGAGTATATCGCCAGTATATTAGATTTTTAGGCCTACTTAAATGATATGGGCTATGATATAGATGACGATATAGATGACGATATAGACGATAATATAGACGACGAATTATACGGGCGATAAGATGGTTAGGCTCTGGGATACCGCGATAGGAGCGGCGCGCGGCACGCTTAAGGGCCATTTGGATTCAGTTATACCCGTCGCACTCTCGCCAGACTACTAGGTGGTCGCGCTAAGGTTAAGCGTTTAATTAGCTAAAAGGTAACTAGATTAAAAAAGCGCGTTAAAGAGGTAATAAGTCCGTTAAACCTCTAAGTTTACTATAATAAAAAGAAGCTAATATACTTGCCTAAAGATCTAGGCAGAATTAATATTAGGCTATATCTTAATAAGGCCGCCTAAATTTAAGAAGAGACCGCCTAAGTCTAAGAAGAGACCTAGGGTACTATTTAGTTACCGGTAAATATATTAAGGTAAAGTTGTTAGCTGGTAACTTACTTAATCTATGTTAATCTGTCGCCTACTGCCTACCCGGTAGCAATTTGTTGCCGTTAGCTTTGTTATCATTTTATAACTTATATCTACCTTTTTGCTATCCACCTTATATATATAGTCACTTTTTTTTATAGTTTAATCTATATACGAGTCCTTCTTTTATAACTTTATTTTCCGGTTAATAATATATCTTTAAATAGTTATATATAGCGGTGGTAATATACACAGTCGTAATAAGGTAGAAAAAGGTGTAGTTGATTTAAGTTTAGCGGACGGTTATATAAAGTCGCCGATCCCTTATATACGCTAAAAATGCGTTAACCGCCTAATTCTAGCCGGAAATAATCCCACTAACTTGTTAAATAGGTAAGGAAGAAACCTTAATAACTAAAGAAGAATCCTTAATAGCTAAAGAATCCTTAATAGCTGAGGAAGAAATATCCTTAATAGCTGGTATAGGATAACCCTCGAACAGCTGGACTACCTTAGAAAGATCCATTTCCTATAGTTAATTATCACTTATATCTTTAATAGGAAGATGACTACGAGGCGGCTGCTGGCCCACTAACGCATTTTATATAAACTCCTCTATTAGTCGACTAAACTTAATGGCGTTTAGGTAAAACCGCTTAATAAGCTTAAGAAATACCTTAAACATACCTAATGAAAGCCGCTCTATAAAAGAATAAGGTACTTTAGATATAGAAATAAGAGCAAGAATACTAGAACTAAGTGTCTCCCGTATATAATACCATTGGTAGCCCTTAGTAAGACACTTTATAAAGTACCGCCATTACTTACTAGATAGAGCCGATGAGTTAGCTAGCGATGAAGGTGTATCTGTGGATAGGTAAAGTGCCTTAAAGAGCTGCTTCTTAACTAAAGACGCGTTGCTAACACCTCTACCCTATACGCTTAATTGTGTACTATCTAGAAGTGCTTTCGCGTTTTGATAATAGTCGTAGAGACGTGCGAGGTAATGGTAATAAAGAATCTCTTAAAGTATCCCGGTTGCTTTAATGCTGGTAATATTAAAGAAAGCCTTTTGGAAACCTAATAGCGCCGCGTTTATATTCTAGCTGCTAGAGGTAAAAGTAATTAAGGACTGTAATAATAATTAGAGAGGACGTGATAGGGGAGGGTGCGATGGGGGAGGACGTGATGTAGGAGGATACTACGATTAGGGAGCAGTCTGCCGGTTTAAATCCACCGTACTATTTTTTCACCAGTACGCGAGTATAGCCTTTACGTTCTTAACGGCTTCTCTGCTACTAATAGCGCTTGCCCTATAGACTAATGTAGACGCCTTTTGTCTACCCATTTCTATATAATTGGCCTATTTGGCTAGCTAGCTAAGTTTCCTTCTATTCTCCCGCACATATGCATCCTATATATTATCCTCCTTCTTAGTTATAAAGACTTCCAAAAGCTTACTTTTAAACCTTCTACGCCTATCCCTTTCTTTACGCCTATTTATATTACTAACTGTTATAATATACTCCGGGTTAGGTGTAGCCGTATAGTCCTAAGTACGCTTAGTAGCTGGTTAAGATAGGGGAGCATTAGATATGGGCCTTTTGCCCCTATAACCGGCACCGTTATTATATATGCTGTCCGGACCGGTGGTAGACTAAAACTCTGCTGCGCTGCTATAATCGCTATCGTCCTTAATTCGCGATTAAGGGGATTAAGGGTTTGGACTAACCTTATCCGTATTAACCGGAATAAGTTATAGAAGCACTTTAGGCCTGTAGGACTGGCGGATCTACTATAACGTATTTTTTGGTGACTTTGTAATAAAGAACAAGAGCCTAAAGTTGGCGCTGTTATGTACCTATACTGCCGCCGTGTCCGTACTAATAAATAATGCTAGAAGTAAGCGTAGAAGGAACAATTGTGTCTCTTAAGGTGTTACGCCTAAGGCTAGAATAAATGCATCTATGGCTATTTAATATGGGTATAGGAGATTTGCGTGAGGTAGGGAATTACTATAGGAAATCGCGTTAAGCTATTAGCCAAAGCTTTGCCTATGCGTATTATTTCCCCCTAGGTCTGGAAATTGGGGTAATATACCTTTCTAAAAGCGATAGGGGAGGCTGTTAGGGTAAAGTTGCTAGCTGGTAACCTTAATATATAGTTATATAGTAAATAAAAATCATTAAATAATGGTTACGCATGCGTTAAAATTGTAGAATGAAATTCTCTTATCTCCTGTCACTAGTAGTACTCCCTTACCCTAATACTATGTGGCCTAGTGGCGTGCGATGCTACTAAGGTAGCGCCTTGTTAGGTAGTAGTGATGCCTAACTCTATAACCCGTTTATAGTGCGGCGTCAGTCCTTATAAATACCCTACTAAGGCTATACTATTTCTCTTAACGCCCCCTAGATCTTACCCTAATTTGTTCTCTTTAAAATATACAAGTAACGTTGCTATTATTATTAAGGGTGTGGCCATCTCAATGCCTATAATTATGTTAGATGTTTAGTGGCTCTTATATACCCTAACTAAAAACTTTATATGCCTATAAGTGGATCCTTATAAGATCTTCTATAAGCCCTTAATATATAAGACCAAGACTTAGCTGGTTTATATCCACCTTATTTTAGCCTAACTCCTCTAAGCTTTTAGAATTCGCAGTAATTGTATCTGTATATGTACTTAGTAATAGGTATGACTAATAATTTGGTATAATGTATAAAACTTTAGCGCTAAGGACTTTATAAATAGGTAGCCCGGTTTAGGTAAGGGTTAAAATAGTAGTAGTGTTATAGGTTTATAAGGCCTTTAGTATAAGAAGGCAATAATTAATATACCTTCTACCTTATAATACCTTAGGAGATGGGCTTAAAGGGTAAAGTAGGGTGCGATAATTACTAGGGAATTATCTAAGAATCGTTACTTGTAGACACCCTTTATTAATTTGTAATAAGTGTCTATTAGTCCCGTAGGCGAATTAATTCTAGGTAACTGCGTGTATAAGGTGGCTAAAGCTTCTTATAGCTAAGTAATTTCCCTATACTCCAAACTACTTTAAATCCTAAATAACTAGAGGCTAACCCCCCTAATCTATATACAATGTTAAATCCCCCTAGTGCTGAATACTAGCCAAAACGTGTAATTCTTAGACTTTAAGTAAATGAATTTACTAGTCGGGACTATTCCGAGTATATTAATGCTATTAATGTATATCTCGCTTTTGCAGGACGCCTAATCGATAATTTAGAATTTAGGAAATACCACGCCTATATTAAGCTATTTTAAGCCCTAGAAGTAAACCAGATCTTATTTTATATTACTATAGATATAAAGAAAGACTCGGCCAACTCTCTAACTATTTAGGAGCTACCGTATAAGATATATCGCGTCCGTTGTAATAAGGAGGGAAAGTTATAAGGCTAGTATTTCCTCCTTTATAAATTAGCTAACTTAGTATATAGCCAAGTAAAGCGAATTCAGAACGTTATTGAGGAAAAGAATTACCTAACTTGGATACGCAAGTATTCTAATATTTTATACCCTTAGGCAAAGCAGCTATATTAAAGGTGCGATTTAGGTTTTAGACTGGTTCTGGCCTTATTTTTAGAACTAATCTAAACTACTTGCGTTACTAGGGCAAAATAATATATTAATATTGTACTACGGTTGGGCCGTTAGCTAGGGGAACTTTTAGGAAGGCTTTTAAATAACTGCCTTGATTTGCTATCTACTATCTATA
>Ga0307515_10013443_pt1 | contig 15304 bp, 2 predicted proteins | sample 17_EM_MG_FD_194513 | JGI IMG/M metagenome (GOLD analysis project Ga0307515, IMG submission 194513) | Populus trichocarpa ectomycorrhiza microbial communities from riparian zone in the Pacific Northwest, United States - 17_EM | ecosystem: Host-associated > Plants > Roots > Unclassified | place... | reverse complement strand
GCTTCCCTAAGGCTAAGATTAGAAAGTTAAGAGCTCCAAACTAATATTCTTTAAGATAGATATTAAAAAGCTACTATAAGGCTCTTAGAAGCTATACGGGAAGGAGCTACTAATAAATATATTAGAAACCTTTAAGGGCAGGTCTAGATCTAGTAAAGCTTAATCTAGGCTAAATAAAATCTTTTATAACTTAGCTAAGGCTAAGGGCTTTCTGGGAGCTACCTAGTACCTACCTAAGGTATAGAAGACTTAGAGAGTTATCTATGCTATAAATAGAGAAAGGACATAGACTAACTAGCTAAGGCCTTTAGTAGTTTAGAACTCCGCCATAAACCCAACGCCTAGTAGTTGGATAATTGGGTTTATAAGGTAGATAACTTCTTTAAGATGCTAATAATACGAGATAATATTAAAGAGCGTACACACTAGATTATTAGTAAGATTAAAATCGATTACTAAGCCAGATTGTACTTAATTAGCTTAATAAAGAGTCAATTACTATATAGCTATAGCTATAAACCTTCCTAAAGAAATAGACTTAAGATTTGCACGTTATATAATATAATAATATAGAGCTATTCTAGAATAGGATATAGCTTAACCGCTATAACTTCCGCTAGTTTATAAACTTTATGAAAATTTATACTTAATAGATAGATTTAGAGCCCTTTAAAAATAAGGACGGTAGCATTTATAAGAAGGAGAAGATCGGGTTTATCTAGGCTAAAATTAAGCTAGTAATTTATAACAAAATAAAGCGCGTAGGAGCCCTATTATGGATTACTATATATATAGATTTTAAACGAGCAGTTCTAAATGCTAAAGATATAGTAAGAAACTAGACCTCTTCTAATAGGAAGCTAAGGGGTTACTAAAAGTATAGGTACTCTAGTAATAATATAGGGCAGACCTAACCTTTAAAGAAGCCGTTCTTAAAGAGAACTTTAGAAGGGTTAAAGTTAGGAGCCTTAAATAACAGGAAAGATTCCTAGGGTTAACCTAATACCCGTCTAGCACCTTTATAGGAACACTCTAAGAAGTTAAAAAAAAACTCCAGAGGTAGATCCTATTGGAAAAATAAATAGGGCGATAACTGTGCTAATAATCTAAAAAAAGAAAAGCCCTAGTTACGGACCTCTCTTAGTTATAACTAGGGTAAGATATAAAAGGAGAGACTCTTTATATTACTATTAAGCTGGAAATAATACTCCCTATAGGTAAGGTATGACAGTTCCAAGCACTATATAATAGCGGCGCCGAAATCAACCTTATATAATATAATTTGGTAAAAGAGTATAAACTTATTCCATTATAAAGGTGGCGGAAACCTATTATAGGCTTCCTAGATAAACATTAGATTAAACTATATAGTGCCTATAAGCTTATAGTATTAGTGGCTAATATATACAACTATATTAAAATAGTTGGCCCGTAACCCTTCTAGGCGGCTAACTTCGTAGGTTATAACTTTATTCTTAGATACCCTTAGCTTATAAAAGCAGATTCTAAGATATACTTTAAGACTAGAGCCTTTAAATAGTAGAATAATAAAGATTTAGAAGGGCGTATATTACTAATAAGCCTAAAGGACATTCTAGAGAATATAGCCCTAGGTAAAATAGTATACACTTTATACCTAAAGGAGTATCGGATCTAACCCCTATTTAATAGTAAGATAGGTATAGAGCCTAGTATAGGTAATAACCCCTCTATAATAAAGACCCCATAGGGAACTATTAGATAGGTCGTAGAGATATTATAGGGAGGCGGCGATCTTAAGGATCTTATAAGATACTTTAACCATTATGGGTTACTCTAGCTTAAGCAATATATAGAAAGTATACTACGGTATCTTAAGCGCTATATTAAGGATTTCTCTACCCTCTACTGGCTACCGTATAAAACGGTATAATATACAGTGGCAACCATATATAAGTAACCACTATAGTGTATAATACTACCTATAAGCATCCTAAGGGAGCTTTAGAACCTACCTAATAATAATATAGAGGATAAACGCGACCCCAATTTATTAAATATTCTAGTAGGCCTAAGGGACTTACTAAGGGTATTTTTAGGCAGGAGAGCTAAAGTCCTACTATAGAACTTAGAGTACAATTATATAATTAATCTAGAAGAAGGTAAATAACTACTAAACCTTCCTATTTATAACCTTTTGCGTAAAGAGCTTAAGATCCTACGGGAGTACCTTAATAGGTTACTAGAAAAGGGGTAGATCCGGCCTAGTAAGTTACCATTAGGCGCACTAATCCTCTTTATCCTAAAACTAGATAGAACTATAAGGCTATATATAGACTATCGCGGTCTTAATAAGATTATAATTAAGAACTGTTACCTATTACTACTGGTTAGTAAAATACTAGATTAACTATCTAGGGCGAAGATATTTACGAAGCTAGATTTATAAGACGCCTACTATAAGCTCTATATTAAAGAAGGGGATAAGTAAAAGACCGCTTTTAAGACCTAATACGGCCACTTTAAGTATCTAGTAATGCCTTTCGGGCTAGCAAATACGCCTATAACATTCTAATTATATATTTATAGAGCCTTAGGGGGACTAGTTAACCATATATATATTATTTATTTAAATAATATCTTAATCTACTTAGAAGATAAGGATTAATATAAGTAATACGTCTGTAAAGTATTAGAACGTTTAGATAATTAGGGCCTCTATAATAAGGCGTTAAAGTATATCTTTAATACTAAGCAGGTTAAGTTCCTAGGTTATATTATAATGCCTATAGATATAATTATGGACCTAGTATAGGTGTAGATAATTTAGGAGTGGCTAAAGCTAGAGAGCTACTAGGATATTTAAGTGTTCCTAGGCTTTGCCAATTTCTATAGGCGCTTTATCTATAACTACTTAGACGTTATTTAATACCTATTTAACTATATTACGGAAGCTTCCTAAGACTTAACCTAAGGAGTAAAAAGCTTAAAGGCGGTAAGGAAGAAAACTAAGAAGGGACTAACTAAATAGTATAAACTATAGTTATAGCCCGGAAAGGTTTAGGAGGCCTTTTAAAAACTTCGCATAAATTTTATAAAAGCTCTATTACTGCGGTATTTTAACCTAGATTAGCTATTAATAACAATTACTAATATATTAAATTTTACCTTTACTAGTATCCTACTATAACCTAATAGGTATCTAGACGCTACTTAACTCTACTAAAGACTAGTAGCATTTTATAATAGAAAATTCTAGGGGCCTAAAGTTAGGTATTATACCCACGATAAGGAACTGCTAGCTATAGTTAACTGCTTTAAATAGTAGCGATATTACCTTAAGCACGCGAGCTATACTACTTATATACTCTTAGATTATTATAATCTACGCTACTTTATAACTATAAAGGAGCTTATACCTTAATAAGCTAAATAGGTAGAGGAGCTTACGTAATTTAATTTTAAGATTAAATATAAGCTAGGGGAAAATAACCCTGCTAATAAACCGTTATAATAGCTAGACTATACTAAAGGCTTTAAAATAAGAGAAGGAAAACAGATAATAGATATCTTGCTCCCTATATTATAGAATAAGCTCTAGGTATAGAATACTTAAGCACCCATAGCTCTATATACTAAGTCTTAGGTGGTATAAGCCCTATTAGTTTTTACTAACGTTTTAGCTAGTACCTAGTCCGTTGCCAATAAGGGTCTAAATATACCTAAATAGGACGTCCCTAATATATTCTTAAAACCTAGTAATATACTATCCCTAATTGCTAAGCTATCCCCTTAAACTAATAGCGAAGCTATAAAGTAATTGGAACTTGGAGCCCTATAATAACTAAAGAACTTTAACCTTATAGCGGCCTTTCTAATATATGCGTATTAAAGAGTTATAAGATCTATAGTACTATCTAGTCTTATACTTAAAGTAGTATAGGATAAAATAGCTTTTACTTAGGAACTATCTAAAAGGTTCACAGATCTTATCCGTAAGGTATAATAGAGGGACGCTTTTTATACTATTCTTAATACGGAAGTAGACCGGAAATGTAATAGAAAGGAAGCTACTAGGCGCTACTATTGGGAACTAGACCTAATAGGCCTAGTACGTAAAGGTAGTAAGGTTTGGGTGCTATAAGAAGTAAATCTATAATAGAAGATTCTTATAAAGAATTATAATAATCCTTTAGGCGGCCACTATAGTTAAGTAAAAATAGTGGAATTACTTTAGCGTAAATACTACTAGCTAAGATTTAATTAGGAAGTAAAGGAGTATATTAGCTATTATAAGAAGTGTTAAGTATATAAGATCCGTAGGTATAAGCTATAGGGTTTACTTAAATTAGTTCCCCCCGCTAGTAAGCTATAGCGATATTACGCTATAGACTTTATTACAGATCTCTTGCTATTTAAAGATGGCTAAGAATAAATATACAATTTAGTCCTTATACTTATTAATAGGTTTTTAAAGTACGTTTAATACCTTCCTATTAATAAAACGATTAACGTATAAGAGCTTACTAACCTAATTAAGGAGAAATGCTTTTTTAAAGTAGATTAGCTACACTCTATTATTACTAATAGGGGCAGCGTCTTTATAAGCTAATACTAGTTAGATCTATACTTTTATTTAAAGATAGACTACTATTATAGTATAGCTTTTTATCTATAAACGGATAGGTAAATAGAACGCTAGAATTAAGAACTAGAGTCTTACTTATAAATATATTTAAACTACTAGCAAGATAACTGGTATAAGCTACTTCTATATATAGAGTACGCTTATAATTTAAAGCAATACGCATTATATAAGTATACACTAATCTAGATTGCCTATAGCGTTTAACTATTTGGGTTTAATGGTATACCTAATAATTACTAGCTAAGGCCGTATAATTAGTTATAAGATCCTACTGGAAAGTCTAAGGATATCTACTAAAGAGTATAAGGATACCTCTAGGAATAGGAGGAGTAATAGAAGTATGCGAAGTAGAGCCTATAAAATGCCTAAGAGTAGTAGAGACTTTAGTATAACCGTAAGTACTAGGATAAGTATTTTAAAGTAGGCGACGAGGTTCTATTACGTTTAACAAATATTATAACTTATTAACTATTAAAGAAGCTTAATATAAGATACCTAGGTCCCTTTTAAATTAAGAAACAAATTAGTAAGTTAGCCTACCGTCTTTATATAACGGAACCTTGTAGCAAGTACTACGGTAGGCTCGTTATTAGGCTAGGTGTGTAGGTATTGCAAGTAAGTTAACAACATAATAATAACTAGTGGAGTGGTTGCCTAATAGATTAACTCTAATTATATTCTAAGAATTACTATAAGGAAAGAACTATCTAGGGTAGGGACTGTAGTCCCTTAAATATATAACCGTACTCCTAGGAAACCCTCCTTATACATAAGGTACGTATTATACGTAAGGTACGTAAGTTCCTCCCGTTCCTCTCGTCCCTTATATAGTATATTATATAACTTACTTACTATTCCTCGTTATATAGTTCCACTAGCTCTATACTAGACCGTGCTTATATTAACTAACTAGCTTCTTCTAACTCCTCTTTAAGTAGTCGTAATATTATACTTAAAGCGTCTATAATACTATCTCCCTCCTTCCTATCTTTATCCTTAAAGATCCTAAGCATCTCTAAGTTGTTTACTAAAGGTATAATATCCGTCTAATTAATCTGGTTAATATTGTTACTTATTATACCTAAAGCATCTTCTTCTTTATACGCGCAACGTTGTGTATATACTACTGCTGCTATACTATCGCTAGGTAAAATAATACCGTCTCTGTATTCTCGTTGTGCGAAAGAGGGGTTAGTTTATATTACGTTGGCGAGTCCTTTGTCTCGGCAACCTTTCTCTTATTTAGAGTGCACTAAAGTAAACGTTTATTTGTCCTATAATATTCGCTCTTCTACTAACGCTAAGTATATACGTCCTATAACTCTTAATAGTCTTTAAGTTCCCTAAGTAATTTGTTGTAGGGTCTTATATTTAATCTGCTGCTATTTATCTAGATAGTGAGCTAACTTAAGCCCTTACTAAGTTAGAATATTCTTAGGATATAGAGTAGAAGGCTCTAAAGGCCCGTATTACTACGTCTACTTATCTCCTCCGTCTTAAGAAAGTTCGTAAGAAGGTTTATTTTAAGGAGTGGAAGCTTATAAAATAAGGTTTACTAAAACTTAGTAATAAAAAAACGGATTCTCTTTAATTAACAAAGGAAATAACTTTAAGTAGTTCGGCAGTCGCTCCTCCTAGGTCCCCCTTAGGTAACTTATTCTTTAATAATCTTCCTTTATTAATATTACCTAACCTATTCTCTTCTAATACTTCTATACCTTTCCTATAATATTTTTTAAATTTTCTAGTAGTTTCTAGGTAGTTTTATTATAGCCTATTTACTTAACCTTATACTATATTTTATTGTTAACGTCCTTATAACTAATAATCTTTAAAACTTACTATTTATCTTTTTTTTATCCTCTATACGTATCTGCTTTATAGACTAGTGGCTTAACTTTCTTATATACTAGCTCTAGCATTATGATATACTATATAGGGTAGATTTTTATTTTAGCTAGTAGGTCTAACTTAAACGTAACCGGTGAAATTCTTTATGTAATTTTAAAAGGTCTTAGTCTAACGTAGTCCAACTTCTTACTTAATTATTAACTTTTAAAATTTTTATATAGTAGCTATACTTTATCTCCCTCCTTAAGATCTGGTCCCTTAGATCTCTTAGCGTTGTAGTAGTTCTTTATTCTTTGCTATACTACTTTAGCTGTTTTCGTAAGGTCTATATAAAGATTTATTAAATTCTTCATTCTTTACTTAGCTATACTACTTGTCTTTTTTACTTAATATAGCGATAACGATGTTCTTGGCTTATATCTATAGTTTGCCTTAAATAGTAATATACCCATTTCTTCTTATGGTATTGTATTATATATAAACTGTGTAACTAGTAATAATAATACCTAATTATTCTGTATATAATTAATATAGTGCCTTAGATACTGCTCTAGTATCTAATTTAATCTTTCCGTTTAACCGTCTGTCTGCGGATAATATATAGTAGAAGTTGCTGCTTAAACTCCTTACTCTGCTAAGAATACCTCCTAGAATACTATTATAAATCTTAGATCTCTGTCTGATATAATCTTACTTAGTACTTTATATCTTATAAACACTTCTTTAATATAGATTTTAGCGACATCTTCTACTAATATCTCTTCTATATACGCTATAAAGTATCCCTACTTTATAAGCTTGTCTACTATCACTAAGATCGCGTTATAATCTCGTCCGGTAATAGGATCTCTTAATTTTAGCAACTTTATAATAAAGTCCTATAATATAACCTCCTATAGTCTCTCTGGTATTTTAATAGGTTGTAGCCCTCCATATAGCTTATACCTTATTAATTTGTTTCTCTAGCAATTTAGATACTCTCTAGTAACCTTCCTAGCTATCCTCTAGATTCCGTCAATAATATACTCCTCTTAGAGTCTTAACACTAAGCCTATAGCCCTATTATATCCTTAAGTTATTCCCCTATAGAAATCTTTTATAAAGTACTTTACTATGCTTCTTAGGATGTACTTTACTTCTTGGTTTTTATATATATCTATCTATAAATCTTCTAGCTATGCTTCTAGAATTCTCTATACCTAAAAGCTTTCTGGTAACTTGTAAATCCTCTCTAATTCTTCCTAAGTTGCTATAATTTTTGGATAATTATACCTAATTAACCTATCTATATCTTTTCGCAGTAAAGCCCCTAATGGCTTCTTATTATTTTGCAGTTTAGCTTTTTAACTTAGAGCATCTGCCCTTATATTGTCTGTACCCTTAGTATACTAAATCTTGAAATAGTATTTTGTAAGTATCTCTGCCTATCTAACCTATCTTTAGTTAAGTTTCTTTATTATTAGGAATCCTATTAGGTTCTTATAATCTGTCTTAACTATAAATGGTTTTTCCGTGCCTTATAAGAATGCTTTTTATTTCTTTAGTGCTGTAACTATACCTAATAACTCCTTATTATAAATATTATAGTTTAGTTCTAGTAGTATTATCTTCCAACTATAGTATGCTATTAGATACTATCTATTTAGATACTTTTATATAAAATATACTCCTAGTATAAAGTCTAATATATCTATTTCTATAACCGTCTCTAGACCTAGTTAATAGATCTTAAGAACTAGCTCCTAGGTAAATAACTCTTTAACTTTCTTAAACAGTTTTTGTTGTTTCTTTCCCTATGCCCATAGTTCTTTTTTCTTTATTAACTGCGTAAATGGCTTAATGTTTTTTTAACTATTGCGCTATAAACCTTCTGTAGTAATTGTAAAACCCTAAAAACAATCTTAACTACGTGACGTTTTCTAGTTCTTGCTAATTTACTATAGCCTCGATCTTCTTTAGATCTATATTAAGTTGGCCTAGTTTAATAATAAATCCTATAAAATCGGTCTTCCTAGTGAAGAATTTGTATTTCTTAATTGTTACTAGCATCTATTCTTCTTATAGTCTCTTTAAAACCCATTTAACGTATTCTCTATATTCTTCCTTAGTTATTAAGTAGATAATAATAATATTAAGATATACTATAACAAATTCATCTAAGTGTTCTCCTAATATATTATTAATACGCTTCTGGAACGTTGCTAGTGCGTTTATAAGCCTAAATTGTATAACTAATGGTTTATATAGTCCTTCTTTTAACCTAAAGGCTGCCTTCTACTTATTGCCTTCCTTAATTCTAATTTAATGGTATGCCTATCTTAGATCTATCTTTATAAAGATTTGCGTATTACCTATTCTATCTTAGATTTCGCTAATTAAGGGTAAAGGATACCTATCCTTCCTAGTAATGCTGTTTAACTGTCTATAGTTAATATACAGCCTTAGTTTACCATTTTTCTTTAGTATAAACAGTACTAGATAACCCGCTAATGATTACGATGGTCTAATATATCCTTTTCGTAAGTTTTCCTAGATAAACTCTTTTAATACTCTACCTTTTTTTTTAGTAAGCTTATAGATTAAAAAGAACCTTAGACTTGTTCCTAATTCTAATTCTATCTTATAGTCCTATACTATATACTCTAACAGCTTTTTACTTTTTGGTAACTATATTTTCTTACCGTACTTATGGTATCTTTTTGGTATATAGCTTAACCCTTTTTCTATTTCCTTATAGGTCGCTCCTATTTAGTACTATACTATTTTAGCTTGTTATTATATCTTGCGGCGTTAAGTATCTCTAATATCGACCTGACCTGTAACCTAATTGATTTTTAGATTATATTCCTATAACTAAGGCATTCCTAATACTGCCTTATCATTCCCTAATGGTAATATGTCGAAAGACATCTTAATTTATCTCCCTTTAATGGTTATCTAAATAGGTCCTGTTTTAAGATTAATAATACCTCCTTTATAGGCTATCGGATCTCCTAAAATTGTCACTAATAGATAAGGATATTCCTTCTTTCTATGTGGTAACCCTATTCTTTTAACTACTACTAGTAAGATATAGTTCCTTATTACTTTACTATCTATTAGTGCCTTAAACTATTAATTTTGCCACTTAGCTTATAAATTTAGGTATTATCCTTAAATTCCTTTAAGGGTCTAAGGCTTTATTACTAGCTCCCTCTAGTTCTATAGGCCTCTACTTTTCCTAACTATTAGCTGCTTAATCCTATTTATACTTAGTCCAACTTAGGCCAATACTTAGTTCGCTTTTTGTCTTTAATATGCCATAGACAGGTATTCTCTAGACATTCCTACTATTATCGTCTATCTAGGCATTTTTCCGTAAGGAATCTTCTTAGTTAAAGTATTAAGTCCCCTTATTCTTAAACTTCTATAGAATGCTAATTATATATATACTTAGCATTCCTAAACCGTTTCTTATCTAGTACCTAATATATTCTTATAGGGTATTTCTAGTTTTTTTCTTTTGGGTTTTTATATATATCGTATATGTTATCTACGCATGCAATCTATGCTAATATATAGTGCGCTAGGTGTCTTAGGTTAACTCTTAACTTATTTTTATCTTTAAGTTTAAACCTCTATCGCGTTAATTTAAACGTTACTGTCTTATTTGCTGGTACTAATATTTATATTATCTCTTTCTAGTCTATAGCTTGTTCCTCTAGATCCTTTAATATTATAATTAAGGCTCCTTTAATATAACTTATCTGTTTTTTAGATATTGCTTAATCTGATATAACCTTTTTGTTTAACTACATATAAAAGTCTTCCCACTTATTATTGTGTCGTTGCCTAAACTACTTTTAGTATAGCTCACTAAGTGTGTACAATCTGTCCGTAAGGAAGTATCTTTTTATTACTGCTTTATAATAGCCTTTTATATATCGTTCTTAGAATCTAGTTAGAATCCCTAGATTCTCTTCTTCTTCCAGTTCCGTAAGCCACTTAGCTTTAGGTGTACCTGCCTTTGGCCTATTAGTAACCTTCTATATAGGTATCTTTTTCCCAAAGCGATCTGGTATTCTTAGCTCTATAGATTGCTTTTACTATGCGAAGATTTGTCGTCTGAATTCTTCCATACTTTTTTGTAGTTATTGTCTTTCTGATAAATCCTTAACGTCCTCGTACTTTTTAACCTTAGTATTAATTTTTTGATCTTTAGGCTAAATACTATATTCCCCTAGTAAGTCTTTTAGGTCTATATGTCTGTCTTCTAGTCTAACTGCTATTTATATTGCAGATCCTTTAATCTATAAAGAAGCTCCTTACTTCTTACCTATAGGTGTCCTTATTTATACTCTAAATTCTTAGTCCTTTAGATTCTTTAATCCTAAGCTTGCTTCTAACTTAAGCTTAGCTCCCACCTTAGTTTAACTAGGTGTTTGTGGTATTCTTATCTTATCTTAAGAGTCTTAAATCTTATCTATCTCGTCTTAAGAATATAATACCTGTGGGAAACTCTGTCCCGAGCTTATTTATATATCTTTAAACTAAGCTGCTGCTCTGCTTTATTGGTTTTCGTCCATTATAGGTCCTTAAGCTATCCTTATCCTATCTTCAGAATCTTGGATTTCTCTTATCTTATTTTAAGAATCTTAAGCCTTTAGCCTTTTGCCTTTATTAAGTGGTGAGCTAGCACTAGCAGTCGTCTGCTTGCTTAATCTCTTTTAGATACTACTCCTACCGTCTTATAAAGCGATAGATGCTATATCTAATGGTGTTATAATACCCGTTACTAAACCTTACTCTGTAGCGGTCTCAGTCTCTACTTTTATTGCGTTATTAAGGTTTGGATACCCCTAGTTAGTTCCTTTACTATCCTTATCACTACTAATTAATAAATACTCTAATTCCATTGTTATCGTTACTAATTATTGTCTGTATATTGCTGTGACATTCTAATTTAGCTTGTAGAGTCAATCCTATTTTTTATCTAACCTTTTAGTTCCTCTAAGTCCTTTTAACTTTAGCTCTTATGGCTAATAGCTTGCGCCATACTTGGCGTCTTTATAAATTCGGTATATGTTATTATAACAAAACGCAAAACTTTGGATTAAATATTCTTTCGTTCCTCGTAGTATACTATCATCCCTCTATACGTATATATCTTCTACTAGTTAGGTTCCCTTTATTACATAGTAACTCTAACTATCTTTATAATCCCTTGTAAAATAACCCTGTTTCCTATAATTTATATAAGCTCCGTCTTTAAACCATTAACTTTACTATAGAGTTCGCCTAAATGTCTTCTGCTAGTAAGATCCCTAATTTAGCCTTTACTCCTTAGTCCTGTAATTACTAGATTCTTAACCTCTAAGTTTCTATAGTTTCTTACTCTATCTCTTATAGGCTTCTTTAGTACCGCTTAGGTCTATTAGCTCTGCGCTATACCATAGTTTCTAACTTAGCTTTTGTTATTGCGTACTCTGCGCCTTATATAATTATAGAACTCTATCCTAACCTCTCTTAGTTTGTTCCCTTTAGAAGATCCTATTATTAATCTTAATCGCTTAATCTATTAATTCCCTTAGGGTGTCCGTATCTTCTATTAGAATAATTATATCCTAGACTTTAGCCTTAAGTCCCTGTTTATACTGTGCCATAAGCGCCCTATTATTCTACTTAACTTATATAGCTAGCGTTTGGAACTATATTGTATACTTAATTGCTAAGGTTCATTATGTAATGTCTTAGAGTTTTTTTTTCGCTATAGTTACTGCCTCTAGGTCTCCAAACATTTGCGTAAGTCGCTTTACAAATCCTTCCTAACTTAAGAATATAAACCGCACCTTTTGATTAGTGGTCGTTATTCCATTTACTTGTATTTCTATAAGGTAAGGCTTAAACCACTTAAATGCTCTTCCTGATAGGAATAATCCCGCGTAAGCTATTTAATCTATAGGTGTTACCAGCTTTACTCCTTCCTGCGCTACCTTAAAGTGCATTTATGTAAGAAATCCTTTAAGCTTTAATCTCTCTCCTAAGAATCTTTTAATTAATGGTAACTTAACCTTTACTGCCCCTATCCCGTTAATCCTTTATTTAAGCGTTGCATTATTCTCTATTAACTAGTTAACTATCTCTTATAGTTGTCCGACCGTTATAGGTTGTTGTAAGTTAGTATCTGCTATACTGGTGTCGCCTCTAGACCTTAAAGTAGTTGCTACTGTTAATGGCGTTATGGTGGCTGCTTTTAGTGGCATATTATTTGACTTATTAAAACTATAACTAGGTAGTAATTGTATAACGGAACCTTGTAGCAAGTACTATGGTGGGCTTATTATTGGGCTAGGTATATAGGTATTGTAAGTAAGTTAATAACGTAATAATAACTAGTGGAGTGGTTACCTAACAGATTAACTCTAATTATATTCTGAGAATTACTATAAGGAAAGAACTATCTAGGGTAGGGACTGTGGTCCCTTAAATATATAACCGTACTTCTAGGAAACCCTCCTTATATATAAGGTACGTATTATACGTAAGGTACGTAAATTCCTCCCGTTCCTCTCGTCCCTTACGTAGTATATTATATAACTTGCTTACCATTCCTCGTTATATGGTTCCACTGGCTCTATACTGGACCGTGCTTGTATTAACTAACTAGCTTCTTCCAACTCCTCTTTAAGTAGTTATAACATCGTACTTAAAGCGTCCGTAATACTTTAGCTACCCCTATCTATAGCCTATATATAAACCTACTGGAGCTATAGTATAGACTACTACTAGAAAAGAACTTCCGTCTAAGCCCAATTAAACACCCTAAGGTAGTAGGCGAGCGGTATAAGGTTAAAGCTATACTATACTATAAGTCTATTAAGAACAAGCTTTAATATAAAGTTAAATAGCTAGGTTAGCTAGCTAAGGACTCTATATAGGAACTAGAGGATTACCTTAATTATTATAAAGATATTCTAAAAGAATATTAGGACTAAGGTTTATAATCTACAAATCACAGAAAGCGCTCTAATACTACGGTGTTATCGCAACCTATAAAAAAAGCTTATAAAAAGAGTAAATAGGTTAAATCAGATATAGAACAAACAAGCTCCAGAAACTATAAGGATTAGGGCTATAGCCTAAGGCAGAACTAGTCCTTAGCCTTTTTACGTATATAGTATAAAGTTAATAGGGCATTTTGCTAGAATCGCATTCCTATTTATTTATCTATATTAGAAATATTATTTCTAGGGCTTCTAAGCTCTTCCTAAAAGCCTTCTAAGGCCTTCCTAAGCACCTAATTAAGATCCTTAATTGCTACTATATATAAGAATAAATCCCAAATACCTAATTTAAAAAGCCACTATGCCTTATCCTTAGGAGTAGGAATAATATTTATTAGCCCTTTAAGGGATAGCTGATAAGAATAAGATCTAAAACCCTTAGTAGGGGTATAGGTAGGTATAAAAACAGGGATATGATAATAAGGTATAGCTAGAGCAGAGACTCTTAAACGCTTAATACTAATATTAGGTCCAAACTAATACTAATAAAGCTCTTAGGGAGTATTACGGAACCCTACCGCAGGGGCCTCCATAGGAGAGCCCCGTGCTCTCGCGTATACCTCGCGTATAGCTTATGTTAGCTACGCGTAGGTATATTACCTCCTTACGCCCTTAATCCTTACAATTGATTACGTAACGTCTTGTAGACTCCTTAAATATATACGCTCTATAGCCACTGCCCTCATTCTATAACATTACATTGCGCCTTTTTACCACTAACGCTTAGCCTACGACCAATTCTACATCTCTATAATACTGTAGGCGCTGCTAGAAGTAGCGTGTCTATAAATTACCTCACTTTATACTTTTAAGGAACCTATAATAGTAAGACAATATTCCTTATTAGCTACTATATTAAACCTAAAGAACAATCTAATACCTATACTTAACCTACGACGCCAATTAATCCTAGGAGAATTTAATTTATTAGCTTTAGCCTTAACCCCTAAAGAAATAGACACTAATAATGTCTTATCTTTTATTAACTATATAACTACAGATAAGCAAACAGAAGAGCTATTACCTATTAAAATTAAAATACGAGACGCTGAGATATTTATAAAAATGGTAGCATAAGACCCTAATAAATACTACTACCTTCTATAGAACTACTACCTAAAGCTTATATAAGCTAAGATATATACTGCTTAAGATTATAATATTATCTAAGACCTATAAGCTTATAAGGCGCTCGCTAATAACACATATTAAGAAACTAAAGATAACCTCCGTGTGTCTAAATACAACGTTTAATAGTTAAAAAAGAATAAGATTGTATTAATTGCTACAGTTACTAAAAAAGAAGGCATAATTAAATACCTATAATCTTAGCTTAATAAGTATATTCGTAATAATGCTAGATATTTCTTTACTATATATAACGCCACCTAAGTCTCTACGCCCCCAGTAACTTCACCTACTTAACACTTAATAAAGGGTTAGCGCTAAATAGCTTTACCTAATAGGAACCCCTACTAAAGCAGTAATAATAAAAGCTATAATAATCGGACCTAAACTACTACTGTAGGGTTTAATATACGCTATCCTAATCCCCTAGTTTTCTAAAGAGACCGTAAGGAATATAGCTACTAAAAGATGTAAATCCGTAGGAAACTAACTTAGAGCGCCTACCTTTTTCTTATAGAAGACACTAAGATTAGCTATATTATTAGGCGAATAAAGGGTATACTATTTAATAGACTCTTCGCCTAATAGGAGACTAGTAGCCCCTAGAAGTAGTAGTCTTACTAAGAAGTCCTTAATAATCTTAACCTAATATACC